>JGI24021J15306_10005116_pt1 | contig 15481 bp, 16 predicted proteins | sample Ectturendosymbi1_FD_15306 | JGI IMG/M metagenome (IMG submission 15306)
TTCAACAATTGTGAAACACCCTGTACTTTAAGCGTTTGTGCAGGCCTTGCTGGTTTCTTGGCGTAAGTTCCAGACCAGTACAGTAGGTTATGACTGATCGACATTAAGGGGTCCTCGTTTTATGTAAACAGCAGGAGTGTAGTGGGGTTGGAACGCGTAGAAACGGCGTTGCCGTTGCTACACCGCTTTTGGATGTCGGAACGCGTTCCCATACCTTTTTCATAGTAACTTGACTTATGTGTATTTTTACTCAGATTTTCTCCATTTTTCTGTGTAGCTCCAGATGTCGTATTAATGAACAAATGGCAAGCTACCGCTTGCGTAGGACCTCATAATTGTGAAAGTGCTGAAAAGTTTTTGGATGCGTTCCCACCCTTCTTTTCAAAGTCTTGGAGGCTGTTTACCTGTACTCCTGGTAAACAGCCTCCAAGATTTTGAAAGTGTGTGCATTTGCTCGAAACATTTCAGACCTTCAATCATGGGTGTAGGAGCAGGTAAATTGTAATTTTAGGGGGTGTGAAGGATTTTCGCCCGAATTTTGCCAAACTTGCCCGAAAAAGTTTAGGGCCATTTTTGTGTGTGAATATTTTCTCATGAAGACCCTTATTGGGATGACCTCCACAAAAGGTTTTCACGTAATTCTGTACATGTTGGGCGCCATTTTTGACCATGATTTCAGGGAGTTTGCCCAGATTTTTGGGGAAATTGCGAATATTTTAACATATTTTGCCCCGATTTTCATCAAATCAGAACTTTTGGGGGTACGCTTGCACCCCGCTTCCAACACCACTGCCTTCAATTCTTCTGCCACGATTCAACAGTTCGTTGTTCTCAGTGATGTGTTCTCTTCTATACGTCAATGCACGTGCGTAGCCGGGGGGCCATGCACCCCAAAATTTCTAGCTTATTTTGTCATTTTGTGCTTTGAGAGACAGTGTCCCAAACAACATGCTGTTACTCGCCTGAAGAAAAAACCGGCGCCGCCGAAAATGTTGACTGCATCAATGCATAGGCCTGCTACGTCATCAGCGCATAGGCCTACTACGACATCTACTCGGCGTTTTAGATTAAATGTTGACTAGAGCAGGGGTATAAAATTTTTTCACTATTGCCGGCTGCATTAGGTTTATTTTTATGAATTATGGCCAAGAGTGACTAATTTATTTTAATTTTTTCTGCATTGCTTCTACACACTGAGGTAGTCTGCTTCCACACGTCGTTCTAGTAAGTATCTCAACGCAAGAGACGAAGTTTTTATTAATGAACTGCTGCAATGACTTTAAAGTGCACGCAGAAACATATCCAGTATGTCTTCAACAGGGAGGACTTCACGTTTCATGTAGGGGGGGGGGCTTGACATTCTAAAACTTAACAAAACCCCACTGATTTCGAGTCTTCTTTGGAGGGCTACGCCCACCAAAACCTCCCGTGGGGACGGGACTGTGGGCACGGCCGGACTAGAGATTTCACTTATTATTTTGCTAGCGCATAATTCAGTGCAGATCTATTTCCTGGAGAAGATTGTGCAACCCCCACTGAAGCATCAGTACTGCACAAGTGAAGTAGCTCAAAGAGCCAATTTGCTCAACATAAATTTGCCGCGTGCGCAAAAGTCTAATTCATTTCGTTGTACTGCAGAACTTCTCTAACGACAATTAATTATCCGAAGTCGGATCTTTGCAACATTTTCTGCAATTGACAACTCTCGCGGGCCGTATGTTGTGTTAGGCGGCTTCACACGGAATCCGGTTACGGCCAACGTCAGTCTTCCCACATGCAGCAAGAACACCACTGCCGACAACCACGGCAATCCGACTTACTTAAACCAATTTTAAATGAACGGAAGCCGTTCGAAACCGAGAAAATTCAGCCGGATACGGCCAACGGAGCATGTGTGAAGATTGCCGTTGGCCATAAGCCGGTCCGTAAGCGGTAACATGATTCTGTGTGAAGCCGCCTTCAGTCTGCGTTCCGTTTTACTGCAATCAGTTCTTGGCGAGTTTTCCAATAACTGATTGTTGTAGCTTTCGTGCACGCTGCTCTCAGCACTCTGCTTTCAGCCGATTCGATCCTACGGTATTTAGGTTTCGTGTACGCAGATGGCATGAGACCGAAACGGTCTCTCACAATACAGAACATCGCTGTACAACCACCGCCAAAATTTACTCAAAAAACTTATTTTATGACCATCTCGGTATTGATTTGAAATAACTGCGGTCTCTCGAAATGTGCGAACGGCCACCAAGGTGAAGCCTTAAAAAACCCTGAGCGTCACGACGGCCCTGTCAGATCACCTGCAGTAGATCTAATCCCCATTTGATTACTGGATCATTCGATCAATATGTAAACAAAATGGGGCGATTGATGCGCTTTTCGTGCGACGCATTGCTCCTCCCACCTGCGCCTGCTGTCAATTATTCAAAAGAATTCCCACTTCGGAGAGGAAATGAACAGATACCCAGCATCAGTAAAGTTTGTCATTTTGAATATCTTTTACAATAAAATAAACCTGACAACTTGAAAATTCATTTTTAAACAAAGGGAAAGCAATTGCTCTGACTTGAGGAGTAAATGACTTAAGTCTTGCCCCTGAGTTAAAGTCAATTTTGTCGATCCAATGGTATTCTGCACCCAGCTGATATTGATAACTTTCTGTTGTACCTAACAATTAAGCCTATTTTTGAAAATTTCGGGGAGGTTGCAATTGTCCGGTTGCCCCCTGGTTGCGGGACTTTTTGCAGCCACATTCAAGAAAATTTGATGACGAACCGCTCGTTTCAGGCAAGCATAAAAATTCTTTACGCTTTTAATCACAAGAACGAACCACCGTGTTTTACAGGGCGCGGAACGGCGTTTATTAAGGTCCGTTTAAAGTCTCGATATCGTATGCGGAAGAAGATGCGCTGATAATGCTTGGTTCGAAGGATTTAATGCACGAAGTAAGAGAAGCCAAGCCAGCCTCAGAAGGCCAGCGTTCAACCTGTCTTCATCACAAAAGTATTAGTCGGTACACGATCGGTTTGACAAAAAATAAGAACAAAACAAAAAAGCAATAAGTTCAAAGTCACCATGCTAACAATTTTTCATCACATACACATGTGTCGGGCACTATACACAGAACACCAGCGCGTTAGTTGCGAGTTATCGCGGTTAGCGTTGCACGCGCAGTCCCCGGGACCTCGAGGTTTCAGGTTCGACGCGCGGTCGTGACGGTCAAGATGCGAACCACAAAGAACTGTTCATCGGAGGCAGCGAACAAAAGCGATAACTCCCTGCGGCATGTCGACCAGCTGTCCTCTCTGCGCAGACAATCCACGACGCTTCATCCAGAAGAAGAACGGGGCGAAACAGGTCTTGTCCCCCCCAAGAACACGCACACGTCAACATCCTTGCGCGCCGCCCCGGATTAATCCGATTCGTCGCCGCGGTACCGGAAGCGCCGGATCTGGGCCAGCTTTTCGCGGGCCGTGGCCAGTTCTCGCTCCTTGCGCAATATCTCCTCCTGCGCCATCATCTCCTGCGCGATGCCGCGCACCAGTCGGTCGTTGATGACGACCTCCACCTCCTCGTCGGAGTTGGCGCTCTCGGACGCCGCCTTGACCAGGTCCTCGGACGCGTGTTTGACCGCGTTGCCTGCGATCTGGTGTGGGGGGTGGGATTTGGTTAAAAACAAAACAACGGAAATGTAACAGAAAACCACGATTTTAAAGTAAATTTTCGCTGCTGATGAAGAACAAAAAGCATTTTTCCGAAGTTTGGAGACGGAAGATTCATGCGATTCATGCAAATTTAATCCTCACTGTCATGCAAACTGAACATGATGGACAACTGAAAAGAAACAAAAATAACTGAACAGACTGTCGGACATGATCTCAACTGACACTGACGTGCAGGAACTGAAACCAACTTAAAATCCTTTCAACTGATAAAATCGCTTGAAACAAAAAAAAATTAAGATGACACTTGATCGTTTTCTAATTATCGTTTTGTTGGCGCCGTCGGTCGGGCTGCTGGTACTTTTTCTTGCGAATGTTCATTAAGCGCGCCTGAGCTTCTTTCAGTTCCTTTTCTTTTTCCAGGATATGCGCCATAGCTTGCATCTCCTGCGCGGCGCTGCCTACCACTCCCCGCTTCAACTGCACCTCCTCCTCCTCTGGTTCTTGGAAGGCGGCCTCCTTCGCGGACGCGACTAGCATTTCGGTCGCTTTGTTTACCGCATTCCCGGCAACCTTCAGCAACAAGGTGGGAGGTCTTTTGTTAGCCACGCATTGCACTCATGCACACACACACACACACTGCGTCAGGTTAGTGATGCAAGCGCGCTACGACGTCATAAAGACGTGTGTGGCGCGAAAGCGGATCAATCGTGAGGAGGCTCACCTGCAGCCTCTTCATGTTTTCACTGTTAGGGTCGGCCTTGACCTTGCATGCGACCAACAGCTGGGCGGTCGACGACGCTACTTGTTTCGCCGACGAAACCAGCCACTCCTCACTCGCCTCCCCTTGGACGGCCTGGTTGGCCGCCTCGCACAGGTTGCCAGTGGCGCTGGCCACCATCTGGGCCGCGGATATTTGCCAGTGGCGCTGGCCACCATCTGGGCCGCGGATATTAGGCCCTGGGACCATTGGCCGTCGTCGTGCCGAGACGAAGGGGCGGCTCCGACCTGCGAAGTTGAAAAGTTAAATGTTGTTTCTGTTCGGAAACGCGCAGCAACAACCCGGCCTCGCGATCTTCACCTTCCCCTGCAGGACCAGCTCTTTCTGGGCTGCCGAGGCCGCCTTCACCAGAGCAGTTGTCGCCGTGGCGATCGATTTGGCCGCTTCCAGGATTTGCTCCTCGAAGTTGAGCGTCTCGTCGGCTTGCTGAAAAAGAAACCGGATAATTGCTGAAGTAAATTCACGATCGCAGGACTGTCGCCAGAAAGTCTTCTACAGGCGGACTTGACATTGTAGAAATTGACAAAATTCTACTGATTAATAGTGTTTCATATTTCAATTTGGGGGGCTTGGGGCATTGCTTGTGGGGGTTAAGCCCACCGAAGCCCCTCGTGGCGACGGGCCCTGTCACAACTACAGATAAACTCGGGAGTTTTTGCGAAACCTTCGCTAGGACAAAAATGAAAAAAAAGCTTTAGATTTAAGCGAAAGAATTTCAATAATAACAAATTTTGGGCGGTTTTTTTCCAGAGCCAAGATCGCTACGAAAACGCGGGTACCTTCGGCTTCTTCCTCGGCCGCAGTTGGGCGAGTTTTTTGGCGGCAGCTTCGATGGAGGAGGCAGCGGCCAGCAGCTCCTGTTCGGCGATGACGTTCGGGTCATTGGGGTCAACCCAATCCGAGCCTGGATGGAAATATGAAAAAAAAACCGAATCAATAAAGCAGTGGATCAGGTTGCAAAACTCTTGCAAGACATTGTCCGCGCCCACTCATATCGAAGGGGGTTGGCGTGGGGTTTTCTTGGTATTGTTGTTTAAGCAAAGGATGACCCTTTTACTGCGTCACAATCACAACAAGGGGTCACGCCCCCCCAGTTTCTAACATGTACCTTGCCATTTTGTGCTTTGGGAGGCAGTGTCCCAAACAAAAACACTGTTTCTCGCTTAAAGTCAAACAATTACCCACCAATATTTTGTGCTGGCTACGTCACTGGTTCGCTCATCGCTTCGATTGGCGCTACTCAAACAAAACTAATAGAAACAGAGTCAAACATTTTGAAAACTGCGTTTTTATCTTGTTCCACGGGAGTAGCTACAAAATGCTCTGCGCGGAAACTGCATGCTTCAACATTAATCCATACGCTTTAAACTCTACATAACGGAGCATATCGGATCTACGTTTAATTTGTTTCCACCTTTCATGCTTTCTCCGGTCCTGACCAAGTTACTGACAGCGGTGGCCACATTCTTGGACAAAGGAATCAGTTTTTGCTTCAAGTCTTGGTTGCCAGGTTGCTGGCTGATGTTTAAAACGTTGCTAAGCAAGTTGATGTAAGCTTCTGACACAGCTTGACCCATTTTGAGAGCGTCTTGCTGCTGGACTTTGTCTTCAGTGTTGGCTGCGGCGGCCTGTGGCAATTGCCAAGTAAACTTAGTAGCAAGTTGGAGATGGTGACAGAAGAAGTTAATTTTTGTTTCTCAACAAAACGACAGATTTGTGAAACAAATGAAGCACACAATATATTTTGGGGATATTCACTCGCGCTCAACACAAGCAAGCTTCACTTGAACGGTTTCCGAAGATAAAAACTACCAATCTTCGGTTTCCGAATATGAAAATTACGAATCTTCGCTTTCCGAATATGAAAATTACGAATCTTCGCTTTCCGAAGATGAAAACTACCAATCGCCGGTTTCCGAAGATGAAAACTACCAATTTTCGGTTTCTGAAGATGAAAACTACGAATCTTCGGTTTCCGAAGATGAAAACTACGAATCTTCGGTTTCCGAAGATGAAAACTACGAATCTTCGGTTTCCGAAGATGAAAACTACCAATCTTCCGTTTCCGAAGATGAAAACTACCATTCGCCCACAAACTCACCCGGCAAATGTGGATCATGTCAAAGACAGCCTTCCTGCCCATGTTAGCGCAAACGATCATATCCTCCTGACGACAGGACCTGCCTGCCGCCACAGCCTTCGACGTTGCGTTGGTGATCGGCTTTGTGACGTGTATCAGTTCTTCCGGTGACGCTCGACGTTCTTCGTCAGCGACAGAGTTGAGGAGCTGCGAGCGGAGGAGGAGTTGGAATGTTGGAGCGAGTGGGAGGTATTGGAGCAAGAACGGAAAACATGATGAATAATATATTAACGTGGTCATAGGCGTCAGAAAGGGGGAGAACGGAAGGTTTGGCCCCCCTGCATTTTGACAATTTCCTATTACTTTTTCAGGAAAAAAAGACGGTTTTGCTAGTTTCGCGTGGGCTAAATCATATTTCAACAATTTTGGTCCCCCCAAAAAGAAGTCTTTTTGGCTAACTCTGTAAAAAATCTTCCCGACGATCCATGACCGTGTTCACTGTACGACTTCTAATGCGACAACTTGTGCCTCGTCATACCCGGCCTTGAGTTGCGCTTTCCCGCTACAGCTTGTGCAACGCCCAGTTCCACTTCCAAGCTGTCTATAATCATCGCCATCACATACCTTCATTTCCTGCTTAATGGAAGAGATGGTTTGTTCAATGGCGCGAGGTCCCTTGACAGCTTCGTCCTCGACCGACTTGACCGTTTTCAAGAGGGACGTGACGTTTGTGACCATGGCCTGCGTTTAATCCAATATCGAGGGGTTACACGTGCGCCCGTCAACAGCCCACCGACGCTCGGTGGCGCTATCGCTTTTCAATCTCGATTCCAACGACGCACGATACCTTGGCAGACGCTTTCAAGTGGAACATCGAGTTGTCAGATGCTGACTTGCCGGCGGCGTCTTTGGTGGCGTTGATCAGGTCGCCCAGGGCGGAAGCGACGTCACGAACAGCGTTTATCAAAATGACCTGGGAACATGCGTTGGGGGGGACAGTCATGAGTAGTGTTCAAGTGAATCTGTGTTGTTGTGCTGCACGTATTTGATGCTTGGCACAATGTTTGATACAAGAACAAAGAACAAAACACTGAACTTTTATCAACAGTATCCAACTGATTTTATTCAGCACAACACAATCCTATGTCTGGTCCTCGAGGTTGAGAAGGAACCGGAAACGCTCGTTTCCAAGCTTCCTGCTGGAAAGCTGGCTACGTTTTCTGGTTGACTTCAGTCACAAAGTTCAGGCGATTTCATGGTCAAATTGAAAGTTAATGCAAATTTCAATTCACAGCACACAGTTAGCATTGCACAGAGAAGATCAAATCATTTCATTGAAAAATATAACAAAACGGAGAAAACCTTGAACGACAGAACATGAAAAGGTTTAAGTGATATTGAACGCTAGTTTTGTGTTAATAAGTGGATGTTTGAGAGGAGATGCGAAAATGTCATTTTCGACTAAACTCCAGCAAGGCGCTGGCCTTAAGTACAAACGAATTAACCTTACATTGGTCGACAAGTCGCTTAGGCTTGTAGAAGCACATTATGCTTTTAAGTCTTGTAGAAGCACATTATGCTTTTAAGTGTATTCATTAAAAACCGTCGTTAGATAATAAATGAATTTGTTAAAATCATCAGTTGGTGTGATGGCACTTCTCCCATATCTGACTTAAAGCTGCAATCTTGTTTTGAAAACGTAAACTACAACTCAGTAAAAATAAGTTGTTCTTGCCATTAGAAGAGACTGTCGAAAGTTGGCGACCATCAGCAACATTTGCATTTATATCATTGAAGCTGGCAAACTATCGGTAAGCGTGGCAGATACCTTCGGCCTTCTCCCTCGAGTTCAACAACGTTTTTGGCATTCGTGCTCGACAACACGCCCCAGGGTGTTAGGGGTCAGTGGAAACCAGCCCAAGAAGTCACCCACCTGGGTGTCCGGGTCGTCCGATCCCAAACTGGTTGCCCCCAGTTTGACAACATTGGCGAGCTTGGTGATGGTCTGCGACGCCGATTGAGCCGCGCCGGCCAACTTTTCTTGTCCACTCGCGGCCCCAGCGACGAGGTGCTTCGTATCTTCCACCAAAGCTTTGGCAGTTGACAAGATCTTTTCTCTGTTAGTGTTGCAGTGAACAAGAGTAAAATCGAAGTTCGAATGAGAAACATCAAACAGCACGACAGCAACAGGGTACTGTGGCAAGGAACAGGTCTAGAGACTGGCTATGCAGCGAACTTTTGACAACTTAAATTTTCATTCCGCTGCTTAACGAGGCAGGTAAATGAAAAAGCAAAAATTTCTATGCTTCTATAAATTGTTTTGTGCATAAGGCTGTCTATGTCATTAAAACAAAGAGGAATTCGTCCGACATGACTTCAAGAAAGTATGCCAAGCAGGTCAGCAAGAGGGAAAGCCCCATCGAAAGTATATTTAACAGATGAAAGGCCGGAAATATTTCAAAAGGCATCTGAAATAAACGCGGTTTCCAGTAATGTATGAGCCTCTGCAGAAGCAAAATGATCCGGAAATTCAAGGTCCCGACGTTCCCAGTTTAAACACTATTTTTTTTGCTAAACGTGACCAAAATTGAGAACTCTCGGGAGTCGACGGTGTCGCGTGTTTTGAAAACAGTCGAAAATTGTCCGTTTCTACAAAATTTCGAAAAACGATTCATGTCAAAACAATATTTGTTCGATATTTTAATTGTTTCACGTAAATATTTGGGGACATTTGCTCGACGCAGCAAAGCAGCTTTTCCTACTGAAGTAAACGTTGATGCTGCACGTTAGAATGAGCATATAAACGCGGGCTTACATACAAAAATCAACCATGACCTCAAATACAGTGTGTAATCAAAACAGCGGCGACAAACGTCCCTAACAATCCCTGACAGATGTGGTGGCAGATTGCTTCAGTGAAACTTATCTCTGTCGTTGTTTGTTTTCGCTTTTGCTGCAAGATGGCAACCGCACGGGACCTGGCATACAGTGAGTTCAATGCGCGGCGCTGCCATCAACTCGCCACCAGTGCAGCATTCAATGCAAAGGCAGCCGCGCGGGCACGGCGCAAGGAAGCGGAAAAGGGCCCGCAGTCCATTCATGACACTCTAAATAGAATAAAATAACGTGCTCTGAACAGAACCTGATTGCATTCGAAGTTCTGGCATGAACTTCCCTCGTAAAAGCTCAGAATTGCTTTTTGCAGTTGCTGTGGAGTATTGTTTTGAGCTGAAGAGCTTCGAGAATAAAATTTCCCTTTATAACTTTAATACAAAAATGTCTGCTGATTGACTGCTTAGTCACTAAAAACAAGAGGTAAACGACCTACAGATTAATTTAGGTGAGCACGAATTATTGTTTCAGTATTTCATGTGAGATGATGATGCGATCATTTAACATTTGTTTGGCAGGTTTTGTCCACTGATAAACGGGCCAGCAACAAGGAAGAGTACGAATGCAAACGATTTTGTCTTCTACTCTCTTGATGGTGTGTCATGAAATTGGGATAGCAGCTATTGAAAGAAACTCTTTCGCAGCAAAGAATGAGACACCATGATTTTCAGCGGAGATATATTTCACCTACTGAGCAGGCATTGTCAGCTCTTATTCAAATAGAATCCCAGGACAAAAATCCTTGAACGTGCCATCAAATGGCACAAAGCTCTCCCGCGCAGAATGAGGTGGTTCCAGCTGATTTTCTTGCGCTTATCTGCGTTTTCAAACCATCACTATGTAGGTGCTTCAACACAGCTGTTAAGAAAGGCAAAGACAAGATTCCTGCTTTCCGGAACAAGGTTCAGAGCAAACCTGGACTCTGCTGCCCTTCACGACACAACCGCTGCAGTGCCACCTGGCCAAACAGGCCAAAACGACCACCTGGCCAAACAGGGCAAAACGAGTGCCAAAAAATCGTTTGGCCTGGCGCTAAGTTTCCCTGGAGACCGACTCTTCCCATTCTTCTCAAAGCGATTATTCTTTCTTGCAGAGGTTCTGGCACGCTAGTATCTCATCGCATACTGACTTTTCGCAAGGACTTTGAGTTTATTCGCAAGTTTGTGGTAAACGGGCGGTGTTTGCCTCAGACTTATGCTGCTGCAGGTTGCTTAGAAAAAGCTGACGAAAATAGGTCCATACGACAAGCTCCAAAATCATAAAAAGCAAACCCAGCTTTAGGTTGTTGAGCAAAGGTTGCTGGACACGTGTTTCCTGCATTGCTACGAACCTGTAGTCTGCGAATGTTTCGTTGTCCTCCTCCGGGTTGAGCGCCCCCGATGACACAAACATAAGGGTCGTGTCCAGATCCCCGATGATGCCTTGCACTGCTGTGTGGGCGTTGATGCAGGCCTGTGTCCCCCGACCCCCTTGTTGCAATGACGACATGACGAAGGATATCTGTGAAAATGGAAAAGCAGGTTGAAGATTCTGTTTGACGTGTTTGCTTTGCTTTGCGCATGCGCTAAGTGTGAAGTTTGAACCACGCCGTTTTGTTGCCGGAGCAACGAATAAAATGCGAGCAGCTTTTTAGTGGTTGAGTGCAGTGTTCCCTTTAAGGTTCGCAGCTGCGCGAATACGCGGCGCCGCCAGACAACTTACGCAGTGCTATCTCAGTGTCACGCATTTCCAACATTCTAAATTTACTACTGTATATACAGTATATATATATATATGTGTGTCGCAAAGCCTTTTTAACGTTGGGAGCGCTTCGCTGTTTGTGGTCTGCATGGTTGCGCAGTTGCATGCGCTTCGTACGCAACAAAACAAGCATTTGCTCAGTGTAGAATTTTCTTACAGGGAACACTGGTTGAGTGAACTATCGCTGCCACAATCACAGAAATGAGATAAATTCGCTGAGACTGAACCACCTCACGGTTTTCATCATCACATGTATGACAAGGGTGCACGGGTTCACTGATAATATAAAAATGAACAAATTTCATTCCCATCATTTTAATGCTTCCACGCGACTGTTGCAAAAGTTGAGTTGTCCTGGAACCCCCCCAGTACCAGCAGCCGAGCACAAGACAAGCAGCTTGCAAGTTTTCTTCGCTCACCTTCTCGTTGATACTGCGGCCTGCCTCCTTCAGCTCCTTCTTCGCTCGCAGATCACGTGGATTGCTCTGCACCGACCCTGCAGCGTCCACAAGGTCCTTGCATGCGTTACCGAGGTCCTGGATGCTCTTCTGGAGGTGGTTGCTCACCTGGAACGAACAGCCGCGCTGACGTCAGGTTTTGAACAAAAAGTAATCGAAGAAAGCCGAGTTGAGTGTGTCATGTAAATCTGACAAGAAATTTTAGTCGAGATATTTAATTGAAGCGATTAAGACAGTCGCCAAGTAACCAGTCTGGACTGGTGAACGAAGCAAGGCACCAATCGGCAAATTTCTTGATAGGAAATCGAATTCATGCGAAGCTACGCATCGTCAACCCTCCAACCTTATTCAAATGGACAATCTTCTATTTGAATTAGATTCAAGGACTAGACAACGCGGAATTTACGTGAAATCAATTTCCTATTAATAATTTTGCCGAACGATTCTTCGAAAGCCATAGTACAGAAAGCTTAGAGCTTTTAAATGACATCATTTCCAGACCTCAGGTGAATCAGAAAGTGCCATCGCATAAGCGCCGTCGTTGGCCAGGGCTGTGTACTCATCGGTGACTTTCTTGGCCAGTGGCCCCAGTTCGTCCGGTTCGCTGTTCATGGCCATGTTCATGTCACTGCTGGTCACCACAATGGCCCGGCATCGCTTCATTATACTTGTCTGATAGTTGGCGAACGTATCCTCATCGTCCGGTTCCACGTTTTTCTCGAGTGCCTGGCAACAGCATTTTATGAATTTCCAGCTTCTGGAAGTGAGATTGTGAAAAGTTGCGAGGGGATGTTTTGTAAAAGTACAAACTTCTACATTCGGATATGATATCGAAGGAAAAGCATCTGAAAGTTACAACACTTCTTTACAAAACTTTTCTTTATTATGAAGATGCCCAAAAAATCTTTTTCACCAGCGCAGGATCAAACAGGTAGTAAGTGAAAGAAGGTGGAAGGTTTAGCACACGGCCAAACCACTCACTTGCATTGCTGATGCGATGGTGTCAACCATTCCAGAGACCAGAGCTTCTGGTGCCTCCTGGACAGATTTGAGCAAATCGTCGATGGCTTCCTTGGTGGCATCAGACGCTTCATCAACTGCTTCATGCGTCGTTTCCGCCTGGTATCGAAAGTAGCAGCATAAAATTACGAAAACCTTTATTGCCAGCAATTTGTACCAAGCATGATTCTGTTACGAATCTATAGAATAATAAAGCGTTGCCATCATGCAATATTAAACATTAGTACTGCCGCAATGGGATTCGTCAATATCTACAAAGCAACATTAACAAACGTTTTGTGGAGTACAATTTGCTATAGAACAAGATTCGTGCTATTCACGGGCAAAATAACATTGACGGAGACATCAACACACCAGCATGCGACGCTTTCATCAACGTGCACAACTTGACCTTTAGAAGGTCAAATTGCTGAACACGAACATAAAATGGCCTTTGCCAAATGAAACTGGTCACAATTATTTATAAATCACATGGATCACCGAAATTGAATTGGCAGTGGCCTCAAAAATGGGTTCATCAGTATCTTTCATCACACAGCACGTGCATGCCATTACACCAGTGGTTCTAAACCTGGGTTCGATCGAACCCCTAGGGTTCGACGGAGCCGTTTCAGGGGTTCGACGAAGGTCATCTTAAACATGACTAAAAGCTTGGGATTACTGCATAATTAAATATAAACTGTTGAATCATTTAATTTCAGTTACCGTTTTTATTTTCTATCATATTGGGCAAAAATGGGGTTCGACAAAAGCTTGGATAACCACGTAAGGATTCGGCTTCTGTTTGCAAAGGTTAAGAACCACTGCATTAAACTAATCACTCAATATTGTGTTGCAAACAATGTCGTCACATCGTCACAAAGCTTATTATCTCGTAATATCAACCACACTTTCAAAGCAAGCAAAATGAAATAGATCAAAAACATTCCGAAAGGTAACAATCTGAAGCAAGTTTTCTTTGAAACATTGGCTCCATTATCTAATCAAACGCAGGGTCATGCACGCTGTCACGCAAACCACACTCATTTAAAAGTATTACAGGTGAACGAATAATCTTAACAAACATAAAAGAAACATTGTTCTTACAAATCGCATTCTCTTGCCATCATGCACACACATCACTGTAACGCATTCATCATCGTATGAACACTTTGTGTAACATCAAACGGAAAATAAACAGAAAACATTTCCAAACAACGTTTCCAAACTCGAACCTGCTTGTAGCCGCTGGACTTTAATTGCACTGGCTGAGAATATGTTGTGAAGACGAGGTAGATTTAAGGTGGTTTAACACAACAGTAAGCAGACACAGACGTACAGCAATGTAACCTATAAATCCAAGGTATGCTACACCACAACACAACCCAGCAATTGATCATGCATGAAGCACAAGCATGAAGGCGGATCACTTTGCCTTACACACACTGCAACTGATTAACTGCAGTTAGTAGAGCCTTGCCAAATAATAACTAGTTCCAGAGCACACAAACGTAGCAGTGGTACACACCAGGACATGTTGATTAGGGCGATGCCGAACAAATTCACCAGTGGTGTTATTGTGCATGTGAAGTTGGGGGTCCTGCGTGTCAAAACAAAAAGGCACCGAACAAAAACCATGAAGCAGCAACAACAGAAACAGCACCATGCTTCCATGCGCTCACGCGCCGGAGTTCTTCGAGAGGAATAAAAAATGCGCAAAACCACGTTTTTAATCATGCTCGCATTGTCAGATACTGACAAAAACGTTTTCCCCAGTCCACGGTGATGTTACTGAATCAGTAGCGTATAGTATTAGTCGCAAAGGACCTGGCGGGGGCGTTTTCCCAGCCAACGAAGTAGCGTTGACTTCTGCTTTGAAGCAAGGACATTCTTGCAAGAGAGACAAAGTTTAAATAATACGCTGCACGCCCGAGACCTTGAAGCATTTCGCGCGCAGCAGAGTGCTTTTCCATCTCCGCTTAACATGCAAACCCTAATGAATGGCGTGACACCACAGATTGCGCAATGACGCTGAACTTAAACTTAAAAATGAAAACGCTGAAACTAAGGATTTCTTGCTACTGGTCAAAAAAAGTAACAGTTTTCCCACAGTTGCATCAGTTTATAAACTGAGAGAAAAAAGGCGCAGAAAGACAGTAAAAAGGTTTAACTCAACCCAAAATTTCCGCCTACATCCATAACAGTCTAATAATCCTGGAATGACACTTCGCTGACTTCAGTACAAACTTCTTCTTCTTCTACATTCGATTACCCTGTTGGGTAATCCGAAATTTTTATGAAAAACTACAGTCAAGTTAAACCCCGATTCGCTATCTTCATCATCGGTTTGCTTACCCACTGGCCACTACCCACTACCTAGTCTACAATTAATAGTTGGTTAATACTGGTCTTTATGTTTATGTGATTTGATACAGTCATCGGATTCTAAAAATCTGGTTTGGATAAAGATTGTTTTTATCGTAGCAAGCAATAGAACAAAATTTTCATCACGAGATAAAATGATTGCAAAGAGTAGACCAAGCAAAGCATTAGGGGGGCACTGCTTTTAGAGGGTCAACCTTTTTTCATCAGAAAAAAACAAAATTTCCAGAAACGAACTTCCTCAACCGTCTGTTAAAATGTGACAAAATCCTGTCAAGTCTCAGTTCCTACAAAATAAAAATCCGCAGAAAGTTTAGGGGTTCGAAAAAAGTTAAGGGGTGCGAAAAAAGTTAAGGGGTGCGAAAAAGTTAAGGGGTGCGAAAAAAGTTAAGGGGTGCGAAAAAAGTTAAGGGGTGCGAAAAAGTTAAGGGGTGCGAAAAAGTTAAGGGGTGCGAAAAAGTTAAGGGGTGCGAAAAAGTTAAGGGGTGCGAAA
>JGI24021J15306_10005117_pt1 | contig 15481 bp, 12 predicted proteins | sample Ectturendosymbi1_FD_15306 | JGI IMG/M metagenome (IMG submission 15306)
AGACATTATCAAATACCTGAATGCTTCTATGTTAACAACTGCTGTTTTTGGGCTCATGCAACAGTTCTATCATGCTACAGATATTGGTAATGTGACCAATGAAGTCAGCGCGTGCTGATAAGCCATAGCACGCAAGATAAAGACAATTGTTTTGGATAAAGTGAACTATCGTGGAACACAATATTAAAGATGTGTAGTGGACGAAACGTCTGCAAAATGTGGTGAGATGGTTTCTGGATCCAAGCGCTAACCCAGAATCCCACCAAAACCTAACTATTACTTTTTGGCCAATTTACAATGTTCCCTGAAATTTGCATGCAAATTCATTCCGTGGTACAGTAGTCCTCGCTTATTAAGCCCACCTCGGGACCGGGCGACTTTGTACTTATAGCGGGTGGGCTTATTAACCGATGGACAAATTTTCGCCATGCGCATAAATGAGTATGCCCGACTGCACTATCGCTAAAAGTTGCTAAATCTATGATGTAAAACAGTTACAGGTAACGGGCAATTTTCTTTGTTACTGATAATTACGAAAAAATAATATTCATTTCGTCTCCACGTCTCTTCGCCATTTTGCAAATAAATTCTACAGAGCACCAGTTTGTCTTGCCTATCGATTACGGCACAAATAAACGATCTGTGACGAAATAGTTGAATTAAGAACTCAGTCAGCAGGTTACAAAGTGTGAAACCGTCGAAAACAAGGGAAAGGTGTGTGAGTTGCAACGTTTTTTCACCCAAATTTAAGCAAAGGTGTTCCGAAAATTGGGCTTGTTAAGCGGGGTTTTGAGCTTATAAAGCGGATTTTTTTATTACAGGAATAAATGGAGTAATTCCGGACCGAACAATTTTGGGCGGGTGGGCTTATTAACCGTGGTCTTAATAAGCTGGGAATCTGTATTTGCATTACGTCGACAAATTAACAAGCACAAAGTAAGCGAAAACAATTAAATTTCCTTTCCACAGGTAGTAAAATTTTTGTAAAATATCAAGCTCAAACCCCAAACCCCCATTGCGTACGGCCTTGCCCGAAACACTCCATGCTGGGAAATGCATACAGTGAGCTCTTTCCCTATGAGGCGTATTGACTCACTGTCGCCAGCTTTGCAGAAGTATTTACTGCGGCTATCACTGGGGTTTACAATAATTGTTCTCCGCCTTACTGCGTAGCCTACTGCTGTGCCAGGGTTGCCAGATTTTTTCGTAGCTTATGGCCAAAATGGCTGTTTTTTGAAAAGTTATAGCCAAAAGCACAAAATATTTTTACTATGGGAATTTCCATACTCGTAGGTGTCTCAAAATGTTTGGAAGGCAGTATATTTTTTGCCAAAAAATGTGGTCTTACCAAAGAAGCAAGTTTTTACCTTAAAACAGAAATTTCTGCTGTAAACTTAAAATTACCTGTTACAACTTCTCCTTTATTTATCTTAACAAAACTTAGAACCATATATTAAACACTATTGTAGATACATGCTTCCACTCTGACCCATTTCTGGGTTAAACAATTTGAAATTAACTTTCCAATTCAACGACAAGGCTATAATTCTCTTGATCTTGTGCTCCAAATGTATGAACAAAAGATTAAAGTCATGAACTGCATTAAGTTGATGATCATAATGAGTTAACCACATGCTCAAAACCATCATTAACATATGAACGAAAAGGTAGGAACACGTGAGAAAAACATCGGCTCATGACAGGTCCGACTGAAACACTTGTTGCACAAAATCTACAAGATTGCAAGGGCTAAATAATTACTACACACTTTGATTCTTTGAACATCACAAGGTTGAAGTTACTGCAGAATAATGTTACTGTGAATGTGATGAGAAACTTCCAAAAGTAAAATCTTACCAAAAATGCAAAGCACTTCTAGTATAACATTATCAGTCACACAACCCAGTGCAGCAGTCTTCAGATACAGTACAAGCGTAGCAGATACCAATGGTAACCAAAAGATTATCATCTACTGACCGCAAGGGCTAAATCATTACTACACACTTCAAAGCAAAAAAGGTTGAATTGCCATGGTGTTACTGCAACAATGAGTGACATGCATACCATCCAAAGTATATAAAAAAACAAAATATTTAATGAAAACTTAGTTTTACAGGGGCAAACCAAAATATAGCCAAAAAAATGGCCAAATTTTACAAAATGGCCAAATGCGTTTTTTCATGGCCAGCGCGGTTAAAAAATGGCCAAATTTTTGGAAATTGGCCATGAAATGGCCAATCTGGCAACCCTGTGCTGTACTACCAGTCTAAGAACTGCCGTAATGTGACACATGCATTACAATAATGTTTGTGACGTAACAAACAGAACAGTGTTCATAGTGCCGTCACAATGGATGATTTAATAAAAACTATTCGAATCGAATGTACTTTTAAATTACTGTGGCTGAAATTTGATCAGCCCTCAAAATTTTGTTTGATTTGTTGAAAAACGCCGTTTGCATTCCTTGCCCGATTAAAAATAATTTTGAATTGGAGGCTTCATTGTTCCAGTAGACCCCAGCAGTTGTTCATTGACCCCCGGGCCATTCAGTGACCCCTATTCGACCCCTCGACTATTTATCGACCCCTTGAATGGTCCAATCGACCCCTGGGGGTCAATATCGACCACTTTGAGAACCACTGGATTAGACAGACGAAAAGCGAAAAACTATGGACTTATCTCTCAATGACAAAATTAAATCGCCGTAGCCCTCCTTTGGCACCAGCATTCGCCTCAACCGCCCCAACAAGAAGCAAATGTCTGGCTTCGGTCTGCCGCCAATTTTTGTCAACAAAAGTAAAATTAAAAAACATGGAAAAATTGTCTTTTTTGTGTGTATGCCATTCTTTTTTCCGGCAGTAGTTAACTTCAAATTTTCGTTCCTATGCAAAGCAACTACGACAACACCTCAGCCTCCAATGTCCGAGTATCCAAGCAAACAGGAAACAAACCGTAAGCTGCTGTGCGATGGCAGCACCTGGTAATACAATTACAATTTCAGGCGCATTTCAATATAATACAATTTCAGGCGCATTGCCCACAAGGTTGATAAGAGTTAATAAACATTTACTACGTTTCGAATTACGAATTCTGTTTGTCGAGTTCCGGGGCTTGTTATGGCCTAAAGTAAATGGTGCTTGTTTTGGTCTGAGGTTAACTGTGCACCATGTGACGTCCAAACATTGATGTGCGCTCAACACTGAAGTTGAACTTTCAGTTTTGTAAACGCACTTACGAATTAGTGTTTGTAAAGCACTTGTGAAAAAAATTGACCCTGAACCAAACCTCAATGATTCTTTTTTTTCAAGCGAAACATCTTAACAAGATTATTTCGATAAACGTAAACGCCTACAATCCCTACATCACCGTAGTATTTTTTGTGAAGAGTTTGCTGGATTATTGATATTTTTGTTTGAATGTTTTCGAAATAAGGATGGCAACTCCAATAAAAGTTAAATTGACACTGATTGCGGTAAACGTCGGATGGACAAAATGCATGACACGGAAATACAAGTGAAGAAAAATTTGAGCAAATCTTGCAATTTAAAAATTTTTTTACCGATATTTTACATTTTCCATCTTTGCTTGAATTTTTTAATTAAGTGTGATAAGAACCTCAAGCGAAGCTTCGACACTGACAGACTCAGCCTCAGGTGACAATCACTAGGATATTTTTCAGAAAAACTACAGGCTTCTGTTGCCTTTACGCATTCACACAAGAAACCTGGAATATTTTGACTGGATAGAAAGCAACCATCTAAACAAACTAATAGTGCATCTAGACTTTATAACATTCATCATTTGGTGAAACGTATCCAACCATTGAGGTTACTGGTTACTTGCTAAGACATAGATACTCAAAGATAGAAGAAACAATGAGGCATGTTTTCTTGCTTGCTGTTTGCAATCTCAACAATAATAAATTTGATCACAAAGAAATTTTGAGGGAAAGTATTAATATTTTACTTCATTCGCCCAAAATATGGCTTCAACCGGCAGCTAGTCCAACAATGAATATAGAGTAAAGATAGGCTTATACGTCTAATTAATCATGAAATTTCCCAAACACGCATTCCATTAGAAGTCAACGAACGCGCTTACGAAAACAAATCTACATAATTTCACATGATTAGCAAACAGTTTGTGCTCCATAAAAATTGCTTAAATTTTCAAAGTCCTTTATTTAAGCCATTTCTACCGATCAAAAATCTCAGGCCACTATAGTGGCCTACGCGGGACTTGGAAGGGGCTCTGATCTTGCTAATGGTGTCAGACACGTTTGTAATGTAGCTGGGCGTGACTAAAACTTGGGCATAAACGGCTTAAATTTTCCCAACACATCTTCTGTACCTATTGGCAGTTTACATGTAACTGAACAATAGTCGCTTTAAAATAATTAACTCTAACACCCGCTTTCAACAAATTTATGGTCAAAGTAATTTTAATCACTTTTATAAGCGTTTTGTCAGTTTCCGATCAACTAATAAAAACTTATTTTAATATTTAAACAGTTAAGAACAACTTAAGAATTTAGCTTTGTCGTATTGTTAGAATGATTCCTTCTGGTGTTTTTAGACTGCTTTCAAAGCTCAATAGATCTTCACATTCTTAGGTTCAGTGCTGCGATTTTCGACTTCTAACGGACATTACAACTTAACTCATCTGTCATTCGCTTGCTCATATCCCAAAGGCCAATTAAATGCACGAAAGCGAAAGCCAGATGCTTCTAATTCGCTTACAAACGTGAGATAAACGCTATGTTTTGTAATAATCACCAAGATCCAGAAAAGACACCATCAGCAGAAAAAGTTTAAAAACAGAAGTGCATAACGAAAAAGTGAGAAGAAAAATGTAATAAGTGTTTTACTGAATAAAATCTATCCTTCCATGTTCTGCACAAGTCTGCCAAGCGTTTGAAAATCCACCAGCATTAGCTGAGCCTTTGATGACCACAGACAAAAAGCCGGCAAGCATAATCAGAGCTTGGAAGACATCTGTCCATATCACAGCTTTGAGTCCACCCTGAAAAGCATTTATGATAACCGTCAGTGGTGTGACCGCTGTCCACTGCAGCACCTTTTTGCAGCAGCAAGCAATTTGTCTTGATTTTCAACAAGTTGAGTTTTCCTCTCTGTCCTGAAGCATTTAAAGCGAGAAGGCTGCAGGTAGCTTTTTCCAATATTTTTTTATAAAAAAGATTTTTGGTGTAGTTCAATAGAAAACCTCAGATCCAGGTTTCAGAATCCCCTAAGTACGTACATTTGAATGAAAGGCAATGTTTTTTTCAATATAAGGTTGCACAGGATACCAGGTATGGTACTTGATTCTGTTGGCATATGACATGTTAAAATTAGTTGCTAACCTTTGCTTAACAATATACTTTTCGTGAAAATATCGTTCGTATATACTATCCCTCAAAGTAAATGTAGAATAGATTATGTCAGAAAGTAGATTTTCAATTTTTGTCTACTGCATGGAAATTCAGATAGAAAAAACAAATGATCTGTGCTGTTAAAATTTCAGGCATTCATTTTCTGCTCAGATTGCATATATATATGGTACACATTACATACGTTTTTGGGTAAAATCCAAATAAATTTTCTAATTATGATTTTGTTAAATAAACTTAACGTTACACATTTAAAGCACATGAATCGTGCCGCTTTTTGATATAGCAATAAATTGGGTTCGTGGAACGGAAAATTCAAGGTCGCATCAATGCAACTTCCCATGTTCAACAGTTGCTTGGGACCTAACCTTTACACATTTTTTGTCACGATGCTTTCAATGTAATTTGCGGTGTCGACGAAGCTGATATATTTTTTACCTAAATTCGACTGCACATAAAAATCAATAGAGTTTGACCTCATTGAAGGTGACATATACTGAAAAACGTAATGCATCCACTTACAATTGATTATAATGGCGGTGATAACGTTCACGAAAAACACAACTTGATTGTTTGTCAGTGAACTATAATTTGTCAATGAAGCGAGCTTATTGGAGTTTAAAGTTCTTAAGGATCAACTGACCTCTTAGCCCACGCAAATTCTTGTTTGTAAGATAGTCGTCTTAACTGTGATCAACATGGACTCTTTATAAAACATTTGAAACGTTATGGTGATCCGTCGCTTTCAGGGTATAGCAAAGAAACCGAAGTTTGCAAATCTGATTCCGTTGATTACAGGAATAGAAAACTTATTGGCAAAACTTTCTTTCTTGTAAACATTCCGTTTCTAGCAACTAATCAATCCTTATAGATGTTTCATTCATTTTAATTCTGAAAACACACTTCAGCCATCTAGTCAAAATAGAGAAAGTGGTATATCTTCAAACACAAATCAATCTGAAGACATCCACATTTAACACTTGTTTGGAATTTTAGAGTTCTGAGTTAACGCCTGTACTCATGTATTATAATTAAACCGCTGATTGGGATTGCAACGCTAATTCGGTAACCAATGGCCATATAGGCCGAATTTTTGTACAGCATTTGTACAGAGATATGATCGCAATTCAATGGATGGTATGATAGAAATTTTTGATAGAAAAAAGCGGATATAAGAAAACTTACAATTTGTTCATTTTGCAGTCGTTTTTCATTAGCTTTCAAGAAGGCATGTCGCTCATTGTATTGTATTATGTATCTTACACCACCCATACGTTTTGGTGATTCTGTATAACGATTTTAAAAGTGTCGGAGAAGTTAACACCCTTCCTATAACACACCCATGACGAGGATTGAATTTTCTCTATTTTACAAAAACGCTCAATTTCAAAATTCCACCACAGCAGAAAAAACATCAGTTATTGTGCTTTTTCACAATACTCAACTGGAGACTTCACAAGACCCTGTGTCGCAGATGTTGACAAAGTTTTAAAGCGGTGTAGAATATTATGACCTCACCAAAAATATAGAACGAATCCAATATTCTTTAAAGCTCAACGGTAAATACAATAAGAACCTACCAGAGTCGTGTAGAAAATGCAGACCACCCCGCATGTAATCACTGCAGTCCACAAGTCCAGGTCAGTGACTGAAATGGAATAAAACGAGCATATCGACAGACAAGATCAACCTACTGTGGTAAATCAATCGACTTTTGCCAATCTCATCAACTGGCGCTTGAAACAGACTTCAAAAACCGCAAGCTAAGTCTAAACAAACAAAACTGAGAATTTCACACGAATATGAAAAAACGTGATTGTTGTTTCGCGAACTCCTACCAACAAATGTTTTCACGTGCCAATAGTTTTCTCACCTTGACTGAGAGCAAGAGCAGGAGCGTACATGACAATTCCACCGTAGAGGACATTTTCAACCATAAATGTCAGCGTGCCTAGAAGGCGAATGGCTCTGTTGAACCTCTTTTCCAAATACTGCGAAAGGGTACATTTTTATCGGTGCGCTGATGGACCCGCTTCAAATATACCAGACCTTCGCAGGCTTATCCAAATTTATTCTTTATGCACCATACTCCACGCCGGGTCGGCTCTCAAATCTTGGCAAACGACTACTCACGAAAGATCAGAAAATTCAATATAAATGAAGTTGGTTTCACATTTGTTCTAGTAGGAGTCGAGAAGGAGTTGCTCAATAAATCCTTTAAGCTTTGAACTCAGGGTTGCTGTTTTTCCAAAAAAATGTTTTCGTTTTACAAAATATTAGCTATCAACTACAATGAATAAGACTACAGACGGCACAAAATGGCCTGCGCAGGACAAGGTAGAAAACGTAATGTCAACATCGGTCCTTGAAAAAGTCTTTTTGACGAAAAACAATTGGTTGTATTGAATGCCGCCGGAACTTTTGAGCTAGGCAGAGTTTTTTTTAATTTCGGACCGCGGGCCAGGCCGAAATTCCGCAAGCCCTGCAGCAGGCGCGCAGCGTTTATGAATGCAATTGCATGCCTTACTCTCAGTAAATAAAACTTAATTACTTAAACTTTAAAATAAATTAAAAATCATAAACAAGAAGAAATTATAACATCTCGTCAATTCGCGCTGTTGAAGTTTTCTTACAATTTAAGTTAATTTTTCATAAAAGAGCCTTTCGATCGTGTTTGTATTTGCTATTGATTTCAGTAAAAAAAGTTGGGGAAACACGCATGCGGAATGGCAAACGCGTATTCAAAATTTGAAAAAAAATAAATTGCAAATGTTGAATGTGTGTTTGAAAACAACTTTTTTGAAAATAAGTCAAATTTTTGGTGGAAATGCGCAAAACTTAAAGAGCTGACCAACCTTTTTTGCTAGAGTGTAATGCGAAATTTATTCTATTCCAAAGTGTCTGTTTATCAACGAAATTTCTTGTGTTTCGATAACGGCCAATTTCATTTTATTAAAACATTGCAAAATTGCTAATCAAGGCATGCAGTTTTCAGTTTTGCTTTCGCGTAACGCCATCGCCAATCGACCTGGACACCTGAGTCTAGTCACATGACCTGTTGTATTTCTCCGTTGGAGCTTCGTAGTAGTAGTGCAGTCTGCAGAGTAGCTGCAATTTGTACAATTTGCGTTTCAAGTTGCAATGATACTATATTAGAACAAAATTGGAGTTTTGATGCGGGACAATTGGATGCGGTCACTTCATTTTGTTCTTTATGTGCGTCCTTTCATAGAAGCCACGCTTATGTGCAAGTGATCTGTGAGACCAACATTACCATGCATGGGTTCATAATCTTTGAAAAACGGTGAGTAGGGAACAGTTATAGTTTGCAGACCCGAATTGCCCAGGCTTGGATACGCAAGGACGAGTCGACCTTACTTTGAGTTACTTTAGTTCAAGCCTCTTACGCTTTGGTACGGGTTGGGCTGGACTGGGCCGGTCTGTTGTACGGGATGTGATGGACATGGTTTAAGAAGTTCAAACTGAGCTGGTCGTGAGCCATATTCATGACAGGCTTGGTTGACCCATACAAAAGTTGGCCCTTGTAGGCTTTCAATCACGACAATGTTCTAATCTATTCTGAGCTGTATTCGGCTCAGTCTCGAGATTTAAAGCCTGTCACTCACTAAAGCATTATTATTTAAATTTAGCTACATGTGAAAGATTAAATTCTCGCGCAATTGTATTTCTATGAATTAAGTATTTCTTTACTGTTTTAAAATTTAAATCCGAATGTCTTTCGCGTACCCTGGTTCAAAACTCGGTTTCAAATTGAACATTAAATAGACTTTTAGAGCCATGTGTTTTTCAAAAATAGAAAATGATAGTGCTAAACCAGGGGTTCCCAACCTGGGAGACATGTACCCCTGGGAGTACATTTGCCTATCTAAAGGGGCACATTTAAGGTTAGCAATTTAAGGGGAAAATATATTTATATATTATTTATTTCCAAATACACATACATCAGTGTATATTATTTTATAAAAAAAACATAATATGCTTCTTGTTAAATCTATGATTTAGGGGTACATGCTCATCTGTCGAATTGCTGAAGAGGCACATTGTCAGAGAAAGGTTGGGAACCACTGTGCTAAACTAATTTCTGCTCATATCAAAAGCATAGTTTTTATCAAGGGTTGTTACAAATGATGTTTCAGCACTCTACGCATTTTCTTGAATATTATTTGAAACAATGATCCAAATCCTAATTGTCTTCAAACATTCACTTTTCTGCTGAATTGTATGGTTTTGTGTCAGTGCGTAAAATTCTCCATAAGTCACCAACAATATTTCGTTAAGCTGAATTAATTCTTCCACGTCTTTGATCGGCATTTGTGCATCACCAAGGTAAACTCCATTTGCAATTCACGCTTAAAGCGTGTAGGCAATGACTACACATCAGCAAACCTGATTCAAAGAGTTAAAACCAAACAGATGTAGTCGTGTTTGGGCTCCTGAAAGAAATTCACAATCAAGTCTGATTTTTCGAAATTGGCGAACAGGGAAGCAATTTATTTAAACACGGACAAATTATCTGAATAAGGTCAAGTTTTCTCACACATTGTGAACATGTTGCTACGTTTCGTGTTCCAACAAATGCGCGAGTGTTGCGTTTGGTTTTCCCCAACTGTGCTTTGCGCCTGAAATATCTGTGAGTTAAACCGAGCATGACTGAAAAAGTGTGATTCTCGCGTCACGCAGCTGCTACTTTTAAGTTGCAACACCGGTTTGTTAATATGTCAACATGATTCCCTCTGCAGCGAACATGCCAGTTATGTCTTAGTCAAGAGAATTATGGTTTTGAGCATGAAAACCGTTTGCTTCACAAGACACGTTCAGTACCACAGTCTAAAAAAATGCTGGCAAAAATGATATTTGGCATGGTTGCGCTGTTCCCGTTGCAACAACAAAACTGTCCAAGGAACGGGTACGGGCGAGTTTGGTAGTAACAGGCAGACGCGTTGCGATTATTGTAAACTCCTGATGAGTATTTAACAAAAATTATCAAACAAGAAACCACTTGGACAAAAATCTAGGAAGCACCGTTATCGTCAGTTTACAGTATAGTTGACAGAAGTAAGCGATTCTTGCAAAACTGTCAAATTTTCCATCAAAGCAGGGAACTCACAGTGATTACAAGTAGATGGAAAAAACTTCACGAGTTGTGTCTTACCTCATAAGTGCTAGATATTCCCATTCGATAAAAAACCGGTATGAAAACTTCACCTGTAATAACTGCGACCATCAACATGGCCAGCAAAAACCTGAATAATTAAATTTACAGGAGTGTTTAAAAAAATCGATACCGTAACGAAAAATAATTTCAAGAAACTTACCAATACTAGAAAAGCATTATACATTAAAAAAAAACGTGAAAAATCTGGAAATATGAGTGACCATTACCAAAGAAGTGTTTGGACTTTCCCACTCACCACCAGTACATTGTTCCAAATCTATAAACTTCAGCCGGTGCTCCAAGGACCGTCACAGCTGACATGAAGCTGACCGATAACGAAAATGCTACCGGAACCATGTCCATCTGTCTAAACACATTAGGTAATCTTTTTAAATTCAACTGTGCAAACATTTTCTAGGCGCAGAATGTTCAATAAATTTGCAATAGTTTTTACATAATCCCTGACCGCAGTGTTTTGGCTTTTGTGGGTTTCTCAGAGGAAAACAAAACTTCGCCTACGCCGCGGTCAGCGTCCTAAGAACATTGGTATTGTTTCACTCTTTTGCCGAATATCCTTTTCTTTTTGCTTGGCATATTCATGCGAAATAAATTAGGAAACTTTTGAATTATTTAAACGATTTCGTAGAAAGTGTTTTCAAACAGTCTTTATATGCAGTATGGTCGCTCGCATTAGCTGAGATAACATATCTCATAACGTGGTATCCTATTTTCCGCAAGGTTCGAAACATATGATGCTATGGAAAGGTTGCGAAACGAACAAGACTTTAAGCTAAAATCCCCAAGTGTCCATTTCTTTTGTTCTTTCGGGTAAAAACGACATTTCATGAGTTTTTGGTCTTGTACTGTATATTCACCCAGCTCCTCTATCGTTACAGGATTTCATAAATGTCTTAGTGACAAGAAATGTAGGTCCTTTTGCAACGCACCTTCCTCCCATATTATACTCCTCTTCATTGGCGTTGCGATCTTTGATGGCATAAAAAATTCCAACGACAGCGGAAATCCCAAGAGTGAGACCAAAAACGGCGTAATCTCCCGGAGACAAGTTCGTTGGTGGGGCAGACATGATTACATGTACAGTAAAAACTAAAGTGATATTCTCTCCTACAAACACCTGGAAAACACAGAAGCACTTTGATTTTTCCAATAATCGATTACCCTCTTTAATGAATAAACTACGAACTAAAGCTCAGCATATAGCATGAAATTTCCAAGTGCTCTACCTTTCACAAGGTATTGCTTAACCAAACTGGTTGGCTTTTCTCACGGGTATCAGTAGTAATTCCTGTATTTATTTGAGTAAGACAGTCGTTGTTAAACACTTCTACTACGGCCCATCAGTCGTTGACGTCGTTGAGCTCGCCCCTCCATTTTTTCTGCGCAGGTTGTAATTGAAGTTGAGATTCTGTCACTCAGGCTAGCCCGCCCAGTGATGTTGCGGTTTGCAGCAAGTGTTTCCCAGGACTGCAGGATGTGCATCAAGTCTCGCTCATGGGCGTCCGCAGGGGAGGAAACGGGCATTTGCCCCCCCACCCCTCTTGGAAATTTAGATAAATACCAAAAATGTCTAGCAAATGTGAAATCAGAAGCTTGATTCCGATTAATTGATTTAATGCTTGCAATGCGATAGCGCCTATACGCTGGGAGCGCAGCGCCTAGACTCCTGTTTGGGTGCTCAGCGCACACTAATAGCGCAGCATCTATACAAAGATGGACATTCAGCTACGTACAGCTGTGCGCATTATCTTAGGGGCACGAAAAGCGACCCCAATTCAGTGGCTCCCAACCATGAGCGCTATTGCTCCACCACACATGAGACGGAAAGCTGCAACATCCATGATGCACCAACACATTGAAAGCATGAACGAGAATATTCCCCTCAAAAACACAGTAAATAACGCACCCACCACCACTAGACTGAAATCAAGGCGACCTTTCTACATATCGACATATGCTCTGCATCTTGCTATTCCTCCGCCCGCACAGCTGGAATACCGGAAGAACAACCCACCAACCGGTGCAGACATCACTGAAGATCCTACAGCACCTCTTCCAGGATTCCACATGGCAACCAGGCGCCAATGGTAACAGCCAATCGTCTGAGAGCAAAGCAGGCCAAGACTTCCCAAAAACTCCATCGATGGGGAATCAACCAGAACCCAAGGTGCCCATACTGCGATGCAACGAAGCAAACCATTAACCACCTTGTCCTGATCTGCCCTATCACTCACATACGTGATGGCTATCACAAAACCCAAGAATGTGGCGAAGATTTTCAAACATGATTGAAAGATACCAGCGGAAATCTCTAAGGGTGTCATACGATACTACTACTGTGAGGTATATGAAGACTACATGCTACGGAAGAGATTGCTCGATGCACTACTTTTGGAGCTGTCCGAATGAGAACACTGTCATTTGTGCTTCTCTAGGAATGGAAGCTACATCGACTAAAGCAATCTTCTGGACCCTGGGCGAGAGACGACGAGCAAACAGCTCACCGACGCTGCACAGAAACGAAACGGCGCGATAGTTTTTAGAGTCCCTGTGATTGTCTTGGTCTTATAAAGTGATGATGTCAGCGTCTCTGAAATCGTCCAGAAAACAGCGTCCTGTCAAGCAATTTGTGAATACGTGGAAGAAAGTCATTAGCAAGGATTTGCCACTGATTTTCAAAAGGTCAGGTGAAATGCTGTCTTGTCCTACAGACTTCATGTTCTTGACGCCTCTGATTGCAAGTTTCACTTCTTTTAGGTGAATGAGCTGTCCAGGTATTGAAAAATGCGCAGCTTCTGCAAGCTACGCAGATGAAGCTGAATGGGACGATGATACCTGGTAGAGTTACCGGCTTTCCACCCATCAGTTGGAAGGTTGTGTTTTCGATCCACGGCCCCTGAGTGAATCACCGTAGCGCTCCTTGGGCAAATGCGTTCACCTCAACAGCACCGACAAGAAGCAAATTTCAGGCTTCAGCCTGCCGCCAATTGCCGTCACCAAAATCAAATTAAAAAAAAGATGCATGGCTGACGTTGGCTGGGTGGATGTATGTAGACAGAGCTATAGTGGTCGACCAAGCGATCCAGCTGAGTAGTGGTGCCAACCATTAGCTCCGTCAGCTGACAGTTATGGGACGCTTTCTGCAGAAATGGATCGATGTCTACCCGCATGCCTCTGTAGAGCATGTTGAGGTCTCTAAATAGGCCTCTGTAGAAATAAATGTAACAGATAGCAGGCTAACCTTTTCTTCAAATACGGCTTGCGTAAAAATCCGTTGGACACCAGTAGTCTCTGTCAACTGTTGTTGCAGCATATGTTCGTTTTGCCATGTTCTTTTTCTACGTGCGGTTCTGACAGTCTTATCAACAAGCACGTAGCCAGAAAAATTACTTTTGGGGTGCGAGAATTGCCAACGTGAATAAATAATTGGCTCTACGATCTTCACGACAATTTTTACTTAACGTTTTTATAATTGCCGTCCAAAATTTGAGGGAAGCGATCGCACCTTTCGCTCCATCCTGGCTAGTGGCTACGCCCCTGGTTATCAACACACAGTAGGTATTCCTTAATTGGAATTGACGAGGCTGCATTGCACCAATATGCTTTACAAGGTTTAATTGCGATTTGAAGTGTCCAGAAATTTTCTTTGCAGTAGGAAGGCAAGGCATACATTGGAATACCAAAATATTATCGTTTCCTTTCGTTCCTACCCAAATACTTCCAGTATGAAGTCAAATGCGGCGAGGGTATTAACAGCATCTATGTTGCTAGAAGCCGAACATGATGGTAGGTGAGACTGCCAAAAAAATCACCGCAAGGTCCTATACATCGTTTGCTGCCATGGTTGAATTCATATTAAATTCGTTCCAAAAACGTTTGACTCTTTTTACTGTATCTGACGTACAAAACGATATTGGCAGAAATAATACTTGTTTTCGTCTGTTGAACCCATGCAGGCCTCGTGCCTTCAAGGAACAATCATCGGTAGGCCTGCTTGAAAAACCTATACATATTTTCAGAAAACCGATTATTCGAACTATCTGCTTCAACCAAAATATCCGGAAGCCATAAATTTACAATGCACATCCAGAAAAAAGCAAAAGCAATTCGATGCTTGAATCCACACTGTAACTGAAGATGTGCTGCGTATAGCTAGGCTTTTTCAATCCTTGCAACTAACGTAAAGCACGATACAGTAAACTTAACACGTTCTTTAATGACCCCAGGATTCAACAAATTGAATACATGAACCTACAAGAGATTAATAATTTCAAACGAAAGAGATAGAAATGTATCTGATTACACAGCATGCTAACAACCATTAGGCTGCGGCGCTACCGCTGTGCAGTGGCGTATCTAGGGTATGGCAGGCATGGCACATGCCATGGGCGCCACTTTGACGGGGGGCGCAAAAACTGCTTGGCAGAATTTAAATCTTTATTTACAGCTTCTTTAACCTATATTTTGCGCCCCATGCATTCATAGTCTGCAAAGCTGCATCAAAGCCGCATGAAATGGTGTCAAAAATTGATGTAAGCTGCACTTGATTGTAAACCGCACTTAACATAGGCTACCTAAGCCTCTGAGCTGCATTCGTGATGTTCGCGTACCAGTGCGTTTCCCGTTAATTGGCAATCCCGGTATTAAATGATGCATACACCACTACAACTGCCTTCTATTTATCATAATCCCTCCTGCGATGGATGTACACATTATGCTGAAGAAAATCGAATGCAAAAGAAGAGCTTGGTCGACAAAACTTAGCCAAGGAAAGACGGAGCGTCATCTGTGCCTTTTGATAAAGTAAAGAAACAAAAAATGTAAGCCGCCCGTGATTTTAAGCCGCATGAAATGAAGAAAAAATTTCATAAGCCGCGGCTTACAATTGAATAAACCTG
>JGI24021J15306_10005118_pt1 | contig 15480 bp, 7 predicted proteins | sample Ectturendosymbi1_FD_15306 | JGI IMG/M metagenome (IMG submission 15306)
CCTTCCCTGCCCCCTTCCGACGCCCATGGCTTCCGCTTCATTCGCGGGGCTGTCCAAACGCGTTTTTACGAAAGGTGGCCTTTCCACTGTACACACACCAAGATGGCCATTTACATTGTCATGTGTCTCGACACTGCTCTATGCATGTGAGGGTTGGATTGGACACCGTACCGTCGTCACATCTGGGCCCTCGAAGCTTTTCACATTCGGTGCCTTCAAACTATCTTCCACGTGCACTGGTGGGACAAAATACCTCATGTCGAGATCGGCCGCAGAGCAGGCACAGCATGCCTTAAGACGATGCTCTTCAGAAGACAACTAAGGTGGCTTGGTCATGTGATAAGGATGCCTGGAAACAGACTTCCCCGCCGCCTACTTTACAATGTACTCCCCTGCGACCAACGTTAGGTGAGGTTCAGAAGAAGCTTTTAAAGGACCACATTAAGTTGTCCTTAAGCAAATGCGGTATACTTTTCACCAGACTTGAGGAATTGGCCACGGACCGAGATATTTGGCGTGTCATTTGCGACCAAGGACTGACAACATTTGAACAGCAACATATAAATGTGTCAGAAGCAAAGCGTATGTGCAGACACCAACAGCGCAACCCACCATACCCAACAACAATGTGGCAGAGATTAGTGTGTGGCCGTGTCTGCGCCTCAGCCTTCGGGCTAAGGAACCACACGCGCCGACACAAAAGAACGCGCTGAGCAGCGTCATCGTAGATCCAACGGACTACTAAGAGAGAGAGAGTGACTAAGGGAGAGAAAGCATTACGAAAGCGGAATCTTGCCGCACACGCAGACTAAACACAACAAATGTAATGGCAATAACATAGCCGAACCCCTACATTTTTTCAGTCGAAGAAGCTTTTGCAAATAGAAAATTCATGCCATATGTTTTTGGTATAACGCTCTGCTATGTCAAGACGTATCAGGTGCGTTGAAATTTTTCGCATGTTTCCTACTGTTAAAAATAGGTAGCTTACAAGCTATATTTTGTGGTTCTATAAAAAAGTTTGATTTGAAGCTATGTTCTCACAGAAAAAACAAATATGTGTAAGAAATTTCCCAATACGTGTAGGAAATTTTATGGCAAAGGTGTCCTTCGAACCAGCCAAGTAAGCCATAACAACTACACTACGTATTTTATTCTCAAGGTTCTTCTTCAACGACGACTTCTGTCCAGGCAGAGACAGTCAGAGATTCGATCGTTGCGGGCAGAGATATTATACTTTTGCATCAACCATTCACAAAAAATCGGGAGAATGGCGTATCTCAAGGTTGAGTTTATTCACCATCGATTTCTAATTTAAGTATACTTTCAGCACTTAAACGTGTTAAAAAATGTTGCCAAGCGTAAAAGGAATGAAGTGACAGTGCGTTGTTGCCGACGGCACGTTCTTACCTAAACGACAGTTTTGAGTCAGAAAAACTTTTTATTTTCGTTAGTTTGGGGATACAGAAACAATCAAATTGATTCTGTAGCCGTCGACTTTTCAGGGAATATTGTTTATTTAACAAGCAGTTAGGACTTCAGGAAAAAAAACGAGCCAGATATAATTGTTGGCTACCTGAGTGCAGTGAATTGCAGATAGTCCATGCGAGTTCTTCCAGCCTGTGGCAGTCGCAGATAAAATCTAAGCTACGAACAATGGAGGTGTAAAAATAATAAAAAAATTTAAAGGGCACACGCAGAATTATTTTGTCTAGAATGCGATTGCCTCGTGCTTCCGCTGCAACATTAACTTAACTTTCCGTCAAACTGTTTCTGTTGTAAGACGAACATGGCTCTTTATTCAAAAAATTCAGGGATACGGTTTAGCAAGCATGTCAACACAAGCAGTGTTTCAGTAATGCCTTATATGATATTGATGGTTATATGTATTTACCTTTGAATAGCAGGTCGTGCTTTAAACGCGTTTGAGGTATTTACTACGTTGTTATGACAATGTAGTTTAATCGGCTGATCAAAGGTTTACCGGCCACTACAGTGGCCGGCGCGGGCGTTAAAGAGCTAAATAAAGCATAATCCGTCATGTTGTATAGATAGTTTAGAATTTATTTGTACTGCAAATTCAAAACAATTTAAAAACTTCTAATTCTGAAACATTTTTTGCAGGAAAATCTCTGCAAGACAAGTTAAAGGAAAAAATATTGCACGCTTCATTTCAAAATTTTGACCCTGTTCCTTTGCAAATTTCCGAGTACGAAGAGGAAAGTAACCAAAAACAGTATGATCATGATCCTGATCTAGAACCACAGATTGACAGCATGAGCAAGCCAACATCAGTTATTGATGCTCAAGATCTTTTTCTGAAAGCATCACCTACAATTTTTTCTGTAGCAGGAAATGAATCTCATTCTTTTGTTGGCGTAATGGGAGAGCCTGGTGTGGGGAAAACCACTTTAGCTAAAAACTTGCTCAAAACATTCTCCAAACCTAGTGAAGAAACTGAAGCTGGCAACCAGAGCTTCCTTTTTTATATCCCTCTCAAAAACGTCAATTATGATAAAGAAATCAATATTCTCACGTTTCTTGCTTCTCCATTGATTGCAAATTGGTCGTCAACGGAAGATCAAACTGACCAGCTTCTTAAAGAAATAAATGATTCAGTAAACGTTTACATTTTCTTTGATGGCCTAGATGAAGCGCCTGAAAACGTTTCATCTTCTGAACCAGTAAACATGAATCTATCTGATCTAGCTAAGCCTGCTCAAATACTGGCAAATATATTTTCTGGCCGTCTTCTACCACTGTCGAAAAAGCTGGTTACTTCAAGACCGGAAGGGCTCATGAATCTTCACCCAAAATGCAGGCCTCAGTTCAACGTAAGGGTTTTGGGTCTCGACAAAACATCCCAAAAATCCCTTATTAAACAATTGTGCAGCAATACCATCAAGCTTGAAGCTGTAGAGACAGCAATCAAAACAAATCCAGAACTACATGCCCTATGTCATGTTCCATTATTTTGCATTCTTATTGCAAATCTTTTGCACGAAAGCTCTGCAACTGACCAAATGGAGACACGCACTTTGACGTCAATTTTAAGCAAAACTTTTTACAAATACGTGCGTTCTGGTCACAGCAGTATTAATCCTGATGTGAACCCTGCTGTTTTGCTATCTATTGCTCGACTGGCTTTCAACGACACAAAAAAATCAAAGTATGTTTTTGAACTTGAAAAGCTCCCCAAGGAAGAAAAAGAAAACCTAAAGGATTTTCTTCTGGTAGATTCTCCTTGCAAGATGAAGGAAAAAATTTTTTCGGGCGACAAAACCTTTTTCTTCACCCATCGGTTGTGGCAAGATTTTTTCGCTGCCGTGCACTTGATGTTTTTTTCGGATCCTTGTGAGTTTAGAAACTTGCTTCCTGCGTTATGTAAGCGTCCATGGCAAGTCGTGCTGAAGTTTGCATTTGGTTGCACCAACACGGGTATGTCAAAGCTAATTGGAGCAACGTTTTCGCAAAAGCCAAACTACGATGACTTTGCTAAAAGGGTTAGAGCTTTGTCGAAGTGCTACTTACGCTTTGATCGGGATGAGTTCGATTCGTGGAAACCTTTTTTATTGGCATTTGAAGCAGCAGATGTTGCAGTGACAAAAACACTATCTGATAACTATCCACCTGATCTGGTGCTCAAAGGTCCCGTATCGCTTAGTGCTGCGTTTGCCGTGTCATATGTTTTCCAGCATATGCCTCTTTCGCCGCGAAAGATTTTTTGGGGACATGACACGTTGCTCCACCCATCGATGAAGGAGTTTGCTCACAGCAGCTTGAAAACGCTCTTGCACGCAGCAAACAAGTGCCAAATGCAGGTGATCTGAAAACAGTTTTTGTAAATCACGAATTTTTGGTCACGTCAACTTTAAAAGGCACCAACCTTGCTCGCTATTGCTCATTGAGAACTCCTATCACGCAATGCAAAAGAACGAAAAGCTTAGCTGAGTTTTTTTGCGTGGGCTGTTGGTTCGTGTCACGGGGAAGCAACATCGGAGCTCTTAGGCCGATTTGTTTAACGCGCTCTTTTTAATAAATGAGGTACTGTACAGAAAACGAACCCAAGAAATAAAATTAGTGATGAAAAGGTGCATATGAACAGATCAACAAAATAGCAACATACTATACTCTTTTTTTCAGCGCTTTAGCAATGGTTACAAGCTTTTTGTTTTTTCGCGGAGACATATCGGTCATCTTTGTTCACCGAGACATTTTGGTCACTGAGACATTTCGGTGATTTGTCCCATAATAGTATTGAAACTCGTCGTAACAATACGCATCGTTCTATATTTTCAGACATTGTGATCGGATTGACTTAAATTTTTTGGTCTATGACAGAAAAATAACCGAAAAATACAGGTTACAGCACAAAACCGTACAACTTCCTCAGCACGCAAATACCCGACCACTACACTCAGTCGCTATAGCAAGCCATAGGCGTAGCCAGGGGCGGTCTAAAGGGGGCCATGGCCCACCCAAATTTCTAGCATATCTTGTCGTTTTGTGCTTTGAAATGTGTTGACCTCAGCAAAATACTGTTGCTCGCTTAAAGCAAAGTATTTAGCCCCATCCCAAACTTTTGGGCTGACTACGCTACTGTAGCAAAGTGTGAGCAGTTGAAAATATTTTCACTTCTCCGGATGAAACTTCGTTACAATTCATAAAGGCGATTGCGACTTCACGCAGTAATCGCATTAACACTGCAGTGCAAGCTGAAACCAAACAAGGCGCTGTTCAATTTGCCATACCAATGTATCTGCATATTTTGAAAGGACTACCGATTAAAAATTGCTAAAAAAGCTGTTTTTTCCGGTGTAAAGGAAGTAAAAAAACTGAGAACCTGCTTCTAATCATTTTTTCAACTTTGTACGAAGACTCGATGTATTGTTATGTGCAAAATCATATAGAATATTTATTTCTTTATTGTTTGCACAAAATTGCGTACGGGCTGCTGTTTATTTTGTGCGGAACGATCATAATCGATCTCGCTAATACGTGGGAAATTTTCAATATTTGGCAAGTACTCGTTCAGTGTTTGTGGTAAAACGCTGCTGCGGTAGCCATGTTCTTAAAAGCACTAGTGATTATATTTTGATGAAATAGTTAGCGAGAAGGTTGCAAGCTTATGGTTTTTATTTTCTAACGACTGAAAATTTTTGAGCTGTTAACAATGCAACAACTGATCACTGTTGAAGAAAAAATAATACAGTAGTGGTGGGTCAATGCAGGCTTAACTAAAGTTACTTAAAAAGGAAATTGACGTTACTTTCCGCATGGTAACAGCTTTTGCGAATTGGCAGAAGCATTCATATGCAAACGAAGCCAATTTACTTGAAGCAAAATAAGCTCATGCTTGCACTCTTTTTCAATCGCTCCCACCTTCACTTTGGCAATTGTTCCCAGCATCTTCACTTGATGCAACATAAATGCTTTTGTAAAGAAAGTACTCTAGAGATTTACCGCAAAGAGAAATTCTTGGTGTTTAACGTACAAACGCAAATCTTTTCACTTTGTACACACTTTTGTGCTTGTAGTATTTAACCGCCATTTCGTGCTTTAAAAAGCGATTAAGATAAAAAAAGAACAACGAAACACTTTTTCAAACTCAACGAATTGCTCACGTTTAAAAGGAAGTGTCAAGAGTTCTGGAATATATTTAGGTTAAAAAATTTGCTGTGGCTGATTTCGAAATTGGAGCCGACGAAGCTGACGGCATTGCTCAACAAATGAACAACATCGAAATACTGCTATTCTCCTCCTGTAGTTTCACGGATGAATCTTTTCACGAACTGTGCTGCTCTCTTAAAGAAAAAAGTCTTAAGGTTGTTTACCATAAATATTGTAGTAGTGTTGTTTGTTATACAGTATTTTCAATCTTGTGTATCCACAGCCTCTGTTTTCAGATGTAGGTTAATGCAGCAGTACCATATTTTAATGGCAAAAGCGTAGTTTGAGACGCTCTATAAAAGGAAGTCGGCAACAAATCAATTTGATCCGTTCAAAGCTAAAGGTCTCGCAGTAATAGGAAAAGCTAGAAATTGATTCTTCTGAGCATTAACGGTCTTCTAATCTTGAAAACGCTCAAGCTCCGCTTATTTGTGTATGCTCGTCAGACAAAGATAAAGTTTTACTCAATTTTTTTTAATTTCATAGCCATTCACCATGAGCCAGCATTTGTGTATTTCACCAAGTTTGATATTGTGTGCAGTGTCTTACCTACACAAACTGCATGCACCTACAAGTTACCAACTTGGCTAATATCTCTGTGGCATTGCACTACGTCAGAAGCACTGCAATCCATAAAACCAACTCAGACACTATTTGATGATGTTTTGCAAACAATCCATATTATGGCAAAGTGGTATTTATTTTAAAGAAATCACTGTTTTGTCACAGTTGAAAAGCCTCACTTTCATGGGCCACAAGTTCAATGGCCAGCAGGAATCAGATTTGACATCTTGCTTGCAAAAAGTTGACCGGCTTGACCTACGTTACTGCAAGGTCAGCGATGCTGGGTTAAAATCTATGAAAGACACGGTATGTATTACGTTTGTCGTTCACTGCTGAAACGAGGGAGTAGCCCATTTTTCAACCGTAAAAAAGGCGGTATCGATTAACGATGTAATTTTTAGTTGTGTCTCTGACGCTTTTACATTAAATTTGAAAATAATTTAAAATGCATTTATTTTACTTTGCTACAGCAGACCAAATAGAATTGCAGATTTTTGTTGCACTTAGTTTCGATTTCGTTTTTTGCTTAAGGCCAGGTGCTAAATAGGGAATACGGGCACACAACCTGTGGCGCCACAGATTCGAAAATGGACGTGAGCCTTGAAGTTTAGGTAACAGGTGATTTTACTATTTGCTGTATAAATTTTAAATTCACTTTCATGTCGTAAACATTCAAATCAGCAAGTTTATTTGCGTGCAGTTAACTGCTGCTAGGAACTAGCAACTAAGTATCTTACTTCAATGTTTCTGATTTGACGTTTCGGTACACCACATGTTTTTGAAGTATTTTCTTGTAGATCAAATATCTTTGCCTCAATTGTGCCTTGAGTTGCAATAAAAGCTATAATATAGCTAAAACAAGCTAATCTATAGCTGTATAACTCTACAGTACGTTTATAGCTTTATGTCAGGGGTTCCCAACCTTTTTACGATCTCGTACCACTTGGGCACCCCGTATTGTCAACGCGTACTACTTCTTTCAGAACAACTAATTTGATCGAATCTTAGTTTATTCAGAAGAATAATATACATTAAAATAACAATAAAAGACCAAACTAAATTGAATGAGATTTTTGTTATTGTTTACCTTCCATCAATTGCACGATGCGGGGCGTAAATTTGATCGAAAGTCGTAACAACGCATCGAAAGTCATGATGTTACGATACAATAGGAATAGCAAGCTACAGGAAAATTTATTTAGAAACAAAGCCCGGTACGTAAGCTAGAAAGCTGTGGAATCCAGGTTTTTGTGAAAAACTGGAAGTTCTCGCGTTCCACCTAGAAGACCTTCGCGTACCACCACTGGTACGCGTACCACAGGTTGGGAACCGCTGCTGTATGTGGTTTATCTTCTAGCTTATAATGACGTTCTATACGCGCTGCAGAAAAAATACTTGCTCCTGGGTGTGTGCTGCTTAAATGTGTTGATCTTTACGCAAAAGCATATGCGAAGTAATACCGGGATTGCCTAAATGTGTCTGTTGAAAGAATCAAGCTTCAAACTAAGGCTAGGTTTTAATGCATAACTCGGATAAGCAATCAATAATTTTATTGTTATCAAAGTCGGCAAATTCCTAAATTATTGCTAACGTAAGTAAGTTAATGGTTGTGCGCTGTTACACTAAAGTGCTGCTTACTTCACTAACACATTTATTTTTTCTGATTGCAGACACGAGTTGCCAAATCGTTCAAAAAAGTTCTAAAAACTAAACACAAAAATTGCCTTTGGGTTGAGATTGGAGTTAGATTAATAACGCAAGTTCAACCAAAAGATTTTCTCTTAACAAATCAGCCGTGTGGACGTTAAACTCAGCAGCTATCTTCTTTACCACCCAAAACGTATATGTTATCATACTTACTGCCTCTGTTGCTGCAGGTTTATCACAGTAGTTTCTACATTTTCATTAGAGTGAAACACTTTCCGTAAAACGTGAAGCAAACTTTGGCTCATAAATTTTGTGTTCACATTTAAAAAGAAATACTGTTTAGGTAAAATTACATGTTGCAGTTTTAGGGTAATTCTGTTTTTAAGGTTAATTTTTCGTACTACCCATATACTGCTAAATGAAATAATGAAATTAATTTCCTAGGCCTGGCTTCTTAACAAATCCTCACCTGTACATTCGCGACGCCTTGTGGCACGAAAGCCCGCTGCTCAAGCGATAAAAATGTTTTGACGCTTCCGTGTGAGAATTTCAGACCAAAGGTAGATTTTAAACCCTGGAAAGCCAAAGAATGTTCAGGAAAACTATTTTTACCCCAAATACTTAACTTTTTGTGTTGCATGTCATATGTACAGCAGTTAACTACAAGGATTTTTGCAGTCCTTCAAAACTGCAAGATTCTTCAAATTTTTTTGAAAAATGTTGTTTGAATCCAATTGTTTGTTGACGGAAAAAAGATTTTATAAACTTTATGATCCTCATCCATAAATCGAAAAATCTGGTCAAACCATTCCGATTTGCAAAAGAATGCTTGTAAGTAAAAAGCTCAAATCAACACCAAGTGATGCACCAATTCAAAAAAGACAAACCATTCTACAAAAAAAAATCTAGAAGAGGTGTGTAAAGTATTAAAAATTAGCCTCATGAGGGCAGGCATGGTGAAACACCATGAAAATATGAAAACCGTTTGGCATGGCACTAACAGAAAATAAAAGTGGTACATGCAGTTCAGAGGTTAAAGAATGTTTGTTTCAAATGTTGTAGTCAATAAAAAAAAATATAGAAAATACTAATGTCTATAATTTTTGCGTAACCTCTGAACAACGACTCATTTAGCCAAATTGTTTCAAATTTCTTGCAGGTATCTGTTTTGAAAATTTTTTCAAAACACAACGTTCGGACTGATTTGGTTGAAACAGGAAGTTAAGTAGATAATTATTTCTTTTGGTTGTATTTAGTTGTGTATTTGGTGTTTTTGTATGCTTTTCACGCTGTCAGACAAAAGCCTGGGGCACAGTTGGCATTGGATATCAGGGGAATTAGAATACTTTAAGGCCAAACGATTGCCTCCTCTCCCTAAAAAATGGACCTCCCATTGGTGCAAGCGTATTTAATTTTGGTATTGCATGACCCGAATCTGGTTTAAAGTTTTGCAGATATCAATTGGAAAAATCTCTGCTAAATTCGTAATACGTTTCTTCAGGCAGTGTCTCAATAAAGTACTAGTCTTTCAAAAACTAAACTGGAAGTTTGCTGCCTTATAACGCTTGTAACATGAACATATAGCAATAATTATAAGTATTTAAAAAATTTAAATGATTCACTCTCCCACTGTCCGATATTATTTCGAGATTTGCGGTTTTAAGTTGCAGAATCTATAATTCACAAGCGTTAATTGGAGAAAAATTGCTGAAGGATTATCGAGCTCAACAACAGCAGGAAGAATTCCTACGTTTCTTTCTCAGCTTTTTGCATTAATAAAATATCAAGCTCCATAGCAGTGGTCGACAACCTACGGCCCGAGGGCCGGATCCGGCCCGCCAAGCAAAATCATCTGGCCCTCAACTCATTTACTAATTTTGGTAACTGTATGGCACGCTTAGTGGTATTACAATTTGTTAATCTGCCGTCCCTGCAGTTTCATGTGTTGCATACTTGTGAGGAATTACTTTCGAGAAACCGCACTGTGCTGTAAATGTACTGTATGTCGTATTTTGACTTTTCGTTACGAACTGTGAAAATCAGGAATAAATCTGATTGAAATTCCATAAATTCCCCAGTTTTAACAACATCATAAACAGCAAGGGGAATGGAATTGTTGGTGGAAAATTACTACGGCTCGCCAGACCTTGCAGATTTTGTTTTTGGTCCTCGACTAGGAAAAAGTTGCCGAGCCTTGCTTTANAGTTTGAAATTANAATTTTACTGCTTGTGTCGCTTGTAACATGAATATCCTGAGACAATGTTAATTATTTAAAAAATTTAGGAATACACTCGTTGCTGGTAGAGATATTAATATCTCGGTGGGAAGTATGATGCTGGAAGATCATCGAGGTCAACAACAGAAGGAAAAGATCTATTGCGGCAGGTAATTTTGAGACACATGCAACGTTTTGTGAATTGTAGCTGATTAAAATACTATTATTTCATCGATCAACAAAATACTTTTCTTGTGCAATTGATCATGCCCCTACATCGGTATATTGTCAACGTTTGTAGAAAATATCAAAAAGTATCTGCTCAAGTCTTAAGATTTTCAGTCTCTAGCAGGCCCCACCAGTGGGGGTTGCAGCAGGTTTGCCTCATCAGGGCCCATAAGAGCCCAGCAGGGCCACGAACACCAAAGTTCAAAATTGAAACGGACAAATATGCATAAAGTTTTTATTGTTATAGTTTCACATATACAACTTTGTGCTAATGAGTTGACTAAAGTTGTTGTTTTAGTTTTTATATAGTATATCGCCATTTCTTTGCGCGTACGTGCAGTAGCGCAGCCAAGAATTTTTTTCGGGAGGGCCAGTCAATGATGTCGTCAGTCACTGACGTCTTTCCAGCAGTTGAAAATTGATACAGAACACTAGTAAAAATCTTAGCAAGTTTGTTTCCGAGGTGGCCATGACCTCTTCGACTTCATTCTGGCTGGGCCACTGCGTGCATGTAGGAATATATCAATTTCTGCTGTTGAACGGTTAACTCAATGCGCTAAGTACTGCGTGACGTGCCGAAATATCCTAAAAATATGTTTTATGACGTCACATAGCTGGTTAATCAGCTCAATAGTTTTATCGAATGAAGCCAGTTCTTTCTGTTGTGTGTAGTTGAGAATCATACGTGTTGGAATTTCTGTGGTTTTTAATGGCAGATATCACACCTAGAATCGCATGGTTACGCTTTCGGAACACTGAGGCTATGTTCAAATAGCCATCGCAAATTGCAAAAAGTATGCAAGGAAGACGAGTTTTGATTTACAGGATTGGATGCATGGTGAAAAGCCCAAGTACAGCGCGGCACCTCCCATTGGAGGCTGGCAGAACGGCTACGAAACCATTAAAAAGCAGTTTCTTACTCATAACATCAAAAAGAAAAGATTAGAATGGGAACAAACATAAATATTAGACTGTAGATGACTGGAAAAAGGTGCTGTTTTCAAGTGAAAGTCATTTTTCCGTTCAAGAGAAGCGCAGCAAATTTGTCAGGATCAGGAATGGTGGGAGTTAAGTTCTGCTCATTTCAAAGAGTTAGTAAAACACCCCCATAAGAAGATGTTCTGATGTAATTTTAGTTTTTTTGGAGTAGGTTCATATATGCCAATGGAGGGTATGATGAATTCAGACAAATACATTGACGTAATTGAAAGTAAAGTAATTCCAGATATGACAAAGGCATTTCCTGATGGCGGAAATGATTTTCAGGAAAGACAAACTAATTGTGTTAAATTGCCCTGGAAACTCGCCAGATCGTAACCCATTGAGAATTTGTGATCAATAACAAAATCTCGGGTACAAAAATCAGATTGCAAAACCGTGCCCAAGCTGATAGACACCTTTATCCAAGTATGGTATTGGGATGGTAAATCAAAAAAAGCTGCCTAAAACTGGTAGAATCCATGCCAAAGCGAATAACTAGATTCTTGTCCTCGTATTATTTTATTAGGGTACGCAGAATCATTAAATTTACTTTGCTAGTGAGAATTGCTACAGCCCACTATCAGTATTAAATTTGATGCAAAATTGTGAAATTTGCCAAGCAAATGTGTTATGTGCATCCTTTGATCAGCCCAAGACATTTTGAAATTCAGTAATAACATTGATAAATGGCTCTGATGTAAAACTCATAGTATTTAGCAGCTAATGAAGCTCTTAATCAGTTATGATTTAGAAGTTGTACGGGGACCCAAAACAGATCTCGCACCATCAAATTTTTTCCTCCCAAGGGCCTTAATCTCCAGGTTGAGCCTAAGTGATGGGAATGTGCTTAGAACGGCACGGGCAACTCATTATCTGCAAAATATTCGGCCTTCAATCTGAGCAAATCTATTAGCATCTGCATTTTAAGAAACAACACAATGGTGTTTTCGAAGATTTCAAATACAGGTTTAATGGTACTTTATTAAACAGTCTAAAGATAATGACAGATGTAGGCAAGCTAGAGTATAAATAATTTTAGTCTTTCTTTTCTTCATTTTTATTTCGATATTATTTGCCTACCTTTGGCTTACCTATTCACATCAAAGTAACTAGAATGACTTATAGTAACTTCGGTTCAAGTAGTTTTTGTCAGGGCAATGATTCACATAATTGTAATTCATCAATAGCAAAAACAACGGGCAGTTCGACGTGCAACGGCAGTAAGGCAAAAGTCAATATACAAAGGAAATGAGCAACGGTTCACTAAAACTGAGCGGACTGACTGACAAAGCTGAGAAGTCTGGACTGGACAGCCTATTTTTTGTAGATTAATATAAATAGTCATTCATCTGCTGAACGTATCAGATCAGATGCTTTTGCCAAGTGAAAAAAGGCAATGTGCAACTGACGGCGCTGTTTACGGTTCTTTGGATTTGGTGCAGTGAGCAGATCATGTCCATAATATAGGTCTGCTTCGGAGGAACCGCACTGCTATTCAGGGCTGAGCTTCTCCGCAAAGTCTGAATCCAAGATAGAACGACTTTGACAGAGACCCTCCCAATAATTTGCAAAGGAAAGATTTTCCTGTGTAGTACGCAACATGGGGTTATAGAATCACCCCGAATTTTTGAAAAACTGAATGAAAATTTTGTGGCAAAAATAACATGAAAACTTTGTGGCAAACTGTTTGCAGAATTATATGCAATTTTTTGGTAAACATATTTGTAACAAAGATGTTGATATCCACAGCTAACATTGCGGGCAAATTAATTACAAAATTATTAATTACTTTCCCACAAAAAGCCATAATAGGCTCGTAGTTTGCAACTAAATATTTTTGAACGAGCTTTGCATAAAAAATTCGATTTTTTATTTAACAGCGAATATCTAGATATGTAGTGAAGTGCAGATGTTAACAAACGTTTGCAAGAAACCAGAATCAAGCCTATCGGTCAATTGTGAAAACACTGTTACTGAAGGAGCAAATCTGAGGCCTGCCAAAGCAGTGCAACGCGATGAATATGTTCTTTCACTGGCGCGAATTGATAAACTTTGTCATGAGTTTAAGTGAATTTTGCCTGCGCAACACGCTTTTTACCGGCCGAAATAGGCATGCATACACTGTTCTGATATCTAGACATGTTATTCTCGAGGTGCATGGCACATGTTTAGATTAATACCATTTTGCATTTTCAATAGGCTATAAATTTTAACTAGTAGAGACTACGGCCTACGTGGACGCAACATGGTTAACATCCGCAATCCACTAACTGCACCACTTTGTCGGGACAAGCTTAGCAGTGATTGTTAAATAAACTCTTCTAACTACACTAGTAACTTCATCTTACTGTCTGAAGAGCAGGCTGCGCAAATGTGTAAATTTGTTCGTAAGCACGAATGGTATCTTGTTTCTATGCAGNACAAAATAGGCGAAGAACTATCCGGGCTAGCTATANAGTACATTTTTTCTCAACAATCATTACACAAATACGTTGGTNAAGAGGAAGTCAGATTTCTATACAACTAGGCATAAAGGCTTACTTCGTGTTCAACCACTCCAATACGTTTAGAACCCTTTAGGGACCGCAGCGGCTGATACATTGACATTGCTGCGCGATTTGTGCGGTAACTCGCGAACCGCTAAAGTTATGTGAAGGGACGTATCTATGCAAAATGGTGCCCATGGCAAAGATTAAATGAGCGCCCTTTTTAATTGTATAAATACTAGATATAGGCACAATTGTTACAAAAGATAAACTAAGAAAATAAATGTTCTAAATCAGAAAATACGTATTTCGTTTTTATTAAAATTTTTTAGCAAATGAAATAGAAATTATCCATAAGGACCACAAGTGTTTTGTGCTCATTTATGTATATTATAAAGAATATCAAAACACTCAAATAATAACGTTATCATAATTTTTGCATAGTATTGGCTAACAAATTGTAAATCTTACAAAAAATCCTGCAACATATTGCAACTGCAAACGATAATTTTAAAAAAATGAAACACATGTAATTTGGGTGGTGCAGTAAGTTATGTAATGCAATACATGTATTACTTGTGTTCGAAAGACACAATTCCACTGAAACATCAATATATCCAGCCTTTTCTTGTCTAAATACCATAACATGCTAATAGAAACAAAACTTTCTGTGCCTCTATCGAAGCAAATTCGCCTATGATTTCATCAAAGTCAGCTTTCTCTGTTTCGTCCTTTTCTATACTCATCTAAGCTACTGTAGGTAAAGGTCACACAGTCTGTTCTGGCTCCTGACTTATTGAGGCTCGGAGGTATGCAAGAATCAGTTTCTATCAGCTTGCAATAGATACCGCCATGGTAAGCATCATTTGCAAAGCAATTTGGAAACACGCTTTCAACACTGTATTCAACTACGAATGTCAGAAGGTCTTCAGTACGCGATAATTTCCAGTTGCACGCAGTAATACTGTATATCGTCGCAAATAGTGGCTTGCCAAATACGTCTGACCTGTACAAAGCTCCTAATTCTCACACATTGATTTTAGTTTTTCACAATCATGACAGTAACAAAGGCCTTGGACATCGAACAGAAAGCCAAATTTGGAAAAAAAGTTAGTTCTAAACAAGAGTAACAAACCTCTTTGATGAGTTAACATTTTTGCCCAACTGGTACAGTGACGATATTAAACGATGTTTCCAGAACTCACTAAGGTTCTCTTCCTTAGTCTTTGGACTGGGGCACAGTGGCGGACACAGGCTAATTTGGTGGTGGGGGTGCGATATCGATTTGCAATGAACCTAATGCTTCACAGGGCCATATTGCGTAAATCAATCACTTTCGCATACGTACATTTACAAGGAAACGAGTCTAAGCTTGGTTTAGTTTAGAAGAAGCTTGAGTGATACAACTGGTCAAACTTTAACACTGCACCGCCACGGAACCAATAAGCAATGTAGCACATAACAACGATCTGATGACGTCAACGGCGTCGGCGCAGGTACGTTGAGGACTCGAGATAAACAGTTCACGAGACGACATAATACTTATTCTCATTGTAGGTTACGTTTGTTACAGCACAATTACTGGTGGCAGTAGCCAGCATAGTGTTGTTTGACTTGTATGTTGCAGCAAGTGAGCGTAGTCACTTCGATGAGGTTTAGATCAGTGCTCTTCAAATGGGGAACCTTAC
>JGI24021J15306_10005119_pt1 | contig 15478 bp, 5 predicted proteins | sample Ectturendosymbi1_FD_15306 | JGI IMG/M metagenome (IMG submission 15306)
AAACAGAGGGTGCCCTGAAATTTTTCGCTGTATTGAATATATTTTTTATTACTCTGGTGTTTTGAGTAACCTGCGCTTGCACTGAAAACAGAATTGCCCTGGAATTTTTCACTGTACTGAAATATATTTTATTATTCAGGATTTTTGAGCAACTTGCGGTTGCCATGAAAACAGAGTTTGCCCTGAAATTTTTCAAGCCCGGGGGCGCGGCCGACCCCCCGCCTCGTACGCCTATGCCCTCACTCAAGTGACATATAAGCGAACCTTCTCCTGAAAAGATAAACTGCCCCAGAACACCTTATTTGGGGGTCCTTTACTACTTCATTGAAATGGGCAGGACTTAACTGCTCACCCTTCCTGATCCTGAAAAATCTGCTGTGCTTCCCTTGAACGAAAAGATAACTTTCATCCGAAAACAGCACTTTTGTTGGTCGTCTGCAGTCAGTCCAATGTTTTTTTGCACATTCTAGTTTTATGTTTTAATTTTTTGAGTAAGAAGCTGCTTTTTAGCGGTTTCTTAGCCTTTCTGCTAGCCTCCAATGGGCGGCGTTACACTGTACTTGAGCTTATGTGAACTTCAGCATGCATCAAATCCTTTTGCAAATCAAAACCAGTGGCGTAGCTAGCGTGTGGGCTGCCCGAGGCGGCCCTTGAGTTTGGCGTCCCCGAAGCCCATAAAAATACGTATTGCGCAGTGACTGGCTCTTAAAGCTTTGTATATACTATATTTTAACTAGTTTGTGCACCAATATAATATTACAGTACTCTTACATGCTAAAATATGGTATGCTTTAAATAGACACCAAAAAACTCAAACATTGTACGGTAAGTAACAGTTAAACAAAAAGCAAAAATGACATATAGTGAAAAATAGTAAAAAGTGTACAAAATTAGGACTATTCTTATTTCTGAAATGAAAACTACAATTTTCTACACAGTAACTTTTCTTGCCTTTTTGTTGGCAAGGTCTTCAATGACAAGACAATGTCAAAATTTATTTCATCTGTCAATTGTTGCTCTATAGACAGTGTGGCAAGATTTCTCAACCGCAAGGTGCTGAAACTGGATTTTAAGACAATTCTTGATCGGTTTTAGTTTCGAAAAACAATTCTCACAGGTAGCAACACTAACGGCAATTGTGAGGAAAATCCGCAGCATTATTACAGTATTGGAACAGAGTTACCAAGGTTATACTTTTGAATAAACTGCAAAAGTTCAAGGGGGCCTTCTTTCTCTGTTGTGAACTGTACATCGGCCAGATCGTATAACTGTGATGACTGTGATGCAACAACAACGTTCTTCTCAATTGTACAACAATGAACAACAATCGACGCAACAACTGTCAATATTTCTTTGTCGGCTGCTCAACCTCCTGTTTAACTAACTGGCCTACTTGGAATCTGAATGCAGCACGGTAATCTAAAAATTTTCAAAATGACGCATACTGAAGCAAGAAATCATTTCCCTAAAAAACCGAGGATCCCTCACTGAACACTTAAATCACTCGTAACTCCACTAGATGTTTTGCGGAACACTGGGGTTCAGCGGAACCCCTGTTGAAGGATAGTGAGCTAAAGTTATAATTCTCCACACACACATAAATCCATTTAGACGAGCACAAATCCAACTACACATTTATTAGATTTACACAGAAACGTTTTTTAGACCGAACAAAGCGCTTTTACTCGCAGGTAAAAAACTTAAGAGCACTTACAAAAGTTTAGAGCTTACCACAGCCACATGTTTGCCTACAGCAGGGTGGGCAATTAGCTGCCCGCAGGCCACATGTGGCCTGCCGCCGCGTTTTCAGTGGCCCGCAGAAGCATTCAGAAACAATCTTAAAATCTAAGATTTCCTCCAACTTAGTGCTGAGGCTAACTTGTCAGAGACTTGCTTCTATTTCCATTAGAAGGTACGACTCCCCACTAAACGCGGCCTTCCAAAAGTGGCCCCCGAGCAAAATTAATTGCCCGCCCCTGGCCTACAGTCATCCATCATACTCCTTCTAAGTTCTATGACATCATATAACGACTACGATCAAACGTCAACAACGACCCAAAACTCGATCAATCACCCGCGTAGTGAATCAGTAAAATCTGACATCAAGTGAGTTGATAAGTGTGTTGAGAACCGTCCTGCAGCATCATGTAAAAAATCCTATTGATAAAACGTCCCTCATACACGACTGTTTATTATTTGGCTAAGATAAGAATCGCTTAAATACACATGCCATAGTTTAAATTACTCAAAATAAAAAACGTCCTTCAACTGCGAGTAGTGTCCCGACATTAAAACCACTTTTATTTCAATACAGCCTGTACAAGTTTATAGCCTACCTACAGCATAGCCCCATAGTGCCGCCCCCATAAAAGTGCCGCCAGGGGCGGACCTCCCGCCCCCCTTAGCTACGCCACTGAATGCAACCACACGTAATTAACTCAGCTTCAAAATCATTTAGTCTATTTCTGAAAAAGGGATACTTCTAACGATTTTTTTCATTTTTTAGCATTACTGATTGTTGATTAGCTATAATTACTAGAAAGTACTACACTAAGCTATGTACAATACAATACTGGAAAAATTATTATGGATTTTTTATTTTCTCAAGAATTTTATAGAAACTGGTTGATTTTTTCTGATTTTTTCGGTTATTGACAGCACATAAATAAATGTGAGGATTGCTCAAAGAAAAGAAGCTGCAATTCCACATCACCTAGATTCACGGTGAGTGAAATTGCTCATTATGACGTCATACCTGCGCAAGAGCAATATTGGAATAAAATAGTTCGGCTGAACCTGAGTGGTCCCTGCTGTCTGATGTACCACTTGAGTCCGCAATAGTTTGTAAAACTTTGTATTTAGCCAGAATTTGAAACGTTTTCTTGACTATTTAATAGGATAAGAATACCTGTAGATACAGGCAAACTCACAGGTTTTTGAACGAGGTTAAAGAGATGGGAAAGAGAAAAGGTTTTTGTCGTGAAAAGAGGACAAATCCCCGTTTTCTTGAAGCATAGTGACCGCAAACAGAAAGACATAGCCAAATAATTAAATGGATCAACTCAAACTGTTAGCGTTGCAAGAAAAACACTGGAATTGGGAAGAGAGATAGACAATTCAAGGATGATAATGTTGGCGTAAGAGGAAAACAACACCTAGGCTTGACTGAAAAATCAAGGCAATGGCATTGAAAAATAGAAGAGCTTCATGTAGAAACTTTCTATGGAATTGGCAAATGAGGGTATTATGGTGGACAAGAGAATCATCAATAAACGTCTTCTGGAGCAAGGTCTGAAGTCATACAGGCCTGCAAAAAAAGCCTTGATTAACACAGAAAATGAAGTAGGCGAGATATCAATGGGCTGCACAGCATGAAATTAGACATCAGAGCATTGGTTCAAATTGAAATACCTGATAAAGATTAAAAGCGATTATAGAAAAACTTTCTTGATGTTGATAATGTTTTTCTGAAGAATTTACATCAAACATTCAGCCGGGCTAAGCTTCTTGGAAACATTTGTGATCAATTTTATCAGCTAGAGATTGTTGTTGAGGAATGAGGATGCTTTGGGTGCTGTTCAAGGACAACCTGTGATGATTTTCATTCATAACATACTGACAATCATAAAATTGGGATTATTTCTTTGATTCAGGTTAATTTTTCAAACGAATCAACCATTGCAATACTCGATGATAGGTGCAGACAATTCGCCCAAGGTCTGTTGAGGAATTTCTGCCAGCATGTTTGAAAAAAACAGTCGTTTCCTGCCAAGATCATGGTTTAGGGGCAATATTGGTTCATGGAACCACCAGATTGCACATAATAAAAGGAACCATGAACCACATTAAATACGTAGAATGGCTAGGAAGCTTGCTACGCCAAGTTAGGGAGTGGTTTCCTGCCTCTGACTTCATTTCTTAGCAGGATGCCACGCCACACGGGAAGGATCTTGATGAAATGATTCAGGGATGACAAAATTAAGGTATGAAAATGGCTTGGAAAATCTCCAGATATGAATCCCACAGAAAATTTAAGGGACATCTTCAAACATGAGATTCATTCAGAACTAACCACAAACAAGCAACTAATCACAAAAAGAGAGCTGACAGAGCGTCTGATCAAGATGTAGTTTTACAGCGAAAAGATAACAAGATATTGCAACACCCCTATTTAAAGCATGCCTGACAAAATCAAAGATTTCAAATTCTCCAAGGGAGGCCAAACTAAATACTTAACTACTTCAACATGTGATGAAAACGTTTTAAAAGTTTCTTTGCTAGTTTCATAATGTTTTTGAAGTTGTTTGGTTAGTTATATTGACTGCGTGCATGAAAAACACGTTTTTTTATGGAAAAATAAAAAATCCATAATAATTTTACCAGTACTGTACATTGATCATCGTATCACGATTCATCAGCAAAGCTAGTACAGAACCTATAATGGAGTCAGAAGCCGCGCTCTAATGCCAAAGTCATTAAGATATTTAAAAGAAGTTTATCACTATTATGTAAAGATTAATGTGAAAGTATTCCCGCCTTTCCAGCCGAGAATTAAGTTAACTAAAACATCGATTGATGAGACAACTTGCAGGCCTTCCCATAAACTAAGCTGTGCCACCAGCTCGTATCTTGTTGCAGTTGAGTAGGGACAGCTTACTGCATGTAAATACAATACATCATGAGCAGTGGCGTAACTGAAGGGGGCAGAGGGGCGAATTGTCCCCTTAGCAAGCTAAATGAAAAAGCGGTCTCCCACTTAACTTGTATTTCGGTTTTAGCATTCTTTCGGTTTTTAGTAGGTTGTTGCTTTGCTTTTATGTGTTTTTCGGATTATTTTTCGGTGATTTAGGGTTTTAGTTTAGCCATCCACATCCGGCTTCACCATCATTTCTCAAGTTTTTCTGAGTGTTGGCTAGTGGAATCCGTACATTGGCTAGTGGGCCCCTTTTATTTACATTTACCACCCTAGCTCAAAACTTTAGTTACGCCACTGATTATAGCTATGTAAAATAAGAAATGTATAAAGGAGGATGTTTTTTGACATTTTTGAATGTTGTCGGAGATTATTTCATTTCTCATGAAAAAAGTGGACATGCAATCCAAAAAGAGGACATATGGTAGCCCTACTTAACAATCCTACTCATATACGACCTGTGCAAATCTAAGTAAGGCAGACGCAAAACCTACCAGTAACGAGTAGAGACGTAAGCTAATGCGTTCTACGTGGCTTGACCTTGCATTCACCAGATTCAGGTACCTGACTGACTTTCAAGAAAACAGAAAGTGTAATAGTTGTTTCGTCACAATATCAAACAATATTCAAGTGAAATACTGCTGTCTGGACGACCAATAATTTAATAGCGTCTACAAACAAATTTTCCTCGCTAACAAAAATGACTAAGTGGCATGCACATGTCGTACATATGGCTAAACACATAAACATGGTGGGAGCCCCTTGGGCCTCCCCCTAAATCCGGCGCTGGTTAAACAGATCATTGCAAGTGCATGAGATGGTATGATGGAAAGTGTTAGATTTACGAAGAGTGAACTTTAATTTCCACATGGTCTTAGCCATGGCTCCCAAAATATAGGCTATAACAGGGCTGGCCAAACTGCGGCTCTTCGAACATTTGCATGCGGCTCTTTTGAGCTTTCCGAAAAATTATATATTTGTTTTTCATTTTTTATTTCTATTGCAAAGTGTAGAAATTTTGTAAAACCGTACCGTGATAGCTACTACCTAGCGTGCTGTACAGCACTATACTTTTGCAAGATGTTCCAAAAAGAAATATGATGTCATAGAAGCTTAGTTTGCAAATAAATTCGTGTTTTAGGATTTTTATGTTGCAGCTGTTTGTAACTTGGATTTTACGATATGTGGCTCATACATAGAGCAGGTTTGGCCACCCCTGGGCCATAATCTCCATAATTTGCGCCTCTTATTTTGCAAAAAGGTCATAGTACGGTTGAATTAACATGGTGACGTCATCGAAATGCAAAAATACTAATAAACTCTATCCGTGACAACTGCTAAGACCACCACCGAAGAGAGTAACCAGAACCCGCAAAACTAAAAGCATGAAACAGGAAAACAAAAAATTATAAGTTCTGTAGTAGAGTTTTTAATAAAATTTTATCATTCTGTGTCCAGAAAGTGTCTAGAGATATTCTAGTGCCGAACAATGACATATAAACACATGATCAGAAACGGCTAGCCCGTCACGCTTCAAAACGGCTGGAAAGCGGCAGGCGCTGAATGGCTGATCGATAAGGCGAGACTTATCGCTATGTAGTCCGTCGCATCAGATATCACGCTGGACTGAAGTGCACAAAAGTCGGCAGAAGCGTGTGTGGTAGATGTAAAGATTTGCCGAATGACATATAACACGTGTTATATGTCATTGATATAACGTGTTATATGTCATTGATCTGCCTTTTTGGTTTGTTTAAAGAGTAAAATGCAAAGTGCTTGAATATTTGCATCATCTATTGTGGAAGCATTGAGGAATCGTTTGGTTACTTTGTCCGTGGGAAAGACTGACTTTAGGCTACTTGTAGGCTACGACAAAGAAGACTTAAACATAATCCGTGCTGATAAACATTTCATCACAAAGTAATATATGTTGTCCACTATAAAAACTGAAAAAATATTTCGTGCACGATTGCTTGTATACTGTGTAACAGATCTGTGTAAATGATATGCAATGAATATTGGTACGGCTATGCTTGTAATTAAACTGTAAATATTTTTTGCAGACAATACCTTCTTGTTTGTAAAAATATATTTCACTTGATTTATTGCTTCTAAGTTTTTTCATACAGTTTTTGTAGGTGATGACGCCTACATAATAGGCAAAATATATAATCTGTAAGATCTTAGCATGTGATTCTTACCTGGAAAAGTATTTCTTTTGTTAAACAGTGCAGGCTAAGTCCCAATGATTTTGAAGTATTTTGATCGTTAGTTCAATATTTAGCCTACCATGGTATGTAGGCCTACTAAGATTACGATTATAATCGTAAAGATAATTATTTTTGCTGAAACTGTTAGATTACGAACTTTTACTATTCAAGTGTTTCAATTCGTGAAAGGTCATTTGTAAGGCAATCAAAAGTTAATACATCTATCAAACATAGACCTATAGAACAAGGGTGGCCAACCTCCGGTTCGCGAGTCGCATGCGGCTCTTCAAACCTTTGCATGCGGCTCTGAGCTTTCCGAAAAATCATGCATTTATTTTTTATTTCTATTGCAAAGTGTAAAAATATTGTAAAATGGTACTATGCTAGATAACGTGCCGTACACTATTAGTTTCGCAAGTCGTTCCGAAAAGTTTTATGATGTCACAGAAGCATAGATTGCAAATAAATTCGTGTTTTCAGATTTTTATGTTGCGGCTCTTTGTAACTTGGGTTTTTACGATATGCGGCTCATACATAGAGCAGGTCTGGCCACCCCAGCTATAGAACAAAGTGGCCTAATTGACTTCAAAATATTCATGGATTAAATATGCATGCACTTTCATCGATCACACAAAACCAAAATGCAATTATAAATTTATTTGGAAGAGCATAGGCTAGGCTTGGAATTCTGAAGATTGGCAAGAGTTTTGGGGCCAAGATGGGCTCCCTGCAGTCTGCGACTGCTGTACGACATGCTTATCCATCTTTGTGCAATTATTTCTTTGCGGAGAATAACTTTAAAAACAGCTACTTACATTTGCAATAAAATTTTGTTGGATTATTTAGCACTGTTGATAGGCATATTCATGAAACTTTTTTATTTTGTACTGCAATGTAGCCTAAGTCAAGAGTTCAAGTTTGCCAATAGCTTGAAATATAATAAAAAATATATCAAAGCATTTGAAATGCTAGGAAGTAAGTTAACCTTCGAAAAAAATCAAGCAAAGCGTTGTTTCTCATGCAAATAAAGATGTCAAGTTAATTGAAAACCACATAAATAATTTTTTGCCCGAATGACCACATACAACAACATCAAATTCATGATACCTTTCGCAGTAAATAAGATGTAAAATTAGGTTCAGGTACCGCAAGTATATTTAGGAATTACAACAGTGGTTTTTCAAAATGCTTGGTAAAACTGATGGGTATTATTGTAACAGCTTTTTATGTCTGTAACAATATTTCGATCGTATAGACTTTCTTTCGATAAAACAATTTCATTGCTCTTTTGTTGTTCAATTACCATTGCTTGTGATATGACCCATCAGTCTGCATCAAAATAAACAACTACTTCTATTTTTTACTCTCTCATGAATGAATACGTTTCATAATGCACTATCGTAAAAATGGCTCATCAAGCAGACGAATTAATATGTTTAAAGTGGATCGCAACAAAATTTTGCTGATACATGACCTGGATACATCCCCGAAAATTTTGTATTTCATAAAAATTAAATTTTGGAAGGAGTTTAAAATTTCTAACTCTTCTTTATTACCTTTAAATAAAGTTTCAAACGGTCTAACTCTTTTCAGTTTTTTTTAGAAACCCTAGACTGGTAGGCTAGCTTAAAAAACACATCTGGCTGTGGAGTGAGCAACTTGATGAAATGTTTAATGAAAAATCTGGGTTAAATCCAATGTGTTAAAGTACCCCATCATTTGTCTTGAAATCAGGTTTTTTGAAAGCACAGTTCCTTGGGGAGTAACTGCGCCCCAGTCTTTATACCTTCCTCTCCAGACAAAGCCAATGACCCCATCCCAGTCAAAAGTCCATAGAACAAAGGAAAGAGATGACATTCGACCGCAGATCAATTAGCAAACATTACTGAATTCGGTACCGGTATTTCGAGGTTTGTATTGTCCCTACTCTGAAAACACAGGTCAACAAAAAACACTTGTATTAAACGAGAATATGACATAACTTTTTTAGATAACATTTGGGTTCTGATTCCAAATTTAGCATTCATTTTCTTGTGGCACATCAAATTTTGGAGTTACAGCGAAAGGCTTTTTTAGGTATATAAACAGTCGTATGCTAATATATTAGCTTTTGTTTCCAAGTGAAAAATGACCTGATAATTCAGTCTACATAAAGTTTGTTAATTTATTACGAATGATCAAAAAAAAAGTTGAACAAACAAACACAGAAATCCTGGCCTTGATAGTGGAACTCCTAAAACTTCTGTAAGTGTTTTGAACAAGATTTTCTTTTTAAAAGCGTGGCTGGATCACCACGAGGTAACATCCAGCAGGCGATGCCATCATTGATTCTTTACAGAACCCCTGGTATCTTGCTTCCATAGCTTGAATATTATTCACCCTGGTAATCACTCATGGCATCACGGTTTTCCAAAAAACGTTGGTGTGAATGAAGAAAATGCATCTTTAGAGATATATGCAAGCCCATCTTCATGTAAGCTAAAGCAATTCTGCAACACCTGCTTAAAAACAATGAGCCTTAATATTTCTTATGAAGATTGAGCATATCCACCTGGATGCCTGCTGAGATTGTAACTCCAGTGCATTCTTAAATGGACATTCTTAACTTGAAGTTCTGATCTGTCAAAACCTCTACAAATCTATAGGCCTACGCAATTCCTTCGTTGAATTTAGCTTATCCGAGATCAGGGAACTTGTCACACAAATAGTTAAATTAAAGCTACTGGAATTGCATTTGGCCATTGCTTTCACAAAAATTTTCATCAAGCCCAATTTTATATGTAGACATGACATCAGGACTTATCTTGATTTGCTAGTGGAGGATGCTGAACTCCTAAACACTGTTCACTCCAGGAACATATGAGTTTCTTGTGGACGAATGTTGTTTTTCATAGTGATCCCCAGTAGCACCTAGAGTGGTTGTCCCATAAACAGAAAAACAGCAGTAGGCTACTTGGTAACTCCTATGTGTATGCTTATGACCTTGAGAGTTCCACACAGGCTCCACTGGTAGTCAGTATAGCCAACTAAAAAGCATTCAAAACAATCTGATTGTTCTCAAACGATTCATTCAAATTAACAGAATATGCAATGGGGATCTAATGTATTAAATTGCATGTGTGCGCAGAGATATCAATATGTCATTCAATAAAACAGATTCTTGCATTTAAATCACTCAGTTAAGGTTGGTAAACTTGCTTTACTTTCGCAATGGTATGTCTGCTACATCAATTATTATTCTATGGTATGTCACAATGCAAAACAATGCTACCTTCAGTTGTTCATAGCCCTGTGGTAGGCTAGGTAACTGGTAACCAAAACATACAGATATCTCAAAAACTAGATGTGCTACAAAAAAAATAATGACATTTTTTAAATCAGCGTCAAAAATACTTTCAGGGGCACTCATTGCAATCACCGTTTAAATTTTGCTGTTGACCAGTGAAATCTGATGAAATTTTCGAGGTTCATATTGCCTCTACTCTGAAAATCTGATGAGCCTGCATGAAATCACGGCGAATAGTCAAGGATGACGTAATCCTTTTTCTCCTATCGCTGGTTTCTCAGCAATGCTCCAACGGCACATCATAATATCACCTGACACCTAGACACTGGCGACGAAAATTTCGTTGGGGCGGCGATGGCTGGTCCGCCTCTCAATCGGAGGGTTGAGTGTTCGATCCACGGCCACTTAATGAATCGCCGTAGCGTTCTTTGGGAAGAATTTTCACCTCAACCGCCACGGAAAGAAGCATAGTTCAGGTGTTGGCTTACCGCTGCTTGCCGTCACCATATATACAAAAACAAACATTTCTTGGCACATTTCGTATTATTTTTTAATTTTCAGCGAGATATTTTCAATAAGTGCCATAAGCTGTAACCTGGTCATTAGGTGGGGTTATCAACATTAAATTTTGGCGGTTGAAGTGAAGAACTCTTCAAAGGCAACATTGCTCAGTTTCAATGCAACTGCTGTTTTTCCATGTGGCGTAATGGTGTCAGAAAATGACGTTCTTGAAGCGAGAAATGCAGTTGATGTGTTTGCGTGGGTAACTTAGAGCTCAGATTGTAAGTTTGAACTGCAAGTAGAGTGAATCAGAGCCAACCGGTAGGCAATGTGAGTTTCATAGAAGACCCCTTTGTTCAACAGTGTACTAACATTTGCAGTCATAGAAAAAGCCATTTCAGCAAGAAAAGTTTAAAAATGGCATTGCTCTCATTTTGGTGAATTTGGCATGGTTTAGTAATACAGGTTTGTTTTTGATGTGTGTTGCTAACCAGTTCCGTCGCCACAGGAGGCTCTGGTGGCCTTAGCCCCCACCAAACAAATTTCCAAACCACTAAATTAAACTATGAAACACTATAAATCAGAGGATGTTTTGTCAAATTTTAGAATGTCACTATCCAAACTTTTTATTTATTTGTCTTTGAGTTGGATTACATATGAGTGTTACTGCAGCCACAATTATGCATCACTCTGAGCCAATAAAACAGAGAGTCGAACGGACGAACCTCGACATAACAACAATGGAGATTCCCTATTCGACTAGGTTCACCCTTCCATAGCTGCTATGAATTCACCTTTATTTCCTCTATGTGGCATAATCATGCCGCCACATTACTTCCCCATTTCACTAGCTCAAGACAGCCTTCAACAGTGGATGGCAGTCACCGACACGTTTGGAGTCATCTGTTGCAGCCACAACGCTGCGTTGCTCTGAGTCAATCAAAGAAAGAGTCTAACCGACGATCTTCAGCATGACAGCAATTGAGATTACCCATTTGACTGGGTTTACTCTTTTACTGCTGCTACGAATTCAACGTCATATGTGGCGTAATTGTTATACAGCATATTGTCAGTTCATTTATTTATCTTCTGTTATCGAACGCACTTGGTGGCCTGGCCTCCTCAGATTGATTGCGCTGTTGGTCTCTGTTGCTTGGCCATTTCATTTGTCTTTAGACTGAGAGCGGGCAGCGTCACCTTGGTTGCTTATGTGTTGTGTATAATTCCTTTGTTTGTTCATTTGCACTTAAGTTAAATAAAGCTCACTTTTGAGTCATCTGTTTATTACAGTAATCACCTCGCCATATTGGCTTATGCTAATAACAATGGCAGGAATTTGGATTTAAGCAGGATTCGGTTTTTCGTATTTGCATTATATTTTGCAATATAATTTTTGGATTGGATTTGAATCTGCAAAACTTAAATCACTTTACTGGTATCGGGAAAAGACTCAAAGTAACAGTATGAGGCTCACTGCCATGATCATGATATGCAACTACAAGCCTACATTAAACCATGATAAGGTGTCAATATACTATACCTTGCTGACCCCTTCGTGGGCAAAACAGACTACACAGGCAAAACAGAAAAACTGAGCCAATTTTGATCATCATTGAAGAAAAAACGCTCATTTCTTTGTGTGCAAATGAACTGGGTTTATCTATCAGGGGCTCAGAGATTTTATGAAAATGACTCTGACTCGACTCTCGAGTCATTGATTGTGACTCGAGTCGAGTCATTATGTGAAAAACGTGACTCGAGTCGAGTCACCATTCTTCTCAGCGTGACTCGAGTCTGAGTCACCAAAAATCGTGACTCGAGTCGAGTCATTGACTCGAGTCATGCTATCACTGGGACACATGAGTAGCTGTATTGGAATCTTTGTTCATTTCATTTCAAATTAAAGGCTGCACACTTCTATGTTGGCATGCAGGCGATCGTAACCCGCAGTTAGAAGAAATAGTCAGCAATTTTGAAATCACTAACAAACGAATTTTGAGCGTTGCTGGATGAATGTTCAAGCCTGATTGATGTTGTATCTCGTTTGCTTGATAAAAGATTTGAAGCGTTGCTGTTTATCGACTGTTACAAAGATTTTAAACACTGATCAGTTTTGTTTGATCAATATTTTAAACTGTTTGTTGCAGTGGAGTAACTGACGGGAGGGAAGAGGGGCGATTTGACTCCACTGGCCAGCTACATGTAAAAACCAGATCACCACTTAGCTTATGCTTCGCTTGTGGTATCCTTTTAACAGCTTTTCAGTAGAGAGTCGTCTTTTTGCATTTTCGGAGTATTATCCATTGATTTGGAGTTTTAGAAGAGACATCCACACCCTGATTTCTCAAGTTTTTTTTCTGAGTGTTGACTAGCATGTCATTTACAGAGGCCAGTGGGCAAACTTCTAGTTACGTGTCTGGTTTGCTGCACGAACATCTCTTTAAATACTCAATGTGTTTTTTCTTTTTTTCCGGTTCTTGATCCTCACAGATTAGAAATTTCATTTATGGCATTGATTCATATCGTATGTTGTCTGCAAATATACTTACATCAAACCATACAAATGGGTTGTGTTTTCGTTCTGAAGATGTTTCAAGACAAATGTAATCTCGATTGTAATCGTGATTACTTTCAATGTAATCGTAATCGCTTATTGTAATTTTTTTTATTTGTAATCGTAATCGCGCAGGTGACAAGTAATCGTAAGCGTAATTAATCACGTTTGTGATGTAATCGCTCCATGTCTGATTCAATCTTCTAAAGGCCAGCTGCTACGAATCCATCGTTAGGCCTATATGTGGCATATTCACGTCGCCACATTGCTGTACTTGCCCCTAGGGTTGCCAGATGGCCGGTATTTCACGGTCGTAGCCGGTATTGTACTGCTAATTTAGCAGAGGCCGGTATTTTGATAATCAGTGCTCGAAGCCGGTATTTTGAAAGTAAATAATTTGCCGCAACTTTGAAAAGAACAAACGCCGAATTTCTCACATTACAGTGACTCTACTAGAGAATCTTGTCAGGATAGTTCCTTCATGGAAGTTTATTTGCTGCTGTTGACGCAATCATTGGTACGATTGTTACGTCACACACACACACACACCGAAATGTAATGAGCCAGCAAAAGTACGGGCAAATTATTAATTGTGGCTTAACAATATTCATTGTCTCTCTGTTTTCCCTGTGACGCTTACAAATTAGGACACAGATAACTGGAGATATGGCACTGTTGACAAAATGGCCGGTATTTTTACAATACGCATCTGGCAACACTACTTGCCCCCTTCACAAGCCCAAGGCTGCGACCATCAACAGAGGATTGCAGGCACTGACACGTTGCGAACCATTTGTTGCAGCCATAATGCTGCGTTGCACTGAACCAACCAAAGAAAGAGGCGAACTGACGGTCTTCAGCATAATAGCAATTGAGATCAAAGGTGGCCGGAGTCACTTTTTAAGACTCCGACTCCGCTCCTGTTCCAAAATTTTTGAATCCGGNTCCGGAAATTTTTCAAATTCGAGAATCCGACTCCTGTTCAGACTCCGGCTACAATCATCAATCCAACCGAAATTCACATATGTTTTTACTTAAGAAATGACCACACAGACTCCTGCTACTGCCGAAATTGAAAAGTGACTCCGGCCGCGTCCGGTTTTTCCCAAATTTTGGACTCCGGGTGCGAAAGAAAAACGCAGAATCATCCCGGAGTGGATTCCCGCACACAGGATCCGGAAACACCTCTGATTGAGATTACCCATATGACTATATTTATTCTTCTAGAGCTGCTACGATTTCAACGTTATATGCGGCGTAATCCCGTCGCCACATGGGCTTAGGCTAATAACAGTGACAGCAATTTGGATTTAAAATCAAGATTTGGTTTTCACATTTGCATTATATTTTGCAATATAATTTTTGAATTGGATTTGAATTTGAAAATCTTAAATCACTACTGCTATCTGGAAAAGACTCAAAGTAACAGTATGAGGCCGACTGTCACGATCATGATGTGCAAATACTACTTTAAACTACGATAAGGTGTCAATATATTGTGCCCTGCTGACCCCTTAGTGAAAAGCAAAATCTCAGGTCTGCCTCTGTGCAAGATGGGGGCACTTGATTCTTAAAAGAAAGCATAGCACGACTAGACAGTCAAAACAGAAAATTTGCACCTTAATTTTGAATATCACTGAAGCAAAAAATGCTAATTTCTTTGTGTGCAAACGAACTGGGTTTGCCCATCAGAGGCTTAGAGAGTTTGTAAAATGACTCAAGTCATTGATTGTGACTCGAGTCGAGTCATTCTGTGAAAAACATGACTCGAGTCGAGTCATTCTGTGAAAAACATGACTCGAGTCGAGCCACCATTTTTCTCAACGTGATTCGAATCGAGTCAGAGTCACCAAAAATCGTTACGACTCGAGTCGAGTCATTGACTCGAGTCACGCTATCACTTGTATTTGACACCTACTTAAAAAGTTTTAATTTAGACAACAAATCAAAAAAGTAAACGACAAACTTTATTCTTTTGCTCTGAGAAGCAAATAACTGACAAACAAAAATAGGTCAGAAACTTCGCAGAATTCAGAAATTTCGCTTGACACCGCCGGACTCAATTGCTTAATATTGTTGCAACCAGGGCTGTGGAGTCGGAAGTCCCGTCATCCGACTCCAACTCCGACTCCGGACAGACTCCGACCTTCAGCTGTATTAGTTACTTACTTAAAGTGATAATTATTTTCAGATGAATTCATAAACCCTACTTGCACTTTCCAGGAATACGGAAA
>JGI24021J15306_10005122_pt1 | contig 15474 bp, 10 predicted proteins | sample Ectturendosymbi1_FD_15306 | JGI IMG/M metagenome (IMG submission 15306)
TGCACGAAAATAAAACTGCTGAAAAATAAACGCATACAACAAATTGTCATTTGCATATGTCTAAAACTGAACAGTTTTCGTGAATTTAAAGAGACAAGGATTTCTCGCAACTGTCACGCCAGTCTTGTCACATCACTGTTTTCTTTTTCTATTAATTTTCTGACATATTGCAAGCTGTGAGTCAAAAAACATTTTACAAAACAAGAATGGTTAATGAAAAAAATGAGCAAGCCAAAAATCGCTGAAAAGCTTGGAGATGTTTGTTGCACACTTTTATAGTTTTCAGTCTCAACAGTCATGAAGAATCTTGCCTTGGTGACCCACAACTTTCAATTTGGAAGAGTCTGTGATCCTGCCAGAATCGTCACCGAAAAGTTTTCAATAGGAGGCTTTACGTTTGTCCAGGGGCTTTGACATTCTGAAATTTGAGAAAAACTCCACCGACATTTAGTGCTTCATAATTCAATTGTGGGGCTTGTAGCTCTGTTTGGGGGTTAACCCCCCAGTGGTGACTGGACTATATCCTGCCCGGAAATAACGTGGAAGGCGAAAGAGCTACATGCGTAAAAATATCTAACTAACACTTGAAAGGCTTCGAACATTGCGTGTCTTTTTCCCAGCATCAAACAGCTATGTGATTCTACTCCCTTCAAAGTTGGAACCTCGCCAGACTTTTCTCGGCCAAAGCGGCGGCCCTGCCGTCAGACGCTCAAAGTTGTCGTAACACCTTCGCTTACGGGTGCATGAAATTCCGTCGCCGGAATAACGATTGTTGCAGGTGCACGTGTATCCGCCTTCGGTGTTCTCGCAGGTCGCGTCCTTCGAGCACGGCGGGTTCGCTTCGTCGCGGCACTCGTTCACATCTGAGGAGGAATCACATGAGCGGTTGACATGACATTCACCATTACAGTTGACATGACAACAATCACGGTTGACGCGACAAATCACCAAGTGCTTCAAGTGCTTTGTAACGCGGAACACATGTTTGCGCTCAACAAGTTCTGCCAGGTATTTAGTGGCAAAGTTTTTCTTTATCGCAATGGTTTTCAACCTTTTGTATACCGCGACCCATTACACAAGCCCACTATAACCCAACGACCCCCATCTGAAACTGTATACAGCAAATGTACAGTAATACAGCTGAATACATAAAATATCTACTCGCGACCCCTCCAAAAATGGTTCACGACCTCTCTGGGGCCGCAACCCCCAGGCTGGACACCGACTGCTGTATCGCATCCTGTTCTACATGACTATACTTCGCAAAACAGAATGCGGCATGAATCGTGTATGTCTCTGATCGCGGAGATCTCACAGTTTACGTGCAACTAATTTGGGCATTTGTTCTTTATATTTAAATTTTGCACACTGGCAAGAAGTCGCACAGCGGAGAGTCAGGTTGTGATAAATTTCAGTCGAAGACCAGACGCAGACAAGGGCTAATTTTGTAATACTTGCTAGGTCGAAGCGCATGATTGATTTATCACGTGATTTACACATCACTTGACTTATGTAGGGAACCGAGCACATGCGTAAGACATAACCACGTAAAATTCTGAAGTATGATCGAACGACAAAAATTATGTGATTGAATTCCACACTTACCGGTACATGTCGGAGGCAACGCTGACCAGAAACCAGTCAGCAGGCACTTTATCGAACTCACTCCATTTAACGAGTAACCGCCATCGCACGAGAAGTCTATTACGTCATTGACCGCAAACGGGGATGAAGCCTTGGACAACATGGAACCGTGGCGGGGCGCACTTACGTCCCTGCACGTGATTTCTGCGTTGCACAAAATAAGGCACGTATTTCTATGCGTCGTTCCCTCAACTTGAGGTGTTTACCAAATTTTAAGAATATCTGGTCTGCGTACTTTTTAAAATCACGACCGACGTGCAGGAGAAAAACACAATTTCATCCAATTGAAACGTTTGTAGGTTGCAGGTAGTAGCATAAACGACAACAGGTGCTCCTAATGCTATAGCATTTTTGTTTGTGCTGAAGTCTCAGATATGGTTGGAGTCAATTCTTCTGCCAAATTTGACACACGGTTCGCTGGATTACGCTTGAGCATGAATTTTTAATTATTAAAATGTTGAGAACCAAAAATCCGGAAATCTGCCAATATTTTACTGATTTTTCATTCATGTTCCGTCTTTTTTACGATACAAGCAGAGAACCGGTTTTACGACATCTTGTAAATACACTTCTTCCTCACAATGCAATAACATTCAAATTTCGTTGACAAGGAGAATGGGAAGCACGTTTCGACAAAGACTTTAAGGTTCGTTAGCGTGAATGCAGCAAGAAACGGCGAAAGGTAATCTGTGCTGCTTCTTACTTTGACAGTTTAGTCCGTCCCCGGCGTAGTCCTGTCCGCAGGTGCACAAAAAGCCACCCAAAGTGTTGGTGCAATCGGCTTTGGGATCGCAGGGGGAAGGTTCTACACATTCATTGATATCTGCGAGCAAATATTAGCTGATTAAACCTTGAAGTCGATGCAGGGAGGAGAAACAGCATGATGAGGCAAGCGATAGGATGTCAACAAGGGACTTAATAAAGTTTTCCTTGGTCAACTCCGTGTTCAGGGATTGCTCTCAACATGAATTTGATTGTTATGTTCAGTCGAATTCATTGTTGCATTCAATCGAGCTAATTGTTGCGTAACAGCTAATTTATTTGTTGAAACGAGAGGACAAACACCGTACACAAACAAAGTTGAAAGGGTTGCATTCAAGTGAATCTTAAGCTATATATCATGTCATACTTGCGTAAGGCTTGGCACATGTTTGCCAATTGTAGATACACTGTCACTTTGCTCCAGACAGCAGAGCTCCAACAATCTTACGTTAATCACATAACACACGTGTGTTTCGAATATTTACATGCTGTCGCGACACCGTGCTTATATCATAAAAATAAAACAAAAGCACAGAAGTCACCTGCGCACGTCGGGGGAGTAGATGACCACGAACCATCAGCCAAACAGTTAAGTTCCGCTGCGCCGCTCAACGCGTATCCCGTCAAACAAGAGTAGGTGATGACGTCGGAAGGAACGTACGGAGGTCTTGCCCTACTGGCGGTGATGCGGCCATTTGCTGGAGCTCTCAAAATGCTGCATCGGATTTCTGAAACAAGGAAAACCACGATCGCGATTGCTGAAGCGAATGAAAGACCAAATTAGCTGTTACCTCCAACATTGATGGCAACGTCCTTAAACTGTGTCCACCTATTTTCTCAAATTAAGATCTCAGCAAAGTATGTTGTTGCAAACGAGTTTCGCTTTCCTACAACAAATGAATGTTGCTACGCATCACGGCTCATTGAACGTAGCAGCATTGATCAGAGAGAGTGCTGCAACATTTTGGTTGTCAAGCGAAAAACGTAATCCTCGTAGGCTTTAATTGCAATAGTCTCTGCCGTGTTGTCAATGTGCCAGTAAATCGGTTAATTCTCAAAATTTCCTTACATTCTTTAGTAGTCGCCACTGAGACGGTCTCCAAAAACAGCAGCAAAAAATACAGCATCACCGGCCTACTATTTCAAAAGCTCATGTCGATATAGCGGCCATTCACTTTATCGACGACGTTCAAGCTGGAAGAAAGCTTACGCGATACAAGCAAACGTTCTTACGGTTGCAAATGTATCCGTTGCCGGAGTAGCCCTGGTTGCACGTGCAGTTGTAGCTTCCGTCCGTGTTGGTGCACGCGGCGTGCTGGTGACAAGCGTTGAGGGTATCGTCTGCGCATTCGTTCACGTCTGTCGAGGAGGCAGAACAATTCAGTGGGAGCTGGGAGGCGAGTGCAAACAACTTGCGATGCAAGCGCAGCCGACGCCATGAAGTACACGAAATGAATTGGCCCGATTTAGGTTTGTTACTGAGCGAAACAGGCAAGTGAAAGCATAGATGATGTTGCATTTATCTTGTAACGTTTCTTGATGTCATATTCATGACTATTCACTTTTTGCACGATTCGAAAAAGTCATAGGGAAGCACTACACATAATTTTTTGTAAGTTTCCAGGTATGTGCTGCGAAGTGGAGTTTGCAGTTTGAAAGTTTATGAAATGCACTGATGCCCAAACGAAAAGGCGTTTCCCTGTTTTCAGGGTTGCAAAAGACATGCTACTGCTGCGCCAATAAACATGAACATTAAAAAGGAAACTTCTCATGGGCACACGGCAATTGAAACAGTCTGTTTTTGATTGCGATAAAACCTTATAAATAAACATCCGAAAATATGTAATGGTGCTCTCAATGAAAGTATTGTCACGGATGACTGTCACTGGGAGCTCCATATTAAGTGCGTGTCAACAAACAGTACCTGTGCAGGTTGGTTCGTTATCGGACCATGTGCCCTCTGACCCGCATGTGATTGAGATGCTGCCGACCAAGCTATAACCACGAGAGCATCGGAACACAACTCTGTCGTCCTCGACAAACTGCTGCTTGACAACTGTAATGATCTCGCCATTGACTGGTGTCGTCACATCGCGACAAACCACACCTGCAAGACATTACGTGATGGTTTTGCTTGATGTTTTACACATTGCTGTCATTGAACGGTTGTTGTTGCTGTTATTGTTGGCGTTGTTGATATGAACGAGCAATGGCGTTACGTGGTTACAGCTCCAGTCAATAGCATCCGTTATTATCAAACATTCAAAATTATAAGTAATAAACACGAAAACTGGTCAACAGTAGATGCTGTTCTAAATTGCTTCACCTTGGAAAGCGATTGCTGCGAAACTAGACCGCGGAAAAAATGAGAACTGATTTTTGAAAGGGCTTGACAACGGTTAACTGGAACTTGCTGCAGGTTACATATACACGTGTTGACAGTATGACAGATATCCCTATATTTTGCAGAACAATATTGAAAACCATTTAAGCAATTAAATCCAGTCTAGGTTCAGCACAAAATCAAAAAGAAACATCATAAGCAAAGGTGATGTTGTTCATCAAGTACGAGCAAAAAAAGAATCGGAAAAAACACAAACTAACAAAAAAATTATCTGCAACTTAATAGAATCATGCCCAATTCGCGATATCGATCTGCAGTGTTTATATCTGGGTTAAGATTGATCAATCATTGGTTAAAATATTGAAAAAAAGAAGTACTGTACTGCAGACTTTGGTCAGTGCTTTATACGGTTCAGATACACATGAAAATGGGCAATTTTGTAATACCAATTTTCCTGGGATATGTTCCCAACTTAAGCCTGGACACGAATTGAGGAACGTAGGAGTTTAGTTACTTGAAGTAATTTTTGGAAGCACTAAATGTTACCCGAGACTGAACATGATTTTTAATTTTTTTGCCATAACATCAACCTTAAACAACTACTTTCTCAAGGACTTTTAAAATGTATCTTCAATCAACCCCAGTGGTTACTTTTGAGAAACGAATGTTCATAGCCCTAATCATCTTCCGTTGATATGGGGAATACCACAAAAGAGGCAAACTGCAACGTAACCTTTGGAGCAAAGTTGTACCACTAGCCTTTCAAGTACAAAAGTTATATACAAAAGTTGTNCCACCCCTAACCTTTCAAAGAAAAACAATATGGTGCTCAAAAACAAGTGAACACGGGGCATTTCGCTTTGTCACTGGAATACTTTGCTAAATCATCAACGGATGAAAAGAANGAATAACCCCCTTCTTGTTCTTTCGCCCATACAATCCAGCGTGAAATTCTACTTACGGTTACAAGTTCTTCCATCGCCGCTGTAGCCTTTGTTGCAGGTGCAGTTGAACGTTCCTTTCGCGTTGTCGCACGAGGCATTCGCGTCGCAAGGGTTGTCGCGGCATTCGTCTACGTCTGAGCAAATGCGCGTAAAACATGCGAAGTGATTTTCATTGATGTACATCATCGCAACCCATCTAAATCTCAGCTAGGGGGACAAAATTGGCAGAAGACATTTGGCATACAAATTTTCCAAACAGGTAAAAGGCTAGAAAGTTCATATTTGAAAGAATGAGAAAATGCCCGTTGTGCCTTACCTGCACATCGAGGTATTCGATCAGAATAGCCTCCTGTTTCGGTGCAAGTGACCGATGATGGTCCAATGAGAGCGAATCCCTTGCTGCATTTGAAACGTACGGTTTCACCGAACGAGTAGGTTTGTTTCCCGTCTATGATTGACACACCTTGCGGTACGTCCGGAGCGGCGCAGGTAATTCCTGGGCAAGTCAATAATTGTCCGATTTAAGATCACGACAATCTAGCGGTCTTGTTGTTTTGATGGGACACAGTCATACGCGCAGGAAACAATTGAAGGTTTTTGTCCTAGTCACAACTTACACCACTATAGCTTCAAACTGTCAGCTGTTTAGTGGCTTAAAATACTTTTATGAAAAAATACTTTCGGACTCAATGTATTGCGACATGCTTGTGAAATCAGATAAAACGACAGTTGTATCGTTCATCAACAAAATGCACTATGTGACAGATACTGGTCAAAAATCTTGATTAATTGAACCCAAGCCGGTCGTGATCTCACCGTTGCAGTTACGCCCATCGCCGGCGAATCCAATGCTGCACGTGCATTGGTAGCCTCCAGGTAAGTTGGTGCAGTCGGCGTTTGTGTCACAGATGCCTTCGCCGCACTCGTCTATGTCTGCGTTGGAAAAGAAACCTTGGCTGCTTTATGCTCCAATTATTGTTTCGGCCAATATCGCAGCAGACACACGCCACATGTTTGCAGTGCCGTTACGAGCCTGTTATCACCGAATTTCTAGTCATACACTGATTAACTAGACTAGTTCCTTGGGAAAAAAAGATAACGTTTCTTCGTGCTGGAGGAGGTGAGCGAAATTTTGCAATATATGGCGAAACGTTAGCAACAGAGTAAGACCACAGTCATTGCAAATGGCAAACCGGCATTTGAGGGAGGAACATCTAGTTTTGAGTACTGTTGCAACCTCTTCGTTGGCGTTGCGTTGAATGTGCGATTTACCACGAATGGGGTGTACGCGAAGAATAACACCCATATATATGTGGCGTGAATAAGCATTAATAGAGTCATCGCGATGGAGTGATCTCGGATTCTCGGTGAGTGACTTCCAACAATGCAACAGTGGTGAACAGTTCACTCATGACTGTACTTCCTCGTGGTGACGACGAGAGTGATCTCGTGGGATGATCTCTGTTGCTGTTTGGTGCCACAGGGTGAAGCTTTGCGCACTTGCCGCTCGGGCTTTCCGATCGCAACAGTGCCAACCGGTGGGCTGGCCTAACGACCAACTGTGCGACGTGTCAATCAGCTCACAGGGAAGAGCAATGTATTCAATGCATTGCATGAGAAACATTGTCAGTCTTCGGAATACCTGCATGATTTAGTTCCAGCATGCAGACCAGGTAAGAAAATAATTAAAAAAAAGCAAACGACCAGTTGAAGTTTGCTTCTAACTACTTCGTTAATGGCATCCCCATCACATGTTCCACACAATCTCCCCATCTTTACAAAGGTTCTTACCGACACACATCGGTTCGTTAACTGACCACAATCCACTGCTTTGACACGTCAGCTGAGCGGTACCGCTGATTCTGTATCCATTCGCGCACGTGTACGTAACAACACTTCCGACGCTATAAGTCACCCGTACGTCATCCAGGGTGGCATGTTTTACGCTGTCCGGCTTCGAGCATTGGACTTCTGTAATCAGAGTCGTTCACTGGTGAAGCACAAGCATATTTCTAAGCGCGGCTCCCGTTTATGAACGAAGGTGACCTTGTTGGCAAGGTCTGCAGTTTTTGGCGCAAGAACTGTGGGACGAACCGCAACCGATATAATCTCCAAGCAAACCATACTTAACCAACAAACCATTACCAACAGGCGAAAATACAGTATGACGAATCAGCAGTTAAATATTGAAACGGTCGAACATTTACGAATGTAGATTGGTTTCCCAGAAAAAGTTAACGCGCACACCATACCTTGGCACAAGATCCCATCACCAGAGTAACCGTCGTTGCAAGTGCAGGTGAAGCTTCCTGCAGAGTTCTCACACAACGCGTTGCTGTCGCATGGACTTTTTGCTGACAAGCATTCGTCATCGTCTGTAAACGAGGCACGCCAGTTTATTCTGCTGGTTATAGGGCTAATTATGGGGGGTGCGAAGGATTTTTTCCTGAAACGTTTTTGTGGGCCTTTTCTTACAAATTTTCTCCTGCAAAGNTCATGAAGACCGTTTTTGGTGTGAACTCCATACAAAAGAAAAGATCTTAGTGTGTTTTTCTGCGAACGTTGGGCGCCATTTTTTGAAGTCAAACAACGTTGGTCGCCAACTTTTCAAGGATTTTGCCCAGATTTTTAGGGATTTTGCCCGGGTTTTAAACAAATCAAAACTTTTGGGCGTGCGCTCTCACCCTCTGCACCCGCTCCTCCCACATACACCACTGCTGCTGGTCACTACGAGCAGCAGGCTGAGTCACGCATTGGAACTGCATAAAAACTTTGACATTTCGCTTTCTACGTCGCGCTGCGTACCCACATCAGCACTCGGCTAGTCGGCTGTAGTATGTCACATTATCATCAACAGCTCAACTGTTACAAGCCTAAGAGTAAACAATGGGTCCACACGATTCTACAGTTTTGTGAGTTAGTTGAAAGCAAATAAAGNACTATTTCTGTCAAAATTGCAACCCGTTTCAGTTGGTAAACAATCAAAACACAAAATGAAAAGAAAATTTAGTAAAAGCTTATCCAACAAGGAAAAGAAAGCAGGTTTTACAGTGAATGGCTTAACTAACGCCAACGTCGTCTTAACGCGTGGGCAATATATTTGATGATTGTCAAGAACATAGCCTAGTCCCTAGTGTTTACTTTGAAGTGTCATTTTGGGCAAAAATATTGACAGTCAGGCACGTACCAACACAGACAGGTTCGCTGGCTGACCAGCTTCCGGTGTCCGTGCAGATCAGTTGGTTTGAACCTTGCAGCGTGTAACCGCTGTTACACCGGTAAGTAACCCGGATGTTGACGTTGTAGACCTTGCTCACAGGGTGTAACTGGCCGTGTGGAATGGAGTTCAACTTGGGACACGAGATTTCTAGAACATGAGGAAAAATAAGTTATGTCAAACACAATACGGAAAAGTTTTCGTCACTCATGATGCATCGGCACAGTTAAGATACCGGGATACTAGCCGATACATTCTTAAAATATTTCGCATTTTTTCTGCTTTGATTAAAGGCCACAGGCAGTTCTCTTTGATTTCGCAGTTATTCCACCATCTAACAAATATTATTGGACATAAACAGAACTTTTCCTTTGCGTCTTGACTTGCGGTACAAACGTTTGGATAAGGTAAATATTTCGTAATTAATCGCTGGCGATATACAGCTCGATTAGTCAGGCAACTTTAGTCGATTAAATCAAGACTTCATACGCCACAGGAAGTTGCAGTATACTCCTTGGATGATGACTTAATTTGCGAAACGTATCATGACCTTGACAGAATACAAATGAAATAAAACGGTTGCTAAGTTAGAACCAAATATGTTTCTTTACCGGTGCAAGTAAATCCGTCGCCCTCGTAGCCGCTGTCGCAAGCACAGCTAAAGCTTCCCAAAGTGTTGGTGCAGGTTGCGTGAGAATCACAAGTGGTTGTTTCTAAGCATTCGTCGATATCTGCGACAAGAAATCACAGTTGGAGCAGAGTAAACACTTAAGTCAAGGAAAGCAGAGCTATGCTTCAGCAAAAAATTAGTGATTGCAACAGATTCAAGAAAAGCAACTAATACAAGAAGGCTGTTGTACTTGGCGTTTGTTAAAATTTTGCGGTGTCGAAGTGCGCAAAATCCAAAGACATAAAGCCGTTCATCCACAATCACAGGTTTCACAAGAGTAAAGTCGAACCTTGGGTTAATCAAACGATGGCCAAAGTTTTGAAAAAGAACGCATTTAAGCAAACTGCTGAAACGTTATAACATTGTAAAGAAATTATAAGCTTTAATTTATCTTTTAGCAAGTTCTTTTAGTTTTAACAATTGTTGCGATTTTCAACGATTTCATCAGGTTCCAAAGCTTTTTCAGTTTTACAGTGGTTTTGCAAAACATTTGTCTCACATATTCGCACTTAAATACTTTCACCATCTGCGTTATAGCCAATCTATTACAACAAAGGCTTGATCATGGCCTAACACTGTTGTTCTGCTATATAGCGTCTGGTGTTTTGCATTACCGGAAAAAAATCAAGTCTGTAAACACAGGTACGTACCGCTGCATGTTGGTTGCTTTGAAGACCAAAGACCAGTGTGCAAACAAGTAAGAACTCTCCTCCCCACAATGCGATACCCGGTTGAGCAAGCGAACTCCGCCTCGTCGTTTACGCTCCAAACGTTTTGTGGGTTCACAATGCGGCCATTGTTCGGTACTGACAGATCATTGCAAGTTCTTACTGTTTACAAAAGATAAAAATGATGTTAATCGACGCCAGAGGTGACCAAAGTGTAGCCCGCGGGCACATTTCACATGGCCCGCACCTTTGGTTTGAGATTGTGTGGTATATGGTCCGCCAAAGCCTGTCTTACGTTTCTGTGACGGAACCACGGCGGTTTCCTGCCATAGGTGTAGCCATGGGGGACAAAAAGGGTCATGTTCCCCAAAAATTTCTAACTCATCTTTACGTATTGTGTTTCGAGACGCAGTGTCCCAAACCAACTACTGTTGCCCGCTTAAATTCAAAACCTTTGCCCCCCCAAAAAATTTTGGGCTGGCGAAGGTAGGCTACTTTTTCCTGCTACTTAGATGTTTCCCGTGGTGTTTTCATGTGCTGTGGGCGAATGTGAGCATAGAAGTCGTTGCACAGGAGGGATTTTGCTTTAAAGCCTCTGCGAAATGCCTGATTTATGCCAACCTTCACCTTGCAGTAAAAAATGCTGTCCCGCGGACACCAAATTTGACCCTCTTTCAAAAACGTTTGGGCACCCCTGATCCAAACCTTTAAAACAGGCTGTGCAATCTAATCCAATCTACATACATTTCCTATTTTTCAAGACAAACACCGAAGTTAATTGCAATTGCTTCCTTCTTTTCTTTCAAATACGTGAAACTTGCATAAAGTCATGTTTTTGTAAAAATCGTTGTTTCGTTTTTGACAAATGAACTGTCGTGCTGGGAAAAATAGAGCAGTGATCCTTAACACAACCCAGGCAGCTTTATTTAGAGCTAATGGAAAAATTTGTCTGATTGAGCAAAGACTCTCTACTGCAGTGGTTCTTCAACCTTTTGTTTACCACGCCTCCGTTAGGTAATTGTCCTGTGTTTTATGGCCCTCTGACTTTGTATAAGCTGTATCAATAATGTGTTTATTGATAAATTAAATGATCAAATTTTCCATGATGTAGGGCGCGTAAGGGATCGCCGCCGCCCCCCGGTTAAGAACCACAGCTCTATGTTTCACATAAGCAGAGTTTTACTACACAGGCAAAGAAAGTATCAACAAAGCAGTCGCATTCTGGTCGCCGAAACGTCCGGCAGTTTGCATCTTGCCAACAACGAATGCGCCATGTTGCAGCACCTGTACAGGTCTTCCCGTCTCCGCTGAAGCCTCGCTTGCATGAACAGACGTAGGAGCCTGGTACGTTGTCGCAGGTGGCGTTTCTGTGGCACGGTTTGTTCGGGGAGTTTTCGCATTCGTCGATATCTGATCACAATTAGTCGCATAGTTATGAGCACCCTCACGTTAAAAAAGAAAGTTAATCGGAGTGACATTTTTCGAAAAGAGCACAGCCGTTTCGATTCGTTGTTATGGTTTCTTTTATTTATTAAACAGGTGAATCCTATTGTAATTATTTGAAATTCGACGTAATAATTTCGGTGGACTTAAAAATGAAGAAATTCTGCTATACAACCATGTCTCAGTGGACCGTCATTGTCAAGCCCGCAACCAGGATGTGGCAACTGGGCAATTTTCCCCCCAGAAATTCAATAAACCTGTATAGTTGTTACAAGAATTTTGCCTCCCCGAAAATAGTACAACAACAACTTACAATCATTTTTCCCTGAAAATATCAGCTGGTTGCAACCCTGGTTATTCATCAACTGCTTCAGCATAGACAAAATAAGGACTACATACAAAATAGATCAGGTATCCTCATGAAATCAAATTCTGCTTCATGCCGCGCATTAGCAGCACTACATGGCTTACGTAAATTTTTCGCTTAGTTACTTAAACCTGGACACAAACGCTAACGGAAAGAGCGAAATATCAAACAAAATTAAAAATATGAAACTGAAAATCCATATGTAACACATATAAACAAAGTTATGCAGGTTTGTACACGTACCATCGCAGCGCGGAGTAGGTGCAGAATACGTGCCATCCAGTTGACAAACAGCTCGGCTGCTGCCAATCAGGGAATAACCACTGTCGCAGAAGTATCGAACTTCATCGTTGAAGTAATATTTGGAGCCAGGCGCAGGGGCTGGTTCGATTCGGCCGAAGGTGATGGGACGCGGCTGCCTGCACTCAATTCCTGTAAAGTAGCGAGCAGTGCGTAAGCGAACTGATGCGCTGTACAAATGCATAGTAGTGAGTAACGCAAGATGAGAGTTTACTGCTTCTGTAAAGAAAACCGGGTGATGTCATCGCATCTGACAGTGTTGCCCATTTTGAGCAGTGAAGGTAAAAGGCTAAATCGCCCTTCTGGATAACTGAGCGGCAGCGCAACACCAGGTAAAATTAGCAAGGTGCTTGTGACTTTTCATAAACACTAAAAAAGAACTTTATTGACGTTTGTCAACGGTTAAATACAGGAAGACCAAGTGCAAAGAAAGCAAGGGAAACCTGCAGAAACGTTCTTGTACAGGGGTCGGAGAGTGAAGATGGGGTTTACGTGAAAAGGGAGTGGACGCTCTTAGTCATCTAAGATCAGTTAAGAAGACAATTATTTGATTGAGACAATTTTTTTGTGTTTCAGAAACTTTTGACCAAGACTTGGCTGTCGCCGTGAAAGTTAAAGCTGCGTTTCGTTACGTAATGGCCGTTGCACCGGCGCTGCAAGATGAAATATTAAGATTTACGTTCATAGGAGTAAAACAAGTAAAAAATATCGACACTTCTCAAATTCAATTTCAACTCATTATTATTACGCAATTACAGCAAATGAAAAACGCTCATTGCATAATAAGATATTCACCGATTTCCATTAATTATATACTCAAACTTGCCAACGAAAGTTCGTTTTAATAAAATCTTGGTTTTATGCCTGCTTAGGCCCCTGTCAGATCGCGAAAAAATTGGCGTGGTGAAAAACTTGTTGGAGACTTCCAAACTACGCACTTTGACAAACTTCGCCCGATCCCGTGTAGCCTTCTCGGCAGTTGCACCTGTATCCTCCGATCAAATCCACACAGTCGGCATTCACGTCACACGGATCTGTGCTGCATTCGTTGATTTCTGCGAAGTTCGAAAAAGTTTTCGGATGTAGCAACATAATAGAGCTAATATTCAAGATGAAAACAGCGCCTATTGCGGATTCGTGAGCTTCCACAGCAACAGCCGTAAAGTGACAACCCACTTACTGCGAAACACTCGTGTAAAGTGACAACCCACTGTAAAATGACAACCCACTATTGTAAAGTGACAACCCACTTACTGCGAAACACTCTGAAAAGAAAAACGAAAGGTGAACATTTTTCTATACTTGACTGGGCAAAACGGATGCTGCTCTAGCCTTCACGTGCTTTGCTACGCATCAGTGCAGCAACACACTCGACTGCTCGAGCAGCAGATGCGCTTTCGGTCGGAAATGAAACATCCTTTGCTAAAAGAACACGATTTTATCTGTTTACGAGCATTACCAGAACAAGAGGGTGGGACCTCCGACCACACTCCACTGTTCAGACAAGTGGCACTCGCTTGACCGACCAGGTTGTATCCTTTCTTGCATTTGTAAAGGACCGAGCTGCCCATCATGGTGGACCCGTCGATCAGGACGAAGGTGCCGGAGTCAATGCTGGCAGGCCTCTCACACATGACAGCTGCAGTTAAGCGAAGGGTTGTTGACGTACTGACAAGGAGCATCAATGCAATATTTTCTTAAACTTTATCTTGTATTCTTTGGTTTCACCAGCTTCGACACGGTTAATGGAACTGCGCGACTAACAACCAAGAGCTCTTGGAAATGGAACTTTGAAAACACCGGATGCATTGAACACTTGCAGAATTGACCAAAAGGATTCTTTATTGTGTTTCAGGCTGTGATAAATTCACAAGCTGTATTCCGTCAAAAAAAGATGTTAAATGGTTGATTCATGACTCCTAATTGTTTGTCCATAGTTTTTTTTTCAAAATTCCGCAGCAGGAATCTCGGTTCGTCAGCAGCACAAAAGACGATATCCTAACTAAAATCTGCAGCAAACCAAATGGTAAGAAAAGCAAACTCACGCGAACACAGTCGTCCTTCGCCCCTGTAGCCTTCCATGCACTGACATTCGAAGCTACCTTCGGTGTTTGTGCAATTGGCCGCGGAATCGCATGGACTTCCGAACGAGTTTTCGCATTCGTTGTCATCTGAACAAAGCGAAAAACGTAGTTCATCATTCCGCTACACAAGCCCGTGAACAGTTAATCCATTGCATTCACTCCCATCCGATTGTTGTTGTAGGTGTCAGCTCTTTCTTGAAACGTGAAAGCCCCTACTCTTTCCTCTTCAAGAAGAATCATAGGTCGACATAGTAAGTTTCGTTTCAAAAGGGGAATTTTTTCAGTGGCAAAACGAACTCTATGCGTTTCGCAACTTCTGATCAACACAGGCGCTGAACGGTCTGACTTTAATCTAGAGCCAAACCCGAAAGCGAGGAACAAATTTATATCACTTTTGCTGTGTTATGTAGAAATACCTAACCAAGGATAAAGATATTTTGTCTGGTTCCAGCTTTGTATCAGCTAAATAAGAGGATAGTGATAAATTCGGGTTGTTTTTAACGAAGGTCCAGAGAACAAAATAACATCGTTCCCAATTTTGCAATAAAATCAATATCGTCTTAAGTTCAAATTGTGGAGACGCTCAACATTAGAAATATTCACTTGCATCTTTTCGCATTGTGTAAAAAGTAAGAACGCTACCACCTTTAGACAACTGACATTCGAAGCACCAGGGAAGCAATAAAAAATAAAAACATTTTCCTTCTGCGCTTTTGATAGTTGCGAGAGTTAACGACTCTTTTGATGCATGACATGCCATTGTCCTAAAAGTGCAAAGACGAGTGAAAGTGCGTATGTTCCATTTAAATTTCTTGACGTCCGATTATTACCAATCAAAGCTACAGCGCTGTAAAAGGAATCTGAAAAGCATCAAAATCTGAGGCCGGAACCATCTCGTACCTTGGCATGTGGGAGCTTTAACCGACCACAGTCCGGTTTCCAAGCAACTCAAGATTCTGCTGCCAACGACGCTGTAACCGACTGGGCACGAGTACCTAGCTGTGCTTCCCACTCCCCACGTCTGTTGCGTG
>JGI24021J15306_10005125_pt1 | contig 15472 bp, 10 predicted proteins | sample Ectturendosymbi1_FD_15306 | JGI IMG/M metagenome (IMG submission 15306)
TCGTAATGCAATACTGCAAAGTGTTCTTTTAGTGCTGCTTGCCCGTCCTGCGAAGCATTCGATCAGTTACGCTGTTATGTTTGTTTCGGCGTTGTCATTGCTCGCTTGTTCAGCTCCATGATTGAGCGTGTCTTTAGTGAATTAAAGCCTGGTTTTCCGCTGATAGTGTTTAGTCGGATTCGCAGGCGAGTGCACGACATAGAGATAAGGTGTACGTTGTTTTTATGTGAATTGTTTATGATTTGCAATATGTATGCATGCAAATGCCAACAAAAGCATTGAGCTTCCAACGAAAAAATATTAGCGTTTCGTTGCGCTGTTTTATTTTGGCCATCTCAAGACCAGTTCGGTATTTTCAAGGCAGTACTTGAACTCCCTGTCAACAGTTTCCATGTTCCATTAATTCCCAATGTTGGACAAAAGCTCGTGGGCAGCTGTCTGAAACTCGTTGCAGACGCAGCACGTTGCTTTTAACAATTATTTATTAAATTGATTGGGAACAAACTCTCGTTCGAGGTTTAAAAGGATGCCAGTCATGCTTGTGGGTATTGAGTGGCAAGGGTTTCACTGGAAAAAGTTACGCCAGCTACAACTGGGAGGGACCATTGTTGGACGTCCATCAGATAAAAGACTGTACAATCAACCTCGATGCAGTTGAGCAATATGTTTAGTGGAACACATACAAGCTCAGTCGTGGCTATTTTGTTACTATGATAAACTTAAAAATACAATTTTATAGACATGTTATAAGCTTCAATCGTGCAATCAGCATTTTCATAAAAGCGAGCAACATTTTCTAACAGCTTTAATGCAGGGCCTTCGTTAACATTTCAGCATCTTGTGAAAAGTGCACAGTGTGCACTGGCACGCTCACCAAGAAAGTTAGAATGGAGTCCAAACTCACTTTTATCACGTGCGTGTTCCGTTCATGGTGGAGTGAAACGCAAACTTACGTTGCAGCGATTGGCAAATTACATTTATGGAAAGCGGATTTTCAGAAACCCACTTGCATGTAAGTGAAAACAGTGTTTGCACAGCAAGACGTGAGTGATTGTAGGTATCTACGTCTTCTTTCCTTAGAACACCTCAACGAATCACCTGCTTTTCTTCTTGTAATCTTGACTGAGACCCTTGTTCGCAATCATCAGTCCGTCGCACAGTAGTTTGCAGTTCATCAGATGTATTGTGAGCTTCCTTTCCGTGTACGCTTTTTTTCGAGACTCTCTGGATTTCGCATTCATCGCAAAAACACCGCAAAAACAATTTGCATTTTAGGCGGCCTGAAGCTTGCAAAAGAAAATTTAGTAAAACGTGGCAAATAATTTTATATCAACCAAAAACTTTTTCTTGTCACAATATGCAAACACACTTAAAACTTACATAAAAATGGTGAAACAGTGGCAGAAATCGTCAAAGTTGACTTTAATGTACCAAACATTCTTCACAGGAAACAGGAATGGAGGAGTATTAAGCTTTTAACGACACTGACATGTCTCTCAAATTCTTTAGCCTCTTTTTTCTGTTATTTTGGAAAGCGTGTCCAAATAAACGTTTTTAAGAATCACACAGTAACTTCCGCTAATTTTCACAAAGTCTGTAACGCTGGAATCAACGAGTCTGTACAAACATAAAACACGCCCTGAAGAAAACAAATCCCATTGCTAAAGAACCAAAGCCACTGCATTTCTTGTTTTATAAGTTAACTTACATGAATAAAGTCTGTTAAGATCAACCAAAAATGCATTATGCAATAATAGCGATACCTTTTTGGGATTAAATCACTATGTTACTCTTTCAAACAAAAATTGTAAAAGGCTTATGGCAAGATTTTTATAGAGTGGAGCAAGACGTAACATGTTCAACAGAACACGAGGCATTCGATGATGTTATATTTGCACTGTCAGTTTTTTACAAACAGTGCAAAGTGTTTAGAAATGGATGCACTAATTTCATAAAAATATTTTTCAAACAAACTTTCCACAAAAAATTTCTTAAGCGTTTGGTCTTTGTTTGGACAGAAGTATTTTATAAGGAAGAAGCAAAATGTTAAATGCACACGTTGCTCATTTATCGAAAGATTCGGCAGGGATGAATCGTATTTTTGATTTTGTCCTTAAAAGATTTTATTGTCTTTCACGCTTTGCAAAAAATATTCACTGTTTGTTTCATTACGTCTGCTTTCTCCTGGTCGATCTTCAAAGAGTGTTTCAACTCTGAAAAGACACCTTCCGCAATTGGAATCATCATTGCAGTTACTACTGCATTGATCATGAACATGGAAAGAACGTACGAGTTCAGCATGAAACCCAACAATAACCTAAACAGAGAATAATAACATTTTGTTTTTTTCTGGTTTTGCGGAAATGCTTCCGTCTTGAAACAACATATACATCCTATTTCCAGCAAACAAAGTGAATTAATCTCAACTTAACATCTTTTTTTATCTAAAATAGGCCACTTCTGCCCTAAGCAATTTCAACAGATATTGATTTCTTTAATCCGGATTGCAATATAGGAAGATCTGCACAAATTTGTTGAAACAGCTTCTTTAGACATTGTTGAACTTACCTTGTGCAATTTCAATGCCACGCTACCTTTGTGAGGAAAGTTTTTCACAAGCTCTTAATATCTTCTGTTGGAAATATATTATAAATCATACGAAGCCTACGTAAATTACGTAAGTGTTTCACAAATATCTGGCAAACAACATTGTGCATAGTTTGCGCCAACAAAAGCATGTTATTTTGTAAAAGCGGAACATTCAGTCATTATCTATTTTCTTACGAAAACATTGAAGTGTTTTCCTCTTGCGAAAAAGTCCACCATGCCTTTCTAGGGCATTGCGAATATTCAGTCTTTTATAAATCATGATGCATTGGATTGTGCAACAGCAATGCCGTCGAAATTAATCGTACGTTTCGCAACATCTTATGTGTGAGTGCAATTCCGAGCAACTTCGTTGGAATCACTGATACATGTCTATACAAATCATGAATACTGTAGGATTTTTACGCTATTCGGTGGCATATGTTGGTTTACATAAAAACAATATTTCTACCATGGTTGCGGAGTCAGAGCTGGAGTCGGAGTGGTAAGGAGTCGAAGGTTTTTGGGTGGAGTCGGAGTCGGATTCCTAACAACATTGGGATTCGGAGTCGGATTTTTTTGTCCGACTCCGACTTCGGGTGCCCAGTTGGATCATTTTTTACATCGCACTCCTAAATTGGGAATTCCTGTTGAAATGGTACAATTTCTTTCGAAACTTTTGTTGAAACAGAGATTTCTTGCTGTGTACCACGTTTTCCGTTGATTTTAACAGACAAATTTCATTCCCTTTGTGTTAAGGAGTCGGAGTCTTAAATTTTGGAAAGGTTGTAGTCGGGAGTCGGAATCGGAAATTTTGGAGAGTCGGAGTCGGGAATTTTTGAAAGGTCGGAGTCGGGAGTCGGAGTCAGATGTTTTACCTCCGACTCCGCAACCCTGATTTCTCCAATAAAAGTTTATCAGATTTAAAAATAACTGTTTTATAGAAAGCAACCACAGTCTAACAGAAAATTTCTGGGATTTTTGTTCACACTTAAAAATTACTTTGACCATCATTTTCACTGATCTAATTTCTTCCAAGGATTTTTATTTCAAAAATGTATATTAAAAGTGGAATGTAGGTGGCTGCTTTAATAAGACATCTTTACCCTTGTATCCTGTTTGGTAATTGCAGTTTTTCGTGAAACTCTACTACACAGCAATGCTTGGCACGGAATGAGTTCTATAACTTTTTAAAACCGGGCATTCGTACCTCCTTGGTCTTGTCCCAACAAACAGCAGAATTTTCAAAGCAATTCTGCGATGCAAGTTCGTAACTTGAATTGCAATGGCGATCAGCAAACTTCCAAGAAGTAGCCACAAGGCGTTAAAGAAGAATATGTCGGTCAATTCTGCGGTGGTCATCATTCCAGTCAAAGCAAAAAGAATGACTGGAAGAATTCCAGTAACTCCGAGTGGCAGACATCCGCTCATCCAGTACGTTGCCACCAGCAATATCACATAGCCGCATCTGGATTCCTGATAAAGATAACAACATTTAAGTTATCTGATGCACATCGGGCGAATCAATCGTTGGACATTGATACGATTCTTGTTGCAGGAAAGTTGGGCAACTGGGCGTTATACAAGTTGATGTTAATTTGGCAAGAACGCCAAAATTGTTGACAGCAAAATTTCATTCCTCATATCAAAGCTGAGCAATACATCCTATAGATTCCTGGAATTAAAACGCAGTTTCAACAAAGTTTGACAATCGTGATTTGTGACATGTTCTTTTTTTGAAGAAAAAGCTAAGTTTTGGGGTAACACAACACTCCACAAATTCTTGGAAGCACTACATGCTTGATGGCCGACTGCAAAGTTGAAAGTCTTTCAAAAGGTTCTGAATACTAAGGTTTTAGTAACAATTTAGCTTGTAATTAGTGTCTTAGAAGCAATCTACCAACGTGTTTCGCATTTGTATCTCAAAGGTTTTGATGATTTCTACATCAAAAATTCTTACCTTCCCTGAAACCAGCAAAGGAAGAGGAAGTAACAAAAATGGAGCTATCACTGTAACCAACACAGCGTTACTTGGAAAAGCAAAATATTTTTTGTGTTGCATCAGGTTTGCACCAAAATCCATCTCTACATAAAGAATTGTTTAGTTTTAAATCAGTAAATTCGTTACTGATGTACACCTGAAAAATAACCCTCAGATAAATCTGTGCAAGTTAAACTGTTTTGACATTTTGTGCGTGATTCACTCAGTGAACCATTTCACAATGATGATAAAACTTGAGCAATACCGCATAAGATGAAACACGTTTAAACTAATTCAGTCGCATCTTTCGAACAGAAAGCAGTACATTCAATGGGGAAACGCTAAATCCTCCATAAAATCAATTGCTCCTGGGGTCTGCCAAGACTCGACTTTAGGCCTATTGTTTGTTTTGCTATTTATAAATGACTTAACCTAAACTAATGCTATGAAAACCATACTTTTTGTTGGTGATACAGTTTTAGTTCAGAGTGATAATAATTGGAACAATTACAAATCCCGGTTACCCATGAAATGGCAGAAGTAATTGATTGGCTGCAAGCTAGAACTAACTATTTCTAAAGAAAAATATATGTTAATCACAAATAAACATGTCCACACAGATTTCTTTGTAATAAATGTAAACGACAATCGTATTGAAAGAGCTTTGAGTTGCAAGTAGCCTGATGTAATTTTAGATGAAACACTGACATGGAAATAAATTTGTAAACGCTTATGATGGGTAGAGATGAGGATGATACCCTAACAAAGGCGCTGTGTTTGAAGGTGGAGGGTCAGAGAAAATGGGGAAGACTACGGAAGACTTGGAGGAGGCAAGTAGAAGAGAAGATTAGAGGGAATGGGTTGCAGAAAGAAGACGCCCTTGATCAAGCAAGATGGAGAAATGGAGTGAGGCTAATTATGTCAGAAAGGAGGTAAACGTTGCACGCATGTATAATATAATAGGAGCGGAACCGGATCAAAACTATATGTTACATCTTCGTTGTGCGCTCGCACCGTGTTTGAGACTTAACATTGGTAAAGTTCAAAACTCACACCAATAACCGTCAAACACCATCAACTGCAAGTCGGAATAACCGCCGACACACGAAAAGATAAAGAGTACGATCCGGTGCGGTTTTTAATAGTTACAGAATCGCGTGCAATCGTTACACCACTCTATTCAGAACACTGGCAACAAATTAAAATCGAGTTGAGACTACTTAAGAAACTTTTAAAGCGAAGTAACGTAAGGCTATCATCGTGAGCGTGGAATGCGGGATTGACCAATCAAAGCAAACCATCCTTCAATAAGCAAGCAGGCAACGCAGGAATTTGGGATGTAACAGTGGACTACCGCTGTGTTGTGCTATATCCAAATATGTTGGTGTAATTTACACAGTTAATCGTTCTGTGAGTAAACAAGCACTTCGTATGGTGTATCAAAGCCTAATAAATTAACCAGTACAACATTAAATTATTGCCTGAGGAAGAGCAGTTTCATATCATCTACAGTCAATATCTGCTGTTTAAATCGCGTGATGAGATGTTTCAACAAGACTGGAATTGCGAGTCGTGAAGTCCCTAGAATATTTAAAACGCAGAAAATTCGGCAACTAAAAGAAATCTTATAGTATTGAATTGGGCAAATTCATGTATAAATACAGTGAATCGCAGCTACCGCCTGCATTTAACAATTATTTTAAACTCGTCGCAGATGTTCATCCGTACAATAAAAGACAAACTAAATCTCGGCAATTCGCGTGACCGAAAGTACGTTCAAACTCAGGTGCGAAAATTCTGAGTTACAGTGCAGTGGATATCTATAAATATCTGGTCAGAAATTCCTTTGGAAATAAAAAATAAACCGTGTTTGGAACGTTTCACAACCCAATATAAAACATGTGCTACTCGGCCACTAGAAACATTGTTGGTATTCTTCCTTTTTTGGTTGGTGTGCATCAACCAAATTCACTGAATCTATAATGATGTTACTATGAAAACAGTTTCATGAGGCATTGCTGCCATACTCTACTTACCGTATACTGCCATACTCTACTTACCGTATTTTTGTTGAAAAATCTTTTATAATATCGGCAATTTATGCCTAAACGAGATTAACAGGCAACTGAGCTTATTATTAAACGTTTGTACAAAATCATTGCAACCTAACATCAACGAAATTTATATACATGAACACAAACAACCTTTGAAAATCTTTTAAAAGTATGGTGATTTTTAGCATTGTTATGAAGGAGCTGTAATTTCTCTCAGGTTAATATTAGCAGATAAAACTTCTCGTGACGTCACAAACGTTTCCAGGTCGAGGTCTACGTCACAAACGTTTCCAGGTCAAGGTCTAGCTCAAGCTTACAGATCAACTCAGTGAGAAAGAACCAGGTACTAAAAATCAACGTATATTTAATGCAATTACGGTTTTTCTGTAATTAGTCATGACGTTTTCAGGCCGTTACGGAGTAGGTTACAACTTGCCTGAGTGGATTGCAAGAATTAAAGGAGAGTTTTGCGTGTGAAGGCAACTGAACCATAATTGGTGTTAGAGTTAAACTTTAACCTAAATCAGGGGTGTAGTGACTTGGGCAGGCCCATAACCAGCTTGGGACACCAGGGGGAGGCGAAGAGTTTTCTAAGAGGGGCCAACATTTTTAAACTATGTCCAACACATTTTTCCCGGTGGGGCGAAAAATTTTCCAGGGGTACTCTCCCCCTGCGTCCCCCTAGTTACGAACCTGGGCCTGNACATCTTATATTATTGAACACATTGCAGATCTGGTTGGAAAAAACCCGCAATGGGAGCCCTGGTCACATTAGGGTTGCCAGATGCGTTTTGTAAAAATACCGACCATTTTTTCAACAGTGACATATCCAGGCTGTGTCGTAATTGGTAAGCGCATATGGCACGGGATTCTCGAATAACGTATTTTGAAAGAACATATTTTTTTAAATGCATTTATTTTTTGTTATATTTTTTTCAATTCAATAAAGCTCCCACAATCCCGTATTGAAAATTTTTCAAACAATGTATAAACGTATGGTTTGTGCATCGAGTCAATTGCCCTATGCTGAGATTTTGTAAGNCAGTGGTGCTCAATCTTTTTGGCTCGTGGGTCACATTTGTCTTTCAGAAACCCTTCGCGGGCCACAAGAATTAATAATCTCAATAACAATTCTATTAAATGATTAAAGTGTTAAGTTTTCTTTCCAATGAAAATTGCTTCGCGGGCCACGGTTTGAGCACCACTGTTGCAAGCTAACCTCCTTTAAATAAGAAACGATAATTGCAATGTTTCATGTGAACGGTGGTTTTCCTAAACTATCAAAAAATAATGCACTTTATAAAAATGCAGTATTCCATGTTGCATATCAATTCCACAAGTGAACATCTTCTGCATTAGTTCTTTTGAACATATTGCATATATTCATATTAAAATTACCGGCTGCAGGCACGGATTTAAAAACTACCGGCCTCTTACCGGCCACTGCTAAATTTGCAGTAGAAAACACCTTGCGCTCCTAGGGAAATATTTTTCCACAACAAAAACGTAAAAATGTGTGCGAGAAATTCATGAAATCGAAGCATCTCTACTAAGCCTTAGCAAATTAAACTGCTGTTCTTTCTTATAAAGAGATGGCGTGGAGTTTCTTTCGCCATCTAGTGTTGTTTGCTTTGCGCGAATCACAACCACTTACATGGATATATTGTGACGTTTGCTTTGTCACATTTGAGTTTGCGGGACCTTTTCACTTTGCCAGTCTGCGAACCAACCCGTGCAATACGCTATTCTATGTTGTTTTGAAGAGTATTAACTTTAGCACACCGTAACAGATGTTGTGCGACACCTGAACTAGCGACGTATGGTGGTTATTGTTGCTGGGTGTACGCTGCCATGACACCACAACATGACGTCATATTCACATTTCCAAACCAACGTTTTGGCAAAATTTGGTGACGCAATATGCATATTATTCTACACGCACTCTCCTTATTCGGTGTTGTACAAACTTATGTTTCATGCATTGACTATAAAGTATCAACGCTTCACGTTGTGGGACCGTAGCGAAATACACTCAACGCTCCCACAGCGCAGTTCAAAATTGCAAAAATATCAGGCAGCGCGTTAAAACAACAAAGTAAAGCACACTCAACGCTGCAACAGCGCAGTTCATAACTGCAAGAAATCAGGCTGCACATCAAGACAGCGGAGTAAAGCACGTGCAGCACATACTTCAGCGCGTTTCACAGTGATAAAAATAATAGCGCTCAACGTTGAAGAAATATAAAATCTACTGTCTTTCACTTGAATGTCAGTTCTATTCTTTTTCTTTGAGACGTGAACCGCTTTATGATTTAATCATACAATGTGCCTTTGTGTTTCAGTTGCATCAGTACACTTTTTCAGTAGAAATCAAACTGAGACCACTCACTCTTTCCCGACTTTTTGAACCACGAAAACAAGCATAAACCCGTTTCAAGGTAGAGAATGTGCGTTATGCTGAAGCTGCATTGCTACATATGTTTAGGATTAGCTTGCCCACTTGACAAATTTCTTCGAAATCTTGAGGTTAGGCAGTATTCTACTATCATCGCATTTGGCTCATGCACATTTTTTTGAGAAAACTCAAGGCGCGCAAACACTACTAGAAGCTCATGTTTCAAACGAATATAATCAAAATGTGGGTCATAAAATTATTTATCTTGGTTGCCATGTAGTCAAGGTTTCATATTTTTCATGCCAAAGCATTTGAAAAAACTCATGCTTTGAAAGTAAAGAGTATCTGCACTTAATCTGCAAACATAAGCTGTCTACTATATTCCGAAACATCACACAATATAGATTTTTCACCACCTTCAGCTTGACACCTCGCAGAACTCTGGTTTTCATGTCATTGCTGTTTGCCATAGCAGAGTTTTCGTGGACACTGCTTTTGAGCTATATAGCAGAAACCCACAAAACTTCGAAACGATGCTCATGTTTAAGTCGTTGCAACATGTCATCAATCTTCTTGCAACAGCACAAAACATCATACACTTTGCAGCACATTGTGCAAAATATCAGTGTTAAATGCAAACACTAGCTTGAGGGCACCAACTAGATAACCAACTAGATTCAGAGCCACTGGCCCTCAGCCACGCACAATAATAGAAAAAGCAGGAATGTACGCGACGCTCTCTTCTGATAGTGATCTTCTCTCCAAGCTTTCGCTGCTTTCGTATTGGGTTCGTGAACTTCTACCAATTAGTCAAAGCAGAAAGTTCTGATCTGTGGTGTTGCAACCTCTCCGGTGGTGTTGCGTTGAATGTGCAATTAACCACGAACGGGATGTGCGCGAACAATAACACACATATATAAAAGTGGCGTGAACAAGCAATAATAGCGTGATTGTGGTGCATGATCTGTATTGTTGCTTGCTGCCACAGTGCGAAGCCTTGCGCACATGCCGCTCGGGCTTTCCGATCGAAACAAAATGGTGCTGTCACCAGGATGTGAAGGCTGTGCCGAGTTCAGCCTTCACACAAAGAACTCGCGATCGGTGCCGTTCGTTGAAAAAAGGAGGGGATGTTGCTGCAACCTCTCCGCTGGCGTTGCGTTGAATGTGTGATTCACCACACACAGGATGTGCGCTAAGAACAACAATATATGTATGTGGCGCGAACAAGCAATAATTGAGTGACTGCGGCGCACGATCTCTATTGTTGCTTGCTGCCACAGTGCGAAGCTTTGCGCACATGCCGCTTGGGCTTTCCGATCGCAACAGTGGCAACGTTTCCCGAGGCCACTTGACTTGCGCTGATAACCGAGTGACAAAGTTAATTGACTTAGTTGCTGCTGCAGCAGTCCAATTTTTGTGATTCATACCCGAAAATAATGAAGTGCAGCCCGACTTTTTGTGTGGTTACGTCTGGCAATATCTTTAAATACAAAGATTTTTCAAACTGAATGCAAATTCAATTCATTCAATCAACCTATTATTGCTTATCCGTTAATGTTCTACTCTTAGCCCCAGCGTTCTGCAGTAGATACCGGAAGCAAACTTCATCAAACTTCAACATATAATGCTTCTCAAATTACGCTTCTCACGATATGGTGTTTCGCGAAATGATGTTACACAATACCATGCTTGTTTTTCATTTTTCTGATGAATGGTTGAACAAAGTTTTTCATATGATATATCGATAGTGGTCCGGTCCCTTCNTAGTAGTTGCTTTTTCGGTTGGAAAAATCATGAAATTAAATCTTTGTGGTTATGATAGTGTTTAAAATCATGTTAGTGAGCGCAAAACCTGAGGCCAGCATGCCAAACGCTATGCTACTATAGAGCACTGTGTAGTCTGAGGAAAAGTTGGAAAAAGAATACTTAAATTTGCTAACAAAAGCAACATATTTAGGCATGAGGCTGATACAAAAATCAGTTTTAGTGATTTCATGGATGCATTGCTTTTAACAACTTTTGTTCAAATAAAATTTTCCTTTTTGGGAAGAGGTAGGTGCGAAAATTAATCTGCTGCGTGGGCAACTCACAAGCAAAAAAGTGAAATCTACACAAATTAATTTTTAATGGGATTAAAAAGCTTCACCATTGTAAAAGTTCCTGCAAATGACGTTTCAGGAGCTTGGCTGAATTAAACAGCATCAGTGAACGCCTTTGGTAGAAACACTACCTTAGGGACTCTTTGGGCATTCCTCAAGTGGAAGAAAATCATGTACTTGGAGAAAGCAATATTGCTCAGACCCAAATTCTGCTGTCTACAGTAGCAAGCACGTCACACCTCGATTCACAAAGATAATGCAGAGCAACAATGCGAAGATAAATTAATGCGTGATGCCTCATGTCACTGCAAAGCAAAATACGTTCCTCCCATATACATAGATGCTAAACAGTTCGAGGTTCAACCACTGGTGCCACGCGTAGTTAGTTTTTATTAGATCTAGTGATTTTGGGGCTGACCCAGTCATCTAGACATTTTTGGCAAAAATGTGTTTGAAGAAGATCTGTTGTCTTTTTTCTAATTTTTCAGCGCTTTTTAACCTGTAAACAAATGATTACGTGAATCGTTGTTTGAATATTTGCACCAACAGGAGGAACAAGCATTTCTAAGTTGAGTTTCTTATTATTTTCCCTTCCGTGCTGTTTAGTGCTTATTGCTGCAATGTTGGCCATGACGATATTTTCATTTCTTTCCAGAAAAACTGCACTAGAAATAAATAACGAATATGTTAGATTGATTGGTTTACAATACTTCCTGGGTGGTGTCGTTTTCAGCTCTTGAAAAAAAACAGAAGATTGTTGATATGAGATTTTCCAGGTTTCAGCATGAACTATTTAAACAAACTTGCAAATGATGTAAAAGTTTTGGCGATAAATCTAGAGTGATTTTTTTTAGATCTAGTGAATTTTTTTGAGAATCTAGCGATTTTTGCAGAGAAGTCTGTGGCAGCACTGGGTTCAGCCAATTAAGCTACTGTATTGGTAAAAATTACACCGTGAAATAACAAATAAAATGGAATATTTTATTATCGTAAAGATGTCTGTGCTATGAAATAAACTGGGAAAGATTAAATTCAGCTGAATTCACTGGGACAAGATCACAAGTGTCACAATTTTGACATAAATGTTCACTTTTTCAAAACAATTCCTGCAACCTGATGCCATAATAACAGAGTATTTTTAACACCCTCATATTATAATACCAATTATTTTCGATATTATTAATCTTTGAGGATCCATCAGGTATTAGGAAAATTTTAGAAAAGTGTGACTTAAACCTAGCGCTTCACGAAAAATTTTGAGAGAACAAAAATATGATCGACAGCTGAAATTTAATTTTTAAATGGGAAATTCACCAACACATTTCACAAAATGATTGTGCATAAGCAGATAGTAATTACTAACAACATGGACACCTGAATGCAATACGGACAGTGCTGAAATGCCTCCCACACACCCGACACAGACCTGTTCTCGTAACAGTTAGAACCTTTTAAGGCCCGCGCCGGCCACTATAGTGGCTGGTACACTTTTGGCCATAACTCGCCAGCTGCTGCAACTAGAGAAGTGTTCAAACCCTCTACGGTTTCAGCAAGTCTTCTAGTTCCAAGTCAAAAAAAAATTTTTTTCCGGTCTGGGGACACCCCTACGATACGTCAGAAGTGGGGGTGTTTTAGCGTTTTTATGGCCTACTTTACCCAGCCCTAGGCGCAATCCAATGAGCCAATTTTTTGGCTCAAGTTTGTTTTGGAAACTAGACTATCATACGAGTCTTTAGAGCCGTTGATTGGCTTTCTAGCATATCTGGAGCTAAAATTATGCCACGAAAAACAAAAAATGGTCAAAATTTCTGCTCCTACAAACTCTAACCTGGGGTGAATAACACCCAGTTTGTATATGGCCATAACTCGCCGCCAGAATATGCTAGAGAGCTGTTCAAACCCTCAAAAGACTCGAGAAGACTTGTAGCTTAGACTGCGAAAAAATTGTTAGCTTGAGATCTCGGGATTTTTGTTGATGTTTACATAATAAGAGGATATTTATGCACATTTGTTTACATTTGGATGACGGCGTCATCCCCTGAGAGTCGAACAATGGAGCTAATTTTGTGGCTCAACGTTTTTTTGGATTCTAGGCTACAAGACGAGTCATTAGAGGGATTGATGGACTTTCTAGCAGTTCTGTCTCAAAAGTTATGGCAAAATAAGCAGAAATTAATCAGGGCAATCGCCGGAAAATACTCAGCACTGCGGTCTTCTGGCCATAGCTTGGGCACCTGCAACGCTAGGAAGTCTATCTTGGGCTCTAAAGACTCATCTTCCAGCCTAGAATACAACCAAACTTCGAGCCACAATTTCGCCCCATGCATGGGGCACACTCGATAGAAAAAGTACCCTTTTTAAATTGATTGTAAAAGTTTTTTTGAAGGGCGTTTTTTCATGTTTTGGTATGATATTGTGTATATAGAGTTGCTTCATTGTGTGACAAATTTTGATCTTGTTTGGACTTGAAATAAAGTAGCAGTGGTTGAAGATGCAGAAAAGTGTCGACTGTACCCCACCTTCCTGTACTCGCTTTGGCATGGATTCTACCAGTCTTGACAGTATTCTTTGATATACTGTCCCGATACCACATTGGAATAATGGTTTCTGTCAAAGATGGTCACTATCCGGTTTGCCGTGGGATATCCGGCAGGACAGCAAGTTTTCAACCGATACAGATGTCCGAAAATTGGTTTTAATCTAGGACCGGATGCGGATAATGATACGTGATCTGAAACATTTTAATCGATATTTTGAAGATTCAGGCTGTGAAAAAGATTTTGGTCAGTTTTGACCTCTTGGGGAAAGTTGCACATTGCTCATTCATTTATTAGTTATCTTCGGAGACATATTTTCAGTTTTTTGTTCCATCTGAGTCTATCCACGCATTCTTAAAGACAGGCGATTGGAAATTTTCGGATACGGGCAGTACGATTTGAACCAAAACAAGAATCGGATACGAATGTCATTTTTTTAAATCAGGATAGGATTAAGTAGTGAAAAGCCACTATCCAATCATCTCTGGCATCTATTAGCTCGGCCACGGTGGTGCAATACAATTTTTGTAACCGACATTTTGTTACTGATCACAAATTCTCAATGGGTTNGGATCTGGCGAGTTTCTAGGCCAATCTAACACATTAAATTGTGTTTCCTGCAAACCGTCTTCACTTTTTTAGATGAGTGACACGGTAATAACCCTGTTGGAATTTTCCTCCACCTTCAGGAAATGGCCTTCACATACTGGAATGACTTTTCCTTCAAGTACATTAATGTATTGGTATAAATTCATCAAACCCTCAATTGGCATAAGTGAACCTATTTCAGAAAAGCTAAAACTTCGAAAAATGCTGTTCTTTTTGCTATTCATGTTGTTATTTCGTAGCGTTTGCCACCAGGTTTCAAATCAAGCAGATAAATTAGACCTTCTGGCGATTTTTATTATTAACCGACGTTTCGCCCACCGATTCAAGTGGAAAAAAAACTAGCGTCGTTAAATAACCATCAATATTTTTCTAACTACTGTTCAATGCTCATGTTGAGATGCTCTGGCATCCCAACAGAGCATTTGTGTGTGTAGCCTTACAATAGGAAAAACCATTACAGTATTTTAATTTTTTTTTATTTCATTCTTTGGATACCCTCCTGCTATGGATGCCCGGGGACATTTCCCCATTCGAACCCCCCTCTGCACGCCACTGGTTGGGATATGTGTAAAAAAAGCCCCAACAATGTTGTCCTCCAATGTCCAATCCATTGACCCCCTCATGGACTGCACGGCCTGGCGGTCTGGACGATGAGACAATCGAATGGCTGATCAACACCTGGCCCGAGATCTAGTGCGGCCAAGCAGTGTTTTGGAAGAACTGGCTCCAACGACGACGATTGTTATCTCAGCGAAATTGAGTATTCTTAGAGGTGCAAAAGCGCCAAACATATTGTTCTGGTATAAAGAAAGTGAAACCCTCACCCAAAAATACAAGCAACCAAAACAACTCAGAAAAACGTTTGGAGACTTTAGCCAAACAAAGACTAAAAAGAGGACAAAGACAGTAGAAAACCTGGATATTCAGCATTCGAACTGAAACTTGTTCAATGCTCTTAACCTAACACTGGCCAACAAAATTTAAATACAACAGACGAATTGGCACTCGAAATTTTGATACGGTATCGCTGGTAATGATGGCGGCTACGCAAAAGTGACGATGAAGCATGAATTTTTTTCATGCTTATTTTCATGCGCGTGACCGGAAAGACTCGTACTGGATATAAGCAAAAGTGTATTAAAAGAGATTATCATAAAGCCGGAGTGGCGGAGTGGGCTCCGGCATGGGCGTCGGAAGGGGGGGCAGGAGGG
>JGI24021J15306_10005128_pt1 | contig 15466 bp, 9 predicted proteins | sample Ectturendosymbi1_FD_15306 | JGI IMG/M metagenome (IMG submission 15306)
AGTGGCGAACCCATACAATTTTGCTTCAAGGTTTGATGACAGTTTGAAAATGTATTTTTAATAGTATATTAAAAAACGCATTAGCTCGCGGCACCCCTGGGCATTGTAAATGGCACCCTAGGCTGCCGCCGCACCCCGGTTGGGAACCACTGCAGTAGATAATAGAGGCACAGTTTTTAAGAAAGATCAACTAATGTTTTGAAACAGAAAATATGTAATTCTTTTTTATTACAACTTTTCAGCATATAAAATATAAATTATCCATAAGGACCATACCAGTCTTCTGTAGTCATTTATGAACATTATAAAGAATATCAAAACAGTCAAGTAACAACGTTATCATACCTTATACATGATACTGGCTGACAAATTGCAAATCTTACAAAAAATCCCACAACGTATCGCAACTGCAAACTATAATTCTTTTTAAATGAAACACATGTACTTTGGATGGTACAGTAAGTGATGTAATGCAATAATACATGTATTACTTGTGTTCGAAAGACATAATTCCATTAAAACATCAACATATTTTCTTGTCTAAACACTATATTTTGTCTTGTCTAAATACCTTTTCTTGTCTAAATGCTGTAACATGCCAATACAAACAACACTTTTCGTGCCTTTATCGAAGGAAATTCGTCTGTGATTTCATCAAAGTCAGCTTTCTGTTTCGCTTCCTTCCATACTTATCTAAGCTGAGGTGAAAGTCACACAATCTGTTCTGACCCCTGACTCATTGAGGTTCGGAGGTATGAAAGAATCAGTTTCTCTCAGCTTGTAGAAGACTGCCATGGTCAGCATTATCTGCAAAGAAATTTAGAAAAACACTTTCAACACCATATTAAAGTATGAATGTCAATAAGCCTTCAGGACGCGATAATTTTAAGTTACACGAAGTAATGCAGTACTAGCATTTTGCAATCTAGAATCTCCTCTTATATAATTGCTTGCCATCTACGTCTGACCTGTACGAAGCTCCTAAATTCTCACACATAGATTTTTGATTTTCACAGTCATGACAGTAACGAAGGCCTTTGAACATCGAACAGAAAGCCAAATTTGAAAAGAAAAAGGTAGCTCCACAATCTATACAAGACTAACAAATCTCCTTGATGAGTTAACATTTTTTGTCCAGCTGGTACGGTAACGATACTAACTGCTGATGTTCCGAGAACTACGGTTCTCTTCCTTAATTCTTGGACAGGGCCAGTGTGTTTAGCTTATTACCGGCACTAGTGGCTATCGAAGAAATTTCCTAAACTCCGAGTGGGCCGTAGCTGTGCAAGCAATTTGTAAATGTGAGAAGCTTAACAGCATTATTTGCGTAAAAGTCAGATTCTCATAGCCCCTGCTCGTTAAAACCAGATTCAGACTAATATCCTCTTACCTGTAACGCAGCAACACGGACTTACGTAGCCTTTCTTATAGCGTGAGAAGAACCAGGTCTGGCAGATGAGGCAAGCGAGCGTTTTTCGTCTATCACAGCGGTTTTCTAAACTTTTCTCTGGCACGCCTCCCTTAAGCAATTGTCCTTTGTGTCAAGCCCCCTGACTTCAAATAAGAAAATTGAACGGAACACTTTTTTCGTGTTCGTTCCATGTTTCCGAACTTTCCGTGTTGTAGAACGCGTAAGAGCTCGCGCCTCCCTTGAAATTAATTGACGTACCCCTGGGGAGGGGCACGCCCGGGTAAGAATCCCAATGTCTGACCGTCGTGTTGTGTCACAATACCACTGTTTGCCATAATACTCTAATTGATGATGCTGGCGCATCTCGCCCTGCATCACATGAGGGCGCTGTGTTGATGTAGTTGCGCTGTTGATGTGGGGGCGCGAGATAGAAGTCACAAACTTTAATTTTTGCCATACACGTTTTGCGCCTCCGTCAATTCGTGACATTCCCAAGTGGCGCCGACGGCGCGTGGCATGCCTGCCATACTCTAGATGCGCCACTGCTCATTTCTCACGCATATTATGTGGACCACCAATAAAGGCAACTCCAAAGGAAGAAGCGACAGAAACAAAATCTTTGACCTCAGAGTGCGCAAACTTTCTAATGTCTTGCTTTTGCGGTTTTGCCTCCAATTGCAAAAACCTTTGCTCAGTATCTCATTCACCAGATGGACATTTAACACAATACGTTTAATACAAAAGACCCTTTCCGGGCAATCTGAAACATAAATAATGAAGTATAATTTTAAGGGCTCCATGAATTTATCAAAAGAAGCACAAGCAAGATAAATAAGCCACGCCATCGCAGAAACACAAGCACTGTTTAAAGTAATACATAAATCAGAAATACTTCAAGCGGGAAATATAGGGAAAAAACTCACGAATGCATAATTTCCAGGATTCAAAAGAAACCCACTTTACATCTTCGATGGGCGGCAAATTAAAGGCGTGGAAAATCTAATAAATTGATTTTATCTTTTGCCGATTACTGTTGACATGTTACTGTAAGTCAATCTGGAATTTTCAGTAGATCAGGGGGAGGAATATTTCAGCAAACACTTGTAACGGCTACCTCACCTCACAGATAAATTTTGAAAATTCCTATTTTCATTTTACAACATCCATCAGCCACCGCGCCACAGCAAATCAGCTTCGCTACAAGCAGCATTGCGTCCGCCCGCAGATATTCTGGCGAAATTCGTTTCTGCAGGTGACTGTGGGCCAGCAGGTACGTTTGTATGCTTGTCAAACATAACCCCATCTTTCAGACAAGGCCTGTTTGCGTCAAGGTACGTAAGACAGGACGGTCGTTTGCTGGCAGATTGAAGGTTGTTGAAGCACACGGCATCTAATACATTCGTAAAGCAGAAAGCTATTAACGTTCAACAAACATATATAAAAAGCTTCAAACTTCTTAACTTGTAAACTCAAGCTTGTTAAATAAACCAGTTAGCTTGTGAAGTCAAAGAAATAGTCTGATACTTTAAGGAATTTAAGAAATTAAAACAATTATCATGCAAGACGTTTTGCTAAAATATCTGTTTTGTTCACGTTTAAACTGAAACTACAGATCTACCACAAGTGACCTTGGCAGCGTCCATAGACACAAGATACACTTTTGATAGATGTCTGATAAGGTTAACTTTCCACCAAGTTGTTCACAATGGTTGGTTGTTTGTAACCGCATATATTAAGATATCCTTTGAAAACGTCTTTCTTTTCCGTTTTTCGAACTTTGGAAGTTTTGAGGAAAAATCCTCCCGTCACTTGGAAGTAACAAAGATGAGCGGAACAACCGCAAACAACAGTTCACGTGATACTTTAAGTGAAAACTAAAAAATCCATTTTCTTTCCAGTGTTTGAACAACTCTTCTTAACTGCCCTGTTATTTTGAAATTCTCCTAGGAGCAAAAAGTTTAAATAACGTTTTTTTGAAAACTCAGGCAGTTACAGTTGTGCAAAATGAACGGAATCTAAACAACGGTTTTACTCTTACTTGACAGGCTACTCTTACTTGATGAGTTAATATGGATCGTGAATCTCTCGTAAACACGAAAATAAACTTAACGTAAGATAATACATAAAAGTAAAGTTCAGCGGAAAAATGTAGAATGGCCTGTGCTCAAAATGATGTTTGTGGAAGTCTGTTCTACATCACCAAAGCATATATTCCCCAAAAGACTGTTTTTGCTCATGTCGTCAACACATCCGCCATTAGCGCTGCATGTCTCGAGGCCAAAGTCACCAAACCTTGGATTTTACGATGCTGGCTTGGTATAAATCTTGGGTTTAAAAAACGGTTTTCAACTTCCTTTCCATTGCATAAAGCTTTGCGTTTAATGTGGTCTAATCAAGTATTTCGCAAATCACGTTGTCGGATTGCAATCATAAAGTGAATGAAGGAAAGGAAATGGTTCTTTGTATCCTTGTTTAGAACAAATCCATAAAATTGTTATTGCCAACGCGGTTTAGCACAATTGCGACCTCACCCGGCGCATACGATATCATTGAATTAAAAGGGAACATCGTTTTGCACAAATGCTACTGGAATATAATGTTCAGCGCCTGAAAAAGTTGTTCAGGGTACGAAGCCATGATGAGGCTAACAAGTTTAAACCCTGTTTCCAAGATATTCGATTCAAAACTCCGTTCTTAAAAATCGAACGTTCACAGCAACAGCTTTCTCGGAGTGATTTATGTAGAAAAAGTTGCTTCCAGGATTGAGGAGAAACAACGAAGCCAGTACAGGGTCAACTGACAAGCCACCCGGCCAGAAATGATTTGCCAAGCCCCTGTACTTGAGCTGTACCATGCCACGCCTAGCAACGTAGTTGAAAGGTCAACTCATCGTTGCTGGGCAATCCAGGCCTGAGACTACGACCCACAAGAAAGTGCCGCTGCGGTCGTAAATCCAAACTTTCGTCAAAATCATTGGTACTTCAAGCAAAGGCCAGGGTGGTCATCCCGCCACCTTATGAGAAAAGGTTTTGACCTTTAGCACTCCAGGCGACGAGCTCATAATTAGGGACAGAGTTGCGTTTGATGTCGCCGCGTGTTAAAACAATACGAAATTCTCGAAAACTTTGCAAAACCAAAACTAACTGAGATCAAACTATTACTTTTACGTAGCTTTTGCACTAGAGAAGTTTCTTTTTTTATTTAGGACATTATTATTGGTTACTGCAAGAACTATTGTTTTGAATTACGGTAAACCTCTCCGCTTCTTGTGTGAAAGACTTAGAGAATGCAGCCGTGGATGGATGGTAGGGGTCGAAAAGGGAGATCACGTTGCTAAGCGTGATAACCTCTTGCCGTGAGCAACAGTTGCGTTTCTGGTAGTTTATTTGTGTCATGAATTCATTTTAAACTTCGAGAATATTCAGGAAACTACGTAGAGTGGGGAATCGAATCTATGATGAAAGATGACGACAACATCCTGAGGCAGATGACGCATCGATGGGACTTTTCGATCGTTTCTACGATCCTGTACATTGTCTTGGTATTTGGAGGAAGAAAATGCATGGAAAACAGAAAAAAGTGAGTTGCATAGTCTTGTTCGATTTGTGGCTAAATTGTTTTGGAAAAACAACTTCAAAAAAGAACGTTCCACTAACAATTTTTGACAGAGAACGTGACTCCTGGAAATTTGCTACAAAAGGTGGCGATTGGGGATTTATGAACAAGGTCAAAGGCGTCACTTGTACTTTATTAAACTTGCAGTTCCTCCGCGTCTTCATATATCGATGATGCAGTCTAAATATGGTTTGGTAAAAATCCTCCCTCTAAAATTCTGTTCGCCTGGTCATTCAGTTGAATGATTTCTTACTACACAGACTGAAAGGTAACATCGTAATAAATTTTCAACTCTGCTTTACTAGAAAGCGAAGAAATAGGTTGCATCGTAAAAAAGCGGAATTGTTAATATTTTGAACAAGGGACCGAAACAAGAGCAGCCATTCCCGAGAACGGTTTAACCCTCCCCAAAGACGCACGACCTCCAAACCTTTCCCGATACCCTGAATAACTTTGATTGTGATAGAAATACAATCTTGCTGGGTTGTTTTTTTGCAAATCTGGATTGCAAACGAAAATAGTTTATTTTTTACTTCTTCTCGTACAATATGGTGGGAAGAGAATTTGACCCCCCGCAACAACCCTGTTACCAACAAGTGACGTTGACCTTAACTTTTTGTGTATACCCACAAAATATTATCCAAATTTTATCTAAGATGGAAGCTTGACAGCAAATTTTGTCTTAACCAAGGGGTAACTGTAAACAGCAGTCGTAGTTTCGTGGTGAATGTAAAGCAATGCGTGGGCTACAACTTATTTATCAAGCAAGAAACAGTACATATCCGCCAAACACAGTAAATCTTTCACAGCCAGTCTTAGTCAGGGCCTACGAGAGGGGGATACCAGAGGTACATCGTACCCGGGGCCCAGAGGTTCTGGGGCCCGGGAAGATTAAACTACGCGCGCGAAATTTTTCTGTAACCAAACCCAAAATTACTAGTGTAGAAGCTAGTTGCCAGAGTCACAGTTAATCTATTTCTAAATCTTGGCATGGTAGTAGCTGTTTTATCTATATTCTACAGTAACTACCATATTTATATTTATTTTATTTTATTTAACGGCAAACGACGGCAGGCCAGAGCCTGGAGTGCCATCTGCCGGGACCAGTTGCGACAACATGATAGTAAAAAGTCAACATATGGAGGCGAAAGAAGATACATTAATAAAACAATAATAAATAAAGACGCAAAAAAAGAAAACAAATGATAACAGAGCATTAACAAAGAATGTTGAGCCCTCAGCGCAAGAAAGACGAGTTGTTACAAATACGTCAAAGCTGTTGCAAGAAAGTCACAAGCTGCGTCGTATAATTGCAAGATGGAAGGGCGATTCAGTTCAGCGTGGCCAAATAAGAGTATACGCTTCCATGCGGCTTGACTGAGTCTATTTAGTTGAGATAATGAGAACACCTGTTCTTTCAAAATAATATTTCTAAGAGAATTTAACATAACCTGACGTGGAGCTCTGGTTAGGCCGCATTCCAGCAAAATGTGAGTCTCTGTCTGGGAAAGGCCACTTGAACACAAACGATAGTGTTTATAGTCCAGGTTCAACGGAGTGTGGCTTAAACGAAGCAAACATAACCAGGGCGTGGCTCGCGGTTCACGCCACAGCGATGCAGCACTTGATGTGGCTTTTCACAGATTAAAACAGTTACTTTGGATAAAAACAAATTTAGTCCCAGAGATTGAACAGATGTAGGTAGAGAATTCCACAGTCTTGAAGCTTTTACGAAAATGAACGATGGAACAATGCAGTTCGACATGACGGCAGTTGAACGTTCATAACATGACGCAGAGAGTGATTACTCAGGTCACAAAAGAGTTTAGGGGTTAGAGTGGCTAAAAATGTAGGGCCTAGTCCATGAAGAATTTTGTGGAAAGCAAATAAAATGTGGCAGTTTCGACGAAGGTGCAGAGGTAACATCGAGAGTTCATTCAGGATTTTCAAGCGCGAAGTGATTTGCATACAACCTAGGATAAGTTCAGCAACCGTTGTTTGTACGTTTTCCAGGCGACAACTGTCACGTGCTATAGAAACAAGCTATATAAGTTTAAACGAGAAACCTAGAAGCTAGAGGACCCGGTATCGGTCGTCGTACCCCCAGGTAAAATATCTCTCAAAGGCCGTGGTCTTAGTCATAGAGTTCCTCACAGATCAACACTAGACCCTATATTATTTTTAACACGCCGTATATCCATCACTTCTCATCCGCATCAAACTTTAAATAATGCATCTTTACTGACGACACAATGCTACTTCTGTATCATAAGCGTTTGATTTTGAAAGTTTGGTTAATGTAGCACTAAAGAAAATTGAAACTTGGATGCAAATTAATAAATTGTGGCTTAATCTCTCGGATTTTCATCGACTTTGATCTTAAGGGGAACAATCATGTACATTTACAAACTTCAGCCTTTTCTTGATTTTATACTCCTTCGATCAGTGTACATTTCTATCGTCTCTAGTCCTTGCGGTCTGGGACACTTGAATGGGGAATATGCAACAGAACAACTTTGGATTGCTTAGTTTTAAGGTAAACAATACAGCACTACGATACCTTGCAAAAATAATGGAAATCAGCATATACTGTACAAAAAATAATCGTTCAGCCAAATTATCGAAATTCATTGTATTTACAGTTAGGAATTTGGTAAATACATGCTTAAAAATTTTGATAAACAACTTCCATTACATATTGTACAGGAATACGTACTATTATCCAAACCACAATATGAATACCCGTCTGAAACAGAAAAACGTGTTACGAATGTCATTATGTTAAATGACGTCCGAACGTTGACACTGCCAAAGAAGCCAAATTATGGAACCACGTTGAGAATCACTGGTGTACTTCATTTCAGTGATAGAAAGTACTGCTCTCGGTCTGGCTACCTTGTTGGTCCTGCGGTTGTTCAGCCTGTACCAGTACATTCTCTAATGACAATCGTTACCGAATATAACGATGTTTCGGGAACACCGGATTGCCAGGATAGTAATGGCTGAATAGAATTAAAGAGAGGTGCATTCATACGTTGTGATGGTGAGGATTCTCTGCTGTGTCTCTGAAAGTTTTGCTACAAAAGCTATTCAGGTTATAACTTACGAAAACAACTTATACGTGCTTATTATCTCAACTGTTGGATTTACACTTCTGTTTGTCCATAAATTATCGCGCATCATAAGGCTGGAAATGTTGAAAAAGTGATTAAGAAGCATTTTTGACAGGTATAATCTTCGTCGTCCTTTGATGCTGTGGTCAACATTGTTGGCTGCATTTAGCATCATTGGCACAGTGAGGACCTGGGCCTTGGGCTGGGAAATGTACCATGATGGAGGAGTTAAAGGCCTGGTCTGCGATTCCAATTTCTACAGAGCTCCCATCACGCACTTCTGGTCAATATTGTTCCTCTACAGCAAATTCGTTGAGTACGGTGAGTTGAAGTTTACGGAAATCAGCTTGCGAAAAATACTGCACGCCGAACACAAAGCACTCTTCTGCAATTACCATAGCAACATACTTTTGTTTTGAAGCAACGGCCAAGAGGTTTTGCTCGAAAAGTGGCTGAAAACTTGAAGCTGCCAATCTTGAATGAATGGATAGATTTGAAACGGGAGAACCATATGCGTTCGATCAATGACAAAACAAACGTAAAAGGGGAAATTGAAACATGTAATGTCCAGACAAAACGAACCATGCACACGTGACCAGAAGGAAATGTGTAGCTTCTTGCAGGGCGAGATCATGTATAACTATAGAAATTAGTCGTATTCATGCAAATTAATGTGTTCCAGTTGCTCCCTGAAAATATTTGTTTGTGACCCACGTAAAATTGTATCCTTTTTCAATATATCGCAGATCAGTCCAGTCGCCACAGCAGGTCTTTTGGGGTCTTAGACACGCAAACATAGATCAAAGCCTCCCAAATTGAATTATGAAGCACTATAAATCGATGGGGTTTTCATCAAATTTCAGAATGTCAAGCCCCCCTGAACAAACCTAAAGCCCCTTTATTGAAAACTTTTTGGCGACGGTTCTGCCGCAGATGTGCTTTTCATTTTCTACAGATGCTCTATCAGCAGATTGAGGCCCACTCGGCGTTTGCGCCATTGGTGAATGTTAAAGCCAAGTAAAATATTGCCGTCGCGCGTCTAACGAGAATGTCTGTCATGATTGAATAAAAACCCAACATATTGTGAACAAATGACAAAAGCAAATCTCCGGTTGTGTTTGCTCTGCGAACCAATAAGAACATTGATGAAAAGTTACTCTGCAGACAACTGTAACTGTGTTAACAACAGGCGAAATGCGTTGAAACTGTTTCGTGAGAGATTTTCGTGTAAAATTATACATAAAGTAGTGCGTTTTGATTTACAGGAGACACTTGCTTTATTATTCTCCGGAAGCAGACGTTGATTTTCTTGCACTGGTATCATCATGTCACGGTCGCCTTGTTTTGTTGGTTGACCTTCAGAGGAGAATACGCAGGTGAGCGGTGAACCACATGTCGAACAAAAAGTAAACCTAAGAACTTTGTGTCAGTTCACTTTACACACAAATGTTCACATGCATAAAAATACAAAATAACCTACGGGTGGCTGCAGCAAAACTTCTTTAAAATTATTTTATCATTAGCCAGAAAACCACCAATATCCGTTGGATTTATACCTAACATAACTGCTTTGCAGCAATTTGTAAGCACGGAAGTGAAATAAACAAATTCAAGCAAAGTCAAGGAGTAAAACTACCCTCCGGACTTGTTCAACTTTTTATATCGTTTCATTTCCGCTTCCGTCCGAACGACCCCGAATTCACCCCCCCGCATTCAAAATCTTCCCTTCCGAAAAAATATTCTCTTCACAATTTCGTTCTCCAGAAAACCTTCGTCAGACAGTTGCAATTCATTGATCAACTAAACTTTAAATGAGTTTCAAACGCTTTCGGCGCATTTCCTCCGCCGGTACGGATTAGTTTCTTACTCCCCAGCAATGTATAAGGGAGAGACAAAGAGACGCCATGGTTCCAGGTTCTTGCGTGGAGTTTGAAAACCGAAAATGATGAAGTATTTTCAACAAAAAAGGCATCTTTTAATGTTGCTGTGTTGCAAGCATTCGACTCACATTTTGGTGGAAACGTTTGTGATGATCGCTTGCAAACTGCTCTGCAACGATAAGGGCGATGAAAAAACAGATTGTTATCTTTACAAACTGCGTGAACACAAGCGAATTGCAGCATGTTACAACTACAACATCAATATTTTTGACTATTACGCAATTTCGTTTTCAGAAGCATATAGCGTCAGTGGTCGTCGATTATGTTCAGTATAAATTTTAGGTTAGAACTTGACTGCTTTGTGTATGAGTGTAGTAGGTGAAGAAAAATTTTGATCGCATAATTAGATCGTGGTTTGGAAAAGCGTAAGAAAGTTTTGCTTTTTTGCCGAATTTGGCGACTGTGAAGTATTGCAACTCATTTTGTTGCAGGCGGTTACATCTTCATGATGTTAAACTACGGCGTCCATTCCCTCATGTACACCTACTATGCGCTGAAAGCTGCTGAGGTGAAAGTACCCAGGAGTATATCAAAAGTCATCACAACGCTACAAGTGAGTTTGTGTTGCAAGCATGAAAGCTAAACTTCATGGTAGTACTTTTTCCACAAAGTCACATCCAATTCTGACGTGTACACCTAAATTGACTTTGAAAAAGAGTTTATGTCTAATTGCTGCCTCAGTTTGGGAAGCGCATCATCAGGTTTTGATTGAGAGGGTTTCGGGGGGAACAGTCAGTGAAAAGTTGAAAACAACGTATCAGCCATTTGCAGTGATGGTATATCAGTGGTTACAAAACACAAGTTTTGTGTGTTGTGTGTGCAAGAGTTGTGTACCTTGAATGTATATCAGTGGTTGCAAATTATAATCTACATGCAGCTAACTGTGTTTACATGGCCATTACACTGGAACAGAACGAAAGAAAATTTGCCAAGTGATAGAAGAAAACAATATCGAAAAACCAATAAAACTCAATTATGATCACATGGAATGTTTCAAAAACCTGGTATTTGTGTTTCGTTGTATAAAAAAATGAAATATTTTTTATTTAATTTGTGAATTTTGCATTTTTTGTTTGCATTATTGCCTGATTTTTGACTCCTACAATTCCTGTGCTTAATACTTGAAATATCTGGGTATATTTAAAGTTGTGCACGTGCAATTCCGCTCAGTGTTCCGCGTCTTCTCTAGCGTGATCCAGCGCCGTGGTGGCCGCCACGTCCAGACCCCTATTTGCAAATGTTTTTGACTCCCTTCAGTGTTCGGTTGGTGCCCCCTACTGATATTGGCTGATAAGTTGTTTTCAACTTTTCGTTGACTGTTCCCCCTTAAACCCTCTTAATCAGGTTTTTTAAGGCGTTTTAGGGACCCGATTCGGGTCCCTAGATTTTCAAATCGGGTCCCTGAAATCAGAGAAAATTATCATCAGGTCCCTAAAATTAGAGAAAATCGGGTCCCTAGAATCAGAGAAATCGGGTCCCTACAGTTCCATACTGGGTACCTAGCATTTTCCTTTAAAAAACCTGCTCTTAATAAAAACTTGACGATGCGCTTCCCCATCAGCAATACTGGTAGAATCTAAGTGCATGCTTCTGCTTTACTGCCGAAGGTTGAACATCCAGTGAAATGCGTTTACGCTTGATCTCCTGTCATGTGTGAAAACATCAACCACAGAAAGATAAAATCAAGATGGCTTATGCTGGTCAAGCGCGTTATCATGCTTGTTGAAGACTCGATGTTTGACAGAGACTTGAAACCCGATCCGGATGTTTCCCACTTGTCGCCACAAGGTGCCGCTGCCAGTCGTTCAATTATTTTGCTCTTCTTTCAGATTATTCAAATGTTTCTGGGCTGCGCCACCGTAGCTGGAGTGTGGGCTTGGAATTCCGAAGAAAAGTGCAAAGCAACATCGGAATACGTCATCGCTGGTGGCGTCATGTACGCGTCATACCTCATCTTGTTCATCCAGTTTTTCTTTGGCGCTTACCTAAGCTCGGGAATTAAGAAGGTATGAAAGAAATGATTGCATTTAGAGCACTCTGTGTAGCGGACTCCGAAAAAAGTTTATCATCGATAAAGGTCGGACCATGCTGCAGGTGAAACCTCAACAGTGATTGAAATATAGTTTGCAAATCTCGGCTTGTGAAACATGATCCTTTGGAAGGCAAATCTATTAGTCAAAATTTAAGCTTTATGGAACAGTTTTGAAGTTGATGAAAGATTCGTGTTTTCCAAATCTGACGTATGACAAACAGTTGAAAAAGTACATGTCGAATTGAAAAAGACGTAATAATAACGAAACAGTCTTAAAGATAAAAAAAATCACTACTGTTATCATCAAGTTTGTTGATAATGCGACCTAGCAGTGGACAATAACAACTCGCTCAAACGACGCAGAAGAAGATCACGTTTGTCATTAAATAACAATCCATTTTTGAAGTGTGTCAATTTGTTCGGTTTCTGCAGAAAACAAAGGTAAAAGGAGAAGCTTCGTTGAAGTCGGAAAACGAAGAAACGTCATCCACGGTGACGTCAGACGTGCGTAGTAATCACGCGGTGAGATTGAGGAAAAGACGTTCATGGCAACAGAACGAGAAATCTCGTTAAAACGTTTATGATTTTCAATTTTGCTTCAAAAGCAACTTACCTCAACAACGATGGTTATCACGCAGCGACAACTTGCGGGAGATGTGTTTTGCAAAAGTCAGTTGACTTGGCAATGGTTTCGATCAGAGAGTTTTTGTATTGATGAAATAGTTACATATTGAAGTGAACTGAGCGTTAGACAGTTACTTTTTATTGTGTTTATTGAAAATTTAAATGCGTCGGAATTCTCAAAAATTCTGGTCTAAGCAACTGCAAGATTCGTTTCTTTTGGTATTCACACCAGCTGCTCAAGGAACATGGAGCGTTGAGTGTTTGTGTACCTGTGGTTTCTGTTTCTCTTCTGGTCTTTTTGGTTTCAGTACGCATCGGATCACAAAAAGATTTTGCTTAAGAAACAATTATTGCTAGTTTTGGAAAACAGATCAAACACGTGCTTTGATGCCGAAAAAAATTCATCCGCCAAATATCAGACATTTTGAAAATTCCACCGACGGCAAAATGTTCCAAGTTGTGGTGCTATTTACCTACATGTAGTGGCCATTTTAGCAAATAACAATGAAACGAAAAGGTTTCGGAAAGCACACTCGTATTCTCTACAAAACAAGCAAAGAATTCTATCAGCGCAGCACAAAAAGCGTAACTTCTCTCTCGGTTAGCCGTGCACTTGACAAACAAAAACACTACTGTAATTTTAACGTGCCCACTCAATCTCCAACTGCAAAACAGTACAATGAAGCAGATACGAACCAAACGATGCAGGTTCGACAGCTCAAATGTTCGGTCTTATGTTTCATCAGAAAAAACTCATTGGTTCGAATGAATGACAGAATTTGGGCGATTCGCTTAGAGCTGAAGTCAGTAAACCTTAATAGTGTAGCATAAAGCTTAAACATTTGAGCTGTGTTTCTTCGTTTCGTCCCAATCTTATTTTAAGCGCACTGGGGTAGGAATGTGACAAGGCAGTTGTCTTCTGGTCCGTAACCCAATGGTCAATTTACTGCAGGTAAAATACTACTTCTGTAGATAACCCCCTAAGTTCGGCATTACCTCAATGCTTTCACTAGAGGCCATGTGATACTTTTAACCATTTGTATTTTAATGCAGTTCAAGGTGAGGGTTTTCATTTAAACAATTAATCGGTTTCGAACAACAAACCAGTATGCAAGGAATTTAAACACGATTTCAACAGGGAGACAGCTTGCAAAAGTTACGGGAAATTCGGACAGCATTTCGATATGACCTTACAAGTCATAAAGCACTTCCGCATCACAATGCTGTTTAACCAGAAATCATCGTAGAAGCTTTTCAAAGTTTCGACGGGAAATTAAGTTACGATCTGCGGGTCGCGAAGATTGAGCCGGCTTGACAGAAGTTTAGTACTGAAACAAGGAATATACAGTATGTATATGTCGAGCGTCACAATTTTATTAACTAGCCAATTAGCGTGAAGATTTCATTAGCCTCCTGTCAATAATGTGACTGATATTTGACACAAGCGGGAAATACCCTGATTTCGTCCGGATGCATCCGTGAAATCCCGTGAGGTTTGTTCGCTCGCGGTTGTTAAAGGTCACGAAAAGGGGGCGGCCAGGGGCCTGAATCCAGGGGCGGCCGAGCCTGTTCTCTGAACGAGCCTCATATCGTAAAACCCAAGTTACAAAGAGCCGCAACATAAAAATCTGAAAACACGAATTTATTTGCAATCTACGCTTTTGTGAAATCACAATTCTTTTGGAACGACTTGCAAAAGTAATACTGCACGGCACGCTAGCTGCCACAGTTTACAATATTTCTACACTTTGCAATAGAAATGAAAAACAAATATAATTTTTCGGAAAGCTCAAAGAGCCGCATGCAAAGGTTCGAAGAGGCGCAGTTTGACCACCTCTGGGTCAGTCGATGTTACGCGGTTTTGACATTTAGTCGGCTCTTCTGAAATCAACTACGCGGGAACAGTGTAATAGCTATATACGCATGTGGACAACAAATAGACGTACGATGAAAGACTGTTATATGATACAATAGTTCAATCGAGTACTCTATATTAATACGAGAACAAATCTGCACAAGATAATTTTCTTTTGTATATAGCTTAGTTGTTCTGAGTTGATGATGGTTTCAATCTTTCGTCTTTTGCAAGGACGATGTGGTCTGGAATACGTGTTCCAAGGTTGCATTGCTTCTTCGTTCCAGTCTGAAGCAACATCACTTAGATCTAAGGTTCATTACTTGGTACAGTTGTTTTGGAAATGCTCCTAACGCATTTGCGTGTTGTTGATGGTGCTCTTCCATCGTCATGGCTTATGTCAATTCCAGAATCTAGAGGTGCATGATGTTGGGGTTTAAACCGGGTCCCAACAATGGACAGAACGATAGATTTATAACGCGTTCGCACAATGAAAAATATCTCACCACGACCTGTGATGTAAGATGTAAAGTCATTTGTAGTTACAATTCAAACTACACAAATGAGCGCAGGACAGCAACCAACCCTTGACCTCTGGAAAAAGCGCACTTTAACTCGCCGAAAGAGACAGACCGAAGCTTTTCAAGGTTTGTTTCACGCCACCGTCTGCATTTTCTCGAAAATATGACTCCCAAGACGAAACCCCATTGCCTTCAATGAAGTTAAAGTAGTGCAAAATTTGGAGTTAGTTCGTTGCATTTTCAGCTGGCCGTCGCACGTATAGAGCCGGCCTACGGTATATTCGTACTTTGATTTCGGCCTAAAAAACAGCAATTTTCGGTTGCCTTACCAACGCCCTAGCTCCTCCGCCGATTG
>JGI24021J15306_10005129_pt1 | contig 15463 bp, 7 predicted proteins | sample Ectturendosymbi1_FD_15306 | JGI IMG/M metagenome (IMG submission 15306)
CATCAGAAATTAATCTGAGAACATCACATTTGATGTCATGTTAATATATCAGAAGTGGCAACACTGGCATCAATGACCCCAAACTTCTGGTGCAGTCGTGAGGTAGCCGCAGCCGAACTGCACCTTTGTTTCGTCATAAAAGGTAACGTGTGTGGAAACACACTTTTCTTCCGATGGTTACTATCGTTGTGTTACATTATAAATATATGAAGCTATTCAAGCTATTTACACCACATGTTATTGCATGGTTCACCAGAAAAGGTTTTAATCAGTCGATTGGTAGAACGAAAGGGTAGAAAACGAGATTGCAGTGTTTAGCTAGCAAGATGCCAAAATCTGTAATGCCATCAGGACTTATTAAAAACGCAAAGCTTCTAAGACGAAAAAGCGCAAGGATCTGGCAATGTTAGCTAAAACGCGGCGACTGAATAGCTTTCTAGCAAAACTTTCAAGCAGCAATGCTAAAGTAGTGGCATTAGCGAGAGCACCTGAAAATGAAGGTGAAAATCAAGACATTAGCTTGGAAACAACTTTTACACTCAGGCTGGCTGGCCATATTGACATGTTATTTTTCTGGTGTTTTCGTTTGTAATCTCTGGTTTCTACTTATTGTTCGGGTGAATGTTGTTTCTTGTCGAGTCGCACTTTAGCCTGTGGAAATATTTTTAAGGATACACTGTGGTGCAGTTTTTCCCAAACTTTTTAGGCTTGTGGCACCCTACAGAAGGTAAATATAATTTGCGGCACCCAGTGGGGAGCCCATAACAATTTGCTTTAAGGTCTGATGACATTCTGAAAATAGTATTTTAATGATATATTGCAAACATTTAGCTCGCAGCACCCCTGAGTATCGCAAATGGCACCCCGGTTGGGACCACTGGTGTAGTATTTATATCATAAACTCTCTTCTCGCAGCTAACTGTATGTGCAGTTGAGCACCGCATTTATTCGATTGTAAGCCCCGGCTTATAAAGTTTTCTCATCATTTCATGTGGCTTACATTTTTTTTTATCAAAAATTATATTTGATGCTCAGTCTTTCCTTAGCTACGTTTTGTGAACCAAATTCTCCTTTCGCATTCAGTTTACATCAGCATGACGTGCACACCCGTCACAGCAGGGATTATGATAAACAGAAGACAGTTGCAGTGGTGTAAACTGAAAGTGTTAATACGGGAAACAAACGAGTACACGAATGTCGCGAATGCATCTCAGAGGCTTACGTAACCTACGTTNAAGTGCGGTTTACAATCGAGGGCAGCTTACATCATTGTTCAATTCGTGCAGCTTACAATCAAAGGCGGCTACTAATCAACTACTGGAAAAAGCAAACGAGAACCTTTCGAACTAGCGAAAACATAAATTTTACAGACAATGATGTCATGAAATACGTCACAGGAGGCGCTCCAGTGAAAATTGCCCTGGGCCCCCCGACCCTTTAATCCGGCTCTGGTAATGTCTTTACAATTTGGCCATTAATCCCGCAACCTATACATCGGACTATGACAGCACGTCTAGGGGTCGACACAACTTTTACTATGGAAACATTTATCAATCTCACGTAATTTATGGGGCACCTGACTAGATAACCTGTGTTTTTTCAGTGTCCTGGCGTTTTTTCTGTTTTAAAGAGTACATCTAGTACAATTAATTCAGTACCACCAAATAGATTTATCAATCTATCTATGGCGTTGCTGCAACCTCTCTGGTGGTGTTGCGTTGATTGTGTGATTCACCACGAATGGGATGTGCGTGAAGAACAACACCATACATATATGTGCCGCGAACAAGCAATAAGAGTGATCATGGCATGTGAACTCTATTGTTGCTTGCTACCACAGTATGAAGCTTTGCGCATATGCCGCTCGGGATTTCCGATCGCAACAAAATGGTGCTGTGACCAGGATGTGAAGGTCGTGCGGAGTTCAGCCTTCACACAAAGAGTGTAATCTGTGTGGTTCGTTGTAAAAAGGAGGGGATGTTGTTGCAACCTCTCCGGTGGTGTTGCATTGATTGTGTGATTCACCACGAACGAGATGTGCGTGAAGAACAACACCATACATATATGTGGCGCAAACAAGCAATAATAGAGTGATCATGGTATGTGAACTCTGTTGTTGCTTGCTGCCACAGTGCGAAGCTTTGCGCATATGCCGCTCTGGATTTCCGATTGCAACAGCATGATTCTAATGTTCTGCAAAATCTCATTCATATGCATGCCATGAAATCAAGTGTGGCGCTAATCTGAATGTAAACTTTGGCATTAGAGACATGCAAATGTAATTATATTACTTTGGAAAACCATTTACTTATTTCAGAAATGTCAGTTTAGCAAAGAAACATGTAGCTTCTGACTATTCCTAAAAGACAACTTCAGGGCCACTGCTAGTTTTGATGGACGCTCTTCAGTTGCCATTAGTTCCTATGTTCAAATGACATTGTTTGCCAGTGACACATTGGTTGCTATGTCAGAAAACAGAAATGTCACAATAGAATAACAACATTGGTGAACTAAAAGTTTGAGCCAAGGATGGAAAAACTTAGGTGAAGTGGGCACATTGGTCACCATAGCCCTGCATTTGCTAGATAAGCAAATGCAAGGTCACTGACCAACACTCAGAAAAAAGTTTAGAAATGATGGTGAATCTGGATGTGCATGTTTTTCTAGCTAAATAAAAACGAAAACACACCTCATGGAACACAAAAAAACAACCTACTGAAAACCAAAAGAATACTAGAAATCAAAATGTAAGATAAAGGGAGCCTGGTTTTGTGCATCTAGCTTGCCAGGGGGAGGCTTGCCCCCCTGCCCTACATCAGTTACGCCAATGAACAACAAATGTGCTTGTTGATAGCAACTTGGTGTTAATATAGCACTAAAGATTCGAAAGAAGCAATTCAAATTATGATTAAATGTTACTAATAACTCATATTTAGAAAAAGTATTTCCTCATCATGTAATAAAGCATGGCAACTGTATGCTCAGTGCACTCACAATTCATAGAGTGAAGCATTCAACAAGCAAAATTAAATTATTAAACAGGTATTACTGTGCAAACATTCATTTGAAGCTTTTTTGTTTGCTTTGTTGATTAGCAAATGCAGTCTTCAATTTCATGTACAAATGTCTTTATACAAAATATTTAAGTCTTTGAGCTGCGCACTAAGTCAAAAAGGCTAAGGAAAAGCAGATGCAGTTGCAAGTTCCCTGAAGGACCATTCTCACACAAACTTATAACTGGCAAAATATCAGAATCCATGGTGAGGGGAGTAATTGGAAAGCAGGCTGCTGCAGGGATACACAGCAACATTAACAACTTTGCTAACCAAAGTCTAACCATGAAAATTTCAAATATGTTGCTGACCTTATTTGTGTCAGTTGTAAGCTTTCATCCAAAATTTACAAACTGCCCTTGAAACGTGATGCTGGAAAAAGTTACATACAGTAGAATTCGGCTATATCAGGGGTGTGAAACCAAGGCCTTCGTCAAACTCATTAGTGCTGTGGGCTATATTTATGCACTTGTATTTTACGTGGGCCATACAATTTTGCACATAATGATACAATCGATACTTTCATTTACTATTTCTTCAAAGCACTGCGACTCGAAGAAACTTGACATTTTTTGGCTATTACAAGCATGTTGATATCTGGTACCAAAGATTGTGCAGTTGCAAATTTTAACGTTGAGGTGAGATGTGCATCTGTCAACTGAGATCAGAATCGAGACTTGTTTAAGTTCATCACAGAGAACAGTTGTTCACAGACATAAGTACTAGCAAACATTGACATGGTCCTTGATGCAATTCCTTTTATTTGGTTATTTCGGGATTAGTTGGTCCAATGCATGATCAAAGGTTTTGATGTAACCATTTTCAAATTTAGCTTTAAAAACACAGTTGCACTGTAACGCATGTAGTTTCATTTGATGTTTTTGTGGCACCACCTCAGCACTGACAGAAAAGGGTTGCTGAAAATCGCAAATCCAGTTTGCAGATCTTTGAAATCAGTAATCTTTCTTCGAATCCTCATGGACTCTGGTTTTCAACTAGAGGTTGTTACCATTGGCTTAGATTAGCCAATTATTAAGTCGCAATGTCGCGTTACGACTAAAACGTAATAAACGTAACTCTTTCAGACCTAATGCAAGCACAAAACTGACATGACGCGGGATACCGAACGGGTCATCGCGGGGAGGATTTGGCCCACGGGCCGCCAGTTTGACACACCTGGGCTATATCGTAACTTCGCCTACAGCGACGCTTTTTCGTCAGTCCATCTTGTTCGTTTATAATGACAGTTCCAAGTTTTCTAAATATAAGCTCGGCTATGTGGAGCCATCACACATTTTATTTTATGACCGAATAGGAGCGCAGTTAAGCGACCGTTCGTGAAGCCGTGACAGGTTTCACGTGAGAATGGTAGTGGTTTCTTATCAGGTAGTGGTTGCGAGTACTGTACTTTGTTAACCTTGCTGCTATTTATGGGAACAGTACAGCATCATCACAAGATGTGCAAACCACTGAAGCTCTCGATATTGCTTCCATCAACTATTGTTAACTGAATTCTGGGAATTTTATTCCGTGCTTTGTGGTTAGCTTAATCAGACGGAACAAGTCCAACTACCCCATTCAGGAATAAAAACCTATACAAGTCAGGTCACTGTGATTTGTTGTATGGTTTAGAGAGGACTTGGAGGATGAGTATGAAGAAATGAAAACTGAAACTATTGAGCAGCTGAAAGAAGTCAAGGAATCTTTGGCAAAGATGGTTAAGGGTGATGTTTCTTTAGTGAACGAACTCAATGCCATGCAACTGGTAAGAGACGTTGGACTCAATGCTATTTAAATTCAGCAAACTAGTCTCTGCCGAAGTGCTGATCTTGCTGTTGATTTTAAAGGCACGCTGGCCTTGCTGGGAATGCAAGTGATCGTTAACAGATTAGATTAACAACAAAACAAATGTGATCATGCAAACAACAGTGATTGGACAGCAAAACTGCGTGCCGTTGAATGATATTGTCCGAAAGACAACGTACAATAAAAGTTGTGGAGTAACTATGTTTCAGACAAAATTGAGGTTGATATTGCAGGAATGTAGGCACAAAAAATCAAGATAAAACTTGCTATTTTCGCCGCTTTAGAAGCGTGTAGTTGTGGTTGAATGCGAAAAATGCTGCTATACAAAGGGTTCCTAGGGAGTCTTAAAGTATGGAAAGAAATTTGGTCATTTTCCAGCCGGAAAAAAACTTTCGGTATGTTAATATGCAAAAAAGAAATCATTATCCAGACTTGATCTTCTGATATGTATTCTGATAGTTTTATTGAAAATTTTTTATGAGTGCGATAATTTTGACTTTCATTGTATTAACTATTATAGTGACTGATTCGACTTGGGTGTGTCATTCGGAAAAGTTAAGTTTGGAAAATACGTACATTCAACTGCGTGGGAACCCTGTATACAGTTCAGCACCCGTTGTTTGCTTTGACTCCGTGCCAGTAATCGTGCTCACTGCGTATTAGATAATACTTTTGTCAGCATGTTTTCTTCATGGTATCATTGGAACAATTGCTGCGATGCACAATATACATATTTGCACAGGCTATTCAAGCTGCTATATCAGATGCGTTTAAAACGCCTGAGGTCATTAGGCTCTTTGCGAAAAAAGAACCTGGTCAGCTTCGAACGAAGTTGAGCGAAATCGAACGCGACTTCAAAGTGGGGAAAATGCTAGAAGACGTTTACAGACAGCAAAAGTTGGAAATATTGGTAGCTGTAAAGAAATTAGGCGAAGAGGTCAGTCATTGTTTTGATGTTAATACGATGTTCGGTTTTGCTATCTAATTTTTGTGCGTATCTATGCTAAACGTCTAGTACTGTAATAGTTATTTTATTTCACCAACAGTTAACTCAAACCGAGCAAGCGTTCATATCGCAACACAGCGGAACGTCCTTAAAGAACTTCCATGAAGTTGATGGTGAATCGCCTAAAGAAACAGTTGTTTTGGCCGCTGCTGAAAGTGAAATAAAGAACACGAAAGCGAGATGAAGAATTGCCCTGCAAGTAAACGCAAACTTGCAGCGTGCTGGACTGCTGTTAAACAACCTGGTACCTCCAACTTCTTCCTAGACTCATCTTGTCATTGACTTTTCCTTAAGCACACTACTGCTCTTTTCACTTCACATCAGTCTTCCAGAACTAATCACAATTTAATCGTATACGGTTTGCAATAAATAATTTATTTTTTTTCTGCAATTACACTGGATAAGATCTGCGCACATTTTCGAGTTCTTTCATTATAGCAAGATCTTTAGCGAGTAGATCCTTTTTTGCGCTTGCAGTCACTTCATGCAACATCAATTCTTTCTCGTTCATGGTCTGAAGCAACTGCAAACCAAATAAAGTTAAGCTGTAGCGACGTTCTCATGAAAACGAAAACGCAAATAGCTTCGACTCCGATCAAACGTGGTTTTAGAGACGAGCAAGCCCGTAACCAGGTACATGCTTAAAACAATTTTCTGGGCATAACGCAATTTGTAGGTTACTGCTCCCGTGGCTACGGGCATGGAGACACGACTTCCCTATTTGGCTGTGTACCCTTGTTGACTGTTCTAAAATGTGGATTTGCTTAAAATCACGCAGCTATGGTTGGACTTGACATAAAGTACAAAAATAACGCACATTTCATGCTAAATTTTATGACCGAATTGGAACGCATTTATGGGCCACTCGTTGAGACGTGAGAATGGCATCAAGGATAAGTTTTACACTGGGGCGTGCAGAGGGTGGGGCGACGGCCCCGGGCATCCAAACAGAAAATACAAAACTTACCGTACGTTGAAAAATGCTGTAGCAAGATGCTTTTTCGTATTGCACGACAACTAACACATACTGCACGGACCTGCCCTGAGGGGGGCATGCCACTCCACTGGCCATGGATTGAGAGTGCCAAACGCGACCCCAGCAAAATTCAGCGTTTTTTGACCCGAATCCAGAGCAGAAGTCAAATTTTGAAAAAACGGATCTGGAGTCACATCTTATTTACGACAGTATGAGTCTCTATGTGGTCTTAACAAAACGAAAGAAGGGTATAGGCAAGATGTGATTTTTGGTTGCATAGACAGTTTTCGGAATTTAAACAGGAGTCGGATTCGCAAATTTGAAAAAAACTCGTCTCGTAGTCGGATCAGGATTCAAAATTTTGGGAACAGTAGCGGAAACGGAGTCTGAAAATGTGACTTCGGCCCCCTCTGGGGCATGCAAATATATATTGACTCGAGAGATGAAGCAGTGCTATCGTTATATTAAAGCTACACCCTATCTCTCTTTCCTATTTGTAGGCTGGCCAATTACTGCTAGCCTATTGTTAATCTGCGACTTGGGTTCTTAAAACGGGAGGCGTGAAACGTTCGCAAGAAGGGTGCGACTATGGCAGCGACATATTGTGGCCTTAAATNAACATCGTAGATATTTGTTTTTCTATAGTTTTAAAACTATGACTTCAAAGTCAATATTTGTTTTTCTATAGTTTTAAAACTATGACTTCAAAGTCAATTTATTACGCAATAAAACCATAAACAGTGTTTGGCAGCAATAGCATTCATTCTAGATATTTATTTGTGATGACCAAACTTGTACAGTGTGACGGTTCAATCAGAAATATGTGGAGCCTTAACGTTTTTCTCAATGATTTCACATACCTTGCCGGAGAGTAAAACAACAGTCTTTTCAAGTAGGCCTAATCAGAGTCCTACCTGTACATAATCTGATAGTGTTTCGACTTTCATCAGATGTTAATTGCCACCCCTATCATACAGTAAATTTGAAATCAAGTAGGAAGATTCTTATTATTTCGTAACTGCTGAGGGCAAAAACGACACTGCCATAACTTACATTGTTACTACCATAGCTTACAGATAGCTTAAGTGCATGTGAAGTATGGGTGGGCAAACATTTTCTACGGAGGGCCATATTGAAGTTTATTTCTACCGGGGGCCGCATATATTGCATCTATGATCGCTTTAAAAAGCTGCAACAGAAACTTTTTACATTGGCTAGTATAAAATAAAGGTAACAATAGTATCGGCAGGGTAAAAATTCAGTTTCGAATAAAACGTGTGGAATAAAATCTCGAGAATTCTTATCTGATCTTGAAATAAACTATGTACTATCTATGTACGTGTGGCTGCCATTCTCGCCGTAGTTTGCCCACCCAATGTATTCCCAGTCGACTTGATTTTGTTATAGATTTGAAAAATGACTTACATCGCTTACGCTAGAAAGGGCTAGAACAGTGGTTTGCAAACATTTTATAGCATGACCCAAATCCGACTAAGTTCATTTTTAATATCAGCAATCTGCTCTTCTCACGTACCTACGCTACAGACAGACAAGCAGTGGTAACGTTGAAAATACAGTATACAACTCAGGTTTGGTTCGCCTCTCGGCGCGACCCTTTTTGACCCTTCGCCACCATTGTTTGGTTTCGACCCATGCTTTGGGAACCACTGGGCTAGAAAAACTAACCAACCGTCGTGTTAACTGTGACGACACGTATTTCCTAACTTGAGCAGAGCCGTGGTGATTATCGATTGTGGCTTCGTTTTCGCAAACACCCAACCTTTTTCACACTTGTGAAGAGTGGGTCAAGCACATGCAAGTTTGTTAACTTACGATATTGTCTACATCATATTTGTGAAGTATATTGTTAACTCTAAATAACTACAGTAGCTACATACCTAATCATATTTTGGAAGCAAGTTTATAGTGCAAGTGGCGTACAAAAATGCTGCCGCATTCGCATTTCATAGCATTTAATGACATCAGATCAAAATATTTTTCAAACGAGTTGAGGGGCTCTAGCCTTTGCGTTATCAGCTCCATACGTCAACTGGTCGCTCAAGAATTGGACGACAACAGTATCCACGTCTTATACGCGCGAAAGTCTTGTAGACCTACTTCGGGAGTTGATGTCGTAGTTAGAGCAAAGTCGCTACTCGGCTTCGATTGAACTTATGCTGGTGTACATAAAAAATGGGTAAATATAAAAAGCCCAATCATAATTCCGGGCACGATGACTTGCTCAACTGCAATATTGGTCGCAAAAAGCATACTGCAATCTTGCACTTACGGCATCGAGATTTTCACATGCGCATTTGCAGGAAAATTTTACGAGCAAATGGTTGCTTTGATCCAGAATGGAAGCTAAGAACTTTACTAAAACAAACTTATAAAACTCAAAAAATATAGACTTTATATTTGCCGGCTTAAATCTGAACTTATCTATTCAGAAAAAAAAGCGCCAGAAGAATGCACGTTTTATGGATGATGTTTTAAAAACAATGGACATTAAATATTTAAATGTTGAGAATTGGTTGTTGTTGTTTGCCTTCCCTATCAAAATTTCTGGCTACGCGCCTGTCTGCACGTCCCTGGTTTCACTGCACAGTATTACGAATTGTCGCGACTGTAGTCATTTTGATCGATAGTCTTGATGCGTAAATACAGAAACGTCGCCAGAAGCTTTCAATAAGAGGGCTTTACATTTGTGCGGGGGAGCTTGACGTTCTAAAAATTGACAAAAACTCCACTGATTTATAATGTTTCAATTGGGGGGGAGTTGGTGCTTTGTTTGGAGGAGCTAAGCCCACTAAAGTCCCCCGTGGCGACGGGACTGCGTAAATAACGAAAAGCAGTACCCCATTATGGAAGAAGTATGGCATCGTTGTTTCGTTCAATAGTGTAAATGGTACGAAAGCGGCAATACTTGCAAGATTTCGGTATTCTTACAACGACGTTGACTACAACTTCGAAAAATGAAGAGAAAATAATTTCTCACTTTTTCTTGTCAGAGCATACGCGAAAACACGATACAGTAAGCGGCAATCCTAATCAAAAAACACGTTCAACCCTTGCCAGGCTTTGGCATTTAAAGTCATTTTAGGAACAATTTATTGCAGTTCACCTATAACGAAGCTTTTTCTCCGTTCACATGAAATGACGTTATATGGCAATTCTACTGTTATAATCCAGATCTGAAAAGACCCCGCTTCCAATGATGCCAGGGTCTTTAATCACAGCAGGTGCTGTCAGGATTGCTGGCAGAGTAAACTAGCTATTCGTCAGGGCCGACACACTTCAGCGCTATCTGTGTATGACTGCAGTGGAATGCTTAGGAGCTAAATCTGTCCGATTAACTAGGTATTTTCCGATATAGCAAATATTTATGCTAAATGTGCTCGATATAATCTTTTTACAAATGGCGCCCCATAACTTCGTCCCACGTGCATTACCTCTTGTGTGTTCAGTCTGTAGTCGATTCCTCTTGTTTTGCACCACGTTTTTAAAGCTTCTTCTTTTTCTCCCAGTCGCCATAGGAGCAAGGTCGCATTCCATCGCATCGTCACATTGCACAAATCGAATTCCAGTGCAGATTGTAGTAGCTTTAGCACATCGTTGGGCTTATCACAAACAAAAGCGACTATTATAAATGAAAAATCGCTCATATGTGAGGAACGCTTTTTGGGTGGGTACATACCTGTGCATTATCTCCTCCCGCGCAGCAGGCCAGCGCACAATTGAAATAAACTTTAGCTTTCAACGAGCTTAGTGCCGCCATCGTTTCCTGAAACTTTCCACTTGGCGTATATTTTGTGTCATTAGTATTATTTTTTTTCGAAAAAGGCAAGATGCACTCTAACTGCTGCAAACAGGCCAATGCGATTTTCCTGTACTTTTGTAAGTTACAAGACAACATAGCTTCCATGGCATATATTTTGTTGCAGAAGCAGTAAAGCAGCCGAGTTGCAATAATGTTGTTTTCTTCAAAGTTTTTACTGATGGAGACATCACTTTCCTTTCGCTCCCAACCGACTTTCTTCATTTTTTTAAAGCATGCTACACAATAGTTCCAATCATTTTCATCGAAATTAAACGCAGTGACAAAACCAGATTGCGCTGCTTGAACATAATGCTCTTCTGCCTGAATCTGCTGCATGGTTGGTAGTGGAAAACACAGTGGAAATTCATCTGTTCTAGGGATTGCTTCTGTATTTGCACTGGTCAACGTTCGTTGAACCTCTCCAAACCATACAGACGCAGCATCATTGTTTCTGATCAATAGATGCAGTTTTGCTATTTTATACTGCATCTCTATATTTTGTGAAAAATACCGTTTCGGCATTTTGGTTGTCGAAATGCAATTACTACTAACTGGTGCTTGGCCTTGTAGCACATGGAACACGAAACTAGGAGTTTCAGCAAAAGTATTTGAAATATAGCTGTCATTTATCGACAACAACATTTCGGCAGTCTTAATGCCAGCACTGATCTTATCAGACAAAACAAACGTTTGAATCAGGTTGTACATGATAAGATGTAGAAATTGCTCTCCGGCTTCATGATCAATAGCTTTTCGTAGAAGAGTGACAGCGATTAGTGTCTGATTGAGTCTAACATGGCTGCATGCAAGTACATTGTACAAGAGCAGAAGTTTAGGGCTGGTAAGCACTCCATTGCCCTTCAGATGTGCAGAGACTAGCTGCACCACACTGTCATGTTTGCCTTTGCCGTAAAGCCGACAGGCTTCCAAATACAGCAGCTCAATGGTGTTAATTGATATGTTTTGTGATGACATCAACTTCACTGAAGACAATTCCTGTTTTATCAATACATCAATGAAAGACGCACCTGGAAACTGTAAAAAACTCGTTTGTTATGCTCAACCTATGAATCGGCAAAATTCCACTTCAAACATCAGAAAGTACCATGTTATTTTTCCAAGATATCTTTCCTGTATCTATCAAGTTTTGAACGCAAGTTACTTTTGCTTGAGGGAGATGTAACAACCATGTAAAGCTGCAGATCACAGCAACCCTCTGAATTGCTTGTTGTAAGATTTCCACTGCAGAAAAAGTGACATTGTGAAGTTATTGCACAGCTGCTGTGTCAACCTAAATGCATTCAACGCGTTGAGGTTCTCAATTTCCAAGCATCTTATGCTATTCATACTAAGAATGCCGATGCCAGGGAACTTCTGCTTTCACACTATTATTTTTTTAACAAGCAGTAAATGTTAGAAAAGCATGATTTTCTTCATATACACTCATACAGTGCATATATGTATATTTACAATAAAACTGTGTCATGATTTTACAATCAATTCATCACGCAAATCTTGTGAAATCAATTGTCTAACAATTAGCAGTTACTATCTGGTTGGCTAAAATACAAGTGTACGAACATATCCGTTATCCAGATAGTGAAAATTATTGATGTGCGAACCAGCCATACTTGATACCAGTGAACTAGCTAATGTTACTTATATAAAGCAGATGCCTGTCCATAGCCAGATCTATTTTTACGATTAAAATACACCCAGATTAGAAACCAGCACTAAACATGAATAAAGAATGTCACCAAGACTAAATGATCTAAACATGAATTGTTCAATCGGTCAGCACTTTAAGTAAAGTGTTTGCTATAATGCTCAGTGACGTATCTATGTAAAATGGCACCCATGGTAAAGTGTTAATGAACGCCCTTTTCAATAATTTAAGTATTAGATACAGGCACAATTTTTACGAAAGACAAACAATGAAGAAAATAAATGTTTCAACATAGAAAATGTGTATTTTCCCTTAAAACGTTTCAGCAAATAAAATTATAAATTATCCATAAGGATAAGAACACACTTCTATACTGATTTATTGTCACTACAGTATAAAGAATACCAAAACATTCAAATATTAACGTTATCAGAATTTATACATAGTATTGGCTGACCAAATTGTAAATCTTACAAAAAAGCATGCAACATGTTGCAACTGCAAACGAAAATTTGTTTTGAAATGAATCACATTTAATTTGGATGGTACAATAAGCTACATGTGCAAGAACAATACGACGTTTAAATGTGCTACAGCCAAATCACTGGACAGAAAAAGCTAGCTTACACATGACTAACAAAGCTCTTTTTTCATAAGTTAACTTTTTTGCTCAACTGGTATGGTAACGATACTACTGTAACTGCTGAATTTTTGAGGGCTACCTATGTTCTTTTCCTTAGTCTCTGGACTGGGGCATTGTGTTTAGCTTATTTATCCGACACTACTGGCCATCCAAGAAGTTTCGTAAGCAGACTGCAGCAGTTTTAAGCAATTTGTAAATCTGTGGGAGCTCAACAGCAGTCATTTGCGTAACATGGACTTAATCTCAACCAGATTCCGACTAATATCCTCTTGCCTGAAACTCAGTAGCACGGAGTGATTGAACCTTTCTTATAGCGTGAGAAGGACGAGGTCTTGTTGATGTGGCAAGCGAGCGTTCTTGTTCTATCACAGTGTCTGACCATTGTGTTGTGTCACAATAACACAATTTTGTCATATTGCTTGGTGGTACTGTACTGGCGTAACACACCCGACTTAATGCATTAGATACGGGCGCTGTGTTGATGCAGCTTTGCAGTTGGGGTGCAAAAGAGAGGTTGAATAAACTGTAAGTCACAAATTTTAACTTTTGCCAAGCAATTTTGTGCCCCCTGTAAAATTGGTGCCAACGGCACAAGGGTGTCGGAGCCGCAAGGAGTAGGAGGTTTTGGGTGGAGTCGGATTCCTAACAACAGTAGGAGCCGGAGTCGGATTTTTTTGTCCGACTCCGACAGTACAATTGGATCATTTTTTTACATCACACTCCTAAGTTGGGAATTCCTGTTGAAATGGTACAATTTCTTATGAAACTTTGTTAAAACAGAGAATTCTTGCTGTGTACCACAATTTCCATTGAGTACTAGTTATTACAAAATTCTTGATAGTCAAATTTCATTCACTTTATGTTAAGGAGTTGGAGTTGGAAAGGTTGGACATTTTACGCCCGACTCTACAACCCTGCATGGCACAAGCCATGCCTGCCATACCCTAGATACGCCACTACTAATGCTGCTGGCAAATAAAAGTATCCTAAAATTTTGTTCAGTTTATGAATTTTAAAATACTGAAAAAAACAATTTGACTTGTTTGAAAACCCAGGCCATGTTTAAAATTAAAAAACTTTTGATTCAGTGCTGCTTTAGATATCAGTGTGAAGAAATTTAAAAAATGCAGAGCAAGTTTTAAACAATAATCTTTACAGCTAATCTTGGACCCGTGGTTGTCAAGTACACAATCTGCACCTGTTCTGTTTCAAGCTGCTAAAAATAGCACTTCTCTGCAATGCATGTGCATTCTCCCAACAGATTTCACAACAATGTTTCCAACCAATTGCCCCATAAATCGAAGAATTTAGAGCTATATAAGTCCTTTTACCACGAACAAGGCAGAAAGCATTGGTCAACTGCAATTCTCTTCCTAACAACAAATATTTTTACACAACTTACGTTTTTCAGACCAATTTTTGTGAAGTTGTAGCAGCAGCAAATTGGTAATACTTATTACATCATTACAGGAAACATCCACACATGCATGCTTTATGGAAGGTTTTCCAGTAAGAGTTGCTAATACTGCAATGGAAAACATATCATGTTATGATTGCCAAATTAATTTTTATGCATCAACTTTGTTTTGCTGACTTCAAAAAGGAAAATCAACCACATACTCCAGAGATGTAGTCCAAAGAAAAACCTGTTGAAGCCAAGACTAATAACAGACAAATTAGTCACAGTTTAGATTAGACAAAAACGCACAACTTTTTTTTTTTAATGAAAAATGTTTTTGATAATCCAAGCCTGATTTTCTGAGTTCACCTGTTCCAATACTGAAAAAAATTACCTTATTTGATTTTCTGCTTCATTCATCATCTTAATGTAGTCAATAAACAAGTATTCAAGGCGCAATTGTATACAGTACCTGTTAACTATGTAACAAATCGAAGCATCATCTTGGTGCTGATTAATTTCAGATATTATCATTTTTGTGCTTATGCCATGTTGCAAGTTGAGCAGTTGTAAGAATTTTTTTAAAATCTGACTCTTATGAGTAAATATTCCACACAGCAAACAACTGAATAAACTTCTATTCCAGAAAAAGTGTTGAAACTTAATTTTAAACAAAAAGTGCGGAAAAACAGATGGTTCCTTTACTCAAATAAATGCAGTTTATGGAAGCCCTCAGATATTGAGACACAACCCTTTCATGTGCTTTTCAACACTTTGAGAGCCGACCTACGATATATCTGTACTTTGATTTCGGCCTAAAAAACAGCAGTTTTCGGTTGCCTTACCAACGCCCTAGCTCCTCCGCCGATTGTGCTTAAGAGCTGTTCAAGAGCTCAAATGGATCAGCCAGTCTAGTACATTGCATTCGAAAAAAATTTTTTGGTTGGGGGGTGCAGATTTTTTGTGACTGATGTCATAAGTGCAGTAGTTTAGGGGTCATTTTGGCTCATGTTGCCTGGCCTAGGGCCCAACCACTAGGCCAAAGTGTTTCGCTGAAGTTTTCATTGGAAACTAGGCTTGAGTCCGAGTCTTTT
>JGI24021J15306_10005130_pt1 | contig 15461 bp, 16 predicted proteins | sample Ectturendosymbi1_FD_15306 | JGI IMG/M metagenome (IMG submission 15306)
TTTTCGAGTGCAATCTACTAGACTGGCCGATCCGTTTGAGCCCTTGAACAGCTCTCTAGCGCAATTGGCAGAGGAGCTAGGGCGTTGGTAAGGCAACTGAAAACTGCTGTTTTTTAGGCCGAAATCGAAGTATGAATATATCGTAGACCGGTTCTCAAAGTGTTGATTCATTTGGTCCGCGAAGGGTTTCTGAAAGACAAATGTGGCCCACGAGCCAAAAAGTTTGAGCACCACTGGTCTAGCGGTTGGGTCCTAGGCCATGTAACATGGAGCCAAAATGGCCAAAAAACTACTTCACTTATGACGTCACTCCCAAAAAATCAGCAACCCTCAACCAAAAAATTTTTGTGAATGACATTATAAGTGGGGTAGGTTGTTTGCTATTTTGGCTCAGGTTACGTAGCCCTCAGCCCAAACGGCTTGAAAGTATTTTGCTCAAGTTTGTATTGGAAACTAGGCTAGAATCTGAGTCTTTTGAGGCTTTGACTGACTTTCTGAGGATACGAGTTCAAAAGTTATGGTCGGGAAACAATGAAATAATTAGCCTAGCGCAACTAACTATTTGGAATAGATAGTGGTATTGATCTCGTTGTCAAAACACATAAGAAAGATTCCAAACTATCGTTGCTTTTGGTCACAGCGCATTTATTACATCACATCGATGTTTGTTCTTACGAACTGTGTAGCACTGTAGCGATTGTGTAGCGCTGTCTATCAAGGATGGCGATGTTATAAATATACTTGCGAAATCACTGTGGAGAAGAACGATTGAGTTGCAATTGCTCTAATGATTTTACATCGTATGAAAAAGTGACTTACTCGAAATCAATATAGGGCTTTTTGTGCAGCAAACAACATCGTCAACTGCTCAATTCTAAAAAACATTTTTGAAATACAACGCTTGACCGATATTTTGTTAAGATAATCTGACCACAATTTCTGAGGCTAGCTGTCATGCCTTTCATTATGAGAAATTCCTTGTAAAAATATAGCTTGAGTTGAAATGAACCCGCATTACTTGGCATGACGCTGAGGAAGATCTAAACTTATTTGATTTAGTGATAGCCTAGTAGGTGTAAAGAGCAGATTAAATTTAGGTCCAAACTGCAAAACATATCGATCGCGATTGGAGACTGTGTCCTCTCGCCATGAAGCGAAATATTACAAAACAGCTCTGCGAGTGCATGGCAGTGCACGAGCTTCTGACAGCTTTGCTTGCATTGGAGTTGGCACTGCCAGGAGGAGGAGATTCCGGAACACATGCGTTCGATGCAATATCAATTTAAAGTGTTTGAAAACGTGAATTGTTTCATGTTATTGCGCAGGCGCCGTTTAGACAAGATAGGGACGTTGTTGTTTCGTAATAGTATTATGCAACATTAGAAGGGAAATGTAGGCTATTGCCTGTTCCAAACCATTCACATTGGAGACCTGCATGCAATGACAGCCTTTGCTATTTATCGGCTTTAATGCTGATTACCTGCAGTACAAAGGGGCCTGTCATGGCAGCCAAACAGACCCACTGGATGCAACCCTGCATCAGTAGGAAACTAAAAATGATACTGAAATCTAGTAAGAACTCTTATACTAAGATGCCTTGAATTTAAAGCCTGGTTAGAAACTTTTGCCAGATCTTTTGATTCTAAATGAGTTAAGATTTAGTGAGAATGATTTTTAGACATTCACTATCACCCCTACATTATTAGAGGTGGTGCATAGAAATGGAAATTTTTAATACTAAAACTTAAGTTTCAGATCCCTAAATGTGGTATTTGGCTAACAAAACCTGTAATTTCTGTTTTTGAAGCTTACCATTCACAACCTTGTGGAAGAGCACCTTATTTATGGCCAAATTTTTTGCTATCCTTGATTGCACCCAAATGGCTAATGCTGTTCAGAGCCACATGGCTCAGCTGCAGTTAAACCTTGGGTCTGTTGGAAAAATGGGCAGTAGGTGTATTTTTTCTATCAAGCAAATGTGTCTGTAATTGAACATTGGCACTGTATTCTTTTTATTTCATCTTCTTAATGTGTTTGTTGTGAACTGTGATTAGTGCTCTCAAACGAAACGTTGCATCAATTCTATTCTGATAGTAGCATGAACTTGTTGCAATTATGTTAGTAGATCATGGCTTTCAAACTGATTGTTTAAAGTTTTATTTGTTGAGTTTATTGGTGCAAGCAATGAAATAGTTGGAATTAAGTTCAAAACACCAAGGTCTGTACTGAATTAAGTTCAAAACACCAAGGCTCTGTAAAAAAACATGTTGACCAAAGTTGTTGATTTCTGTAGGCATATGTTATTAACATCAAGTGTTTCCTATGAAGCATGCATATCATATTTATAAATTTTTTTTATCAGGTGTGATGTGGTTGATGATGAGTGAACCACTGTGTCTGGTGGTCAGTGTCAATGCTGCCTACTGTGCACTTGCACTAGTTGTTCAAATCATACAAAGCATTGTTTTTGGTCGATTACGCCCAGTAGAAAGGCAGCATATGAAGGTATGTATTATTGTCGATTTTGCAATACTGCATTCTGTGAAAAAGCATGCAAATGATTCCTTTCATATATATGATATAATGAGTTTTGTTTTACACATCACAACGAACTGTTCTCTGAAAGTGTAGTGGAAGAGATTTGTGAGGACATAAAACAAGAGATTTAACATGTTACTACTTTTTACATGTGAGTAAATCAATTACGGATATATACCAGGTGAATATCTCAGTGTTAAGAACTTATAAAAACCTTATGTGGTTAAGTTCTGAACAAAAGTCTAGTGTTGAAGATTTCACTTTATGCAATCATAAGTTTTTTTTCCATTGGTGTTTTTTTGCCCAGATAAACAGTTCACCTTATCTTTTTACCTGGTTGCCATTTACACATTTTTGGTCATTAATTTAAGTTGTGTTTTTTGTGTAGTTGCCAGACTTTCCAGACTCACCTGATGCAAGCTCATATAGCTTATAGACTGATTTCATACTACAGTGTTGTTACGCCTATTTTTGATTACACCAGGTTTGAAATTGAAATATTACCATTTGAATGGTTACATTGATTGATATGCACATTTGTTAACATTTTAACAATGAAACTTCCCAGGACAGATAAGCTTGTTCAAGAGAAAATTTTTGCATAACTGTTAATTAATTGTGGTGTTCAGGTCAGTTTCATTACATTCTGTTTCGTATTCCTTTTGGAGTGTCGTGAGTGGTCTTATGCACCCATCTCTGCTTAACCGCAACATGGGCCACACGGCTGCTTTTGCAATGAATGCTATGCTGGCGGTGAGTCAATGAAGCACCATGCATGAATTGTCCTTGCACCCTCACATTAATGCTGAGCACGAGGCTGGACATACTGCAAGTACTGTTTCAAGTCTTTGGTATGATCCCACCGGGAATTGAACCCAGTCTATCAGCTTATACATAATTGAGACTTTTTGTTTTTCTGTCTTGTAAAATTTGTAACCTACTTATGTAATGGTACTCATCACCAGTGCAGCATTAACTGCAAAGGCTGTTGTGTGGCCCACAGGACAAGCAAGCGAAGATGGGCACCGCAGATCACTCATGGCATTCCATAATGAGTAAAAAAACAAGTATAATGAAACTCAACTAATGATACATTTGACCATTAGCAGAGAAAAACAGTCAAAAGTTTGATGTTACAATTCAGGATATGCAGTGTTATGAGTTATTTTGATGCAACTGCCTTCTGATTGTGTTTTGTAAGTTACCATAATTTGTGTAAACTCATCTTTAAAAAACTTTTTTGTGTCGTAAAAACACTATTTTGCTCTTTTGTTGTTTTGGCAGTAGTTGCGCTACAACCTGGTGTTTTAAAGCTGTAAAAGCAGTTCATGTGCAAATGTCTTTGTGTTTTGCAGGACAAATTTTGGAACTTGGTCTTTTATAAGTTCATCTTTGTTTTTGGAGTAATGGATGTCCAATCGTTGAATGAGGCATTGATATGGGTGTCCTGGTTTACTGTAATTGCATTTCTTCTGCTCTTAACCAAACTCTGCAAAGATCGTTTTGAGTTTCTGTCATTTTCTCCTAACACTCCCATGTTTTATCACTGGAAGGTTAGTGAAAGTTTTACAAGTTTTCATTGAAATGGAAACAGAAATGCAACGATTACTGTTTTTTGTTTTAGTGTGGGTTTCAGTTTAATTTTCAACTATCACGAAATCAGTGTAAATAACCTTAAGCTCTGAATGGAGTCATAATATTACACATAGAATACGCTCAGCTAAAAATAAGAGATTATACGGTGGTTCACGGTGGTTCGAAAAACGGTTCCCTCAACATGTCAACATACTAGTGGAATGCCACGTACTGTCACTGAAGAAGCAAATGTGAACCAATTAAGTGTTGGGATTTATGCAGGACAGACACGCCGTATCATATGCGTTGCAGCAATCGTGTTCCCTGACGATCGATGAAGCAAACAATGGCCCATCAAAGTTGTTGCGTTACCCTATCGTTTCCGTGTTAGTGGGCGATCGCGAGCCTGCAAGCTACCGGCCACAGATTAAGAGAATAGGATTGCAGTCGATAAGACGCGGGCACATGTTCGTACCGTACTCCAGAAATGTATATAAAGCGCTTCAGACATGGTTTTCAAATTTTTTAAAGCTAGGTTTGGGTCTGAAACCTACGATGTATCTGCTTGGCTACAAAATTATGGAAGTATCAAACATTTTTGATGTACTTCTGATTTTACCCACACAGTCGATTGTTTCGAATGGTGGCTGAAAATGGTTGTTTTACCGTTTGCAGATTGCGTCAGTCACAAGCACACCATTGTTTGTTGCAGGTCATCGGACTCCTGGTGTTCTTGCTAACCTGTTGTGTAGTACTTGCTGTCATTTCGGTAACTGTCATTTTTCCATACCCGTTTTCCACTGAAGATGGTGGCAAGTCTGACTTTCACTCTGTATTGTTTATGTTAACCGAATGCGTCATAATCTCGGTCAAAACGATTCATGTTTTGATAAGGTAAGACAGTCGTCCATATTCAGCACCAAATGTACTCTTGAATTGTTGGTCACTTCTGTGTGAAACCAGAGATATAATCAGCTCTAAATTTCTTAAGAAGCTTCGAGGATCATTTTTGACAAAAGTCTCATATTTTCATGTAATTAATCACCTAATAAACTTTAATGTACAATTTTATAAGGTACTTGCTGATAAGTGCACTGTTCTACAACAGGAGTCATGATAATGATTGCTATTGGTTTTCTATAAATTTGGTTTTGCTGTAAGGGTGAGTATCTAATTAATATATTCTTTTCGAGTCCTGTTACTTGTCTGTTTCTAAAGCCTTTTTAGAATCAGCGTTTGGAAATTTCATTTTTATCACCCGCAGCGTGTAAGACGTAAAAATGTATCTTACTGCTGAAGAACCGCAGACAAAGGAAGTATGTTCAATTAACGGCTACTGAAAACTCTCGCGAATTTTGAAAGTACTTTTGAGACCGTTAGTGCATTTTTTGCTTTATTATTCCATTGCATGTTAGTCGCATATGCGGGACGAGATGTTGTTTAGTTAGAGTCTCCTTGCCGAATGCGGAATCTAGCAGTGTTGCTAGCAAAGCGGGTTATGTTTGCAGAAAAATCGGTAGATTTTACAAAAATTCAACGTTATGTTCTTTTGCAGTGGGTTAACTCTACGAGTCCAAATCTTTTAATTAATCCATGTGTTTTATCCTAATGTCAGATTTATAACTTACCCGTGGCGTGTGGTTTCCAGTTTAGTTGAAACATGCGTATAGTGTAGTTTGCTGCAGGTATGTGCATGACTATTTCCCCCATATTGTTGTGCTAAGAAGCTGTTTTGTTGACTATTTAGATATGCAATACATCTCTATGACATTCAGTACAACGACCTGTGGGAACGCAAGGCTACCCTTGTTTATCATGTTGATCTTGGAATGGAGTTGATGTCACTCTCAACCAACTTTGTGCACCATCTTCACATGTTGTTCTTTGGCAATATATGGTTGTCAATGGCAAGCTTGGTGATATGTATGCAGGTTAGGAGATTTTTAATGATTCATACAACTACTTTACATAGTGTCAACTTCCAAGCTATGGTTTGCCGAAGATTTTTGTTTTTGCGATTAACGTTTATGGAGACCTAATGCATTGTTATATTTGGAAGTAAGTGCAGCCATGCTCTATATACTTTTTAAAATTTTTACCGCGTATTCGTCTTGGTTAAAGCTGAGGTATATCTTTTCGGAAATACAAAAACGACTGCTTCGTCACAAGAATTATCGTCGCGTTGTTGCCAACATGAAAGCACAGTTCCCTGAAGCAACAAAAGAAGAATTGGAAGCGCACGGTATGTTTTATTCCTTACCATCGTTGGTCTATTCTGTAGTGCATTGCTGTACTTCTTGTTCAACGTGAACATGCAAGGTTGACATGGATGCCGCTCACTAGTATTTCTGGCCGTCAAGCTCCATCCCACAAAGTGCTAAATTTTTCTCTTCCTGTCCATGGCATTTTTCTGGGCAATTCGTCTGTTGGGTGGAGTTTAGATTTTTGCATCTGCTGGTCGCCTTGCGTTGCCTTCTCTATGCGAAGACATTCGAGAGGCCATTTAAAAATGCAGTTTGACCATGCTTACCGCAAATGGTGGCTGGGTGCTGAAGTGGATAAAAAATCCTCAAAAGATACCGGTGAAGCTACACTCGGACGTCACCTTTATTCTCTACAAATATTTCATGTGTCTTTCTGTGTGATTGGCTTCAATAAAAGAAACTGATCCTTCGTAAGATCATCTTAAGTTTAAGGTGTGACCCGGGACTGTTTGTTACTTTTTTTTTTGTAGAAGATCAGTGTGCTATTTGCTGGGACGAAATGGAAAGCGCAAGAAAGCTCCCATGCGGACACTTATTCCACTCACCCTGCTTAAGGTCATGGCTGGAGCAAGACACTTCGTGTCCCACTTGCAGGTATCGCTTCAGGAGCTTCGTGTTTGAATCTTGCCATGTGCGATTGGTCGAGCGATGCGTCTTCTTCGCCAACGTAATTTGCAAGAGCGAGAAGACACACTGCACTCGTGCTACCCGTGTTCAATTTCTATATACACACAAAATCGGTATTGCAGACGTACTGAGGATCAAAAGAAAACCCCGATGGCGTCCGCCACAGCTTCCGAGCCAAACACCGCACGGCTCTTCAAGCAGGTTGTGTTTGCATTGGTGACGAGTCACTGGCAAGACCAAACGTTAAACAGTGTTCTATTCAGCCGTGCTCAAAACGATCCTAGAAAGGCAGCGAATGTTTTGCAAGTTTCCACCTGGCCTGCCAGAAGTCGAGCCCAGTATATTAGCTCAAAAGGCGGACCCTTGTATCATTGGTCAGTGTTTTTTAAACAATCTCTCAGAATACAGCAGAACCTCGCATTACGACCACCACCAAAATACACTTAAACCTCGCTTCTTGACTATCTCTGTATTCAGTTGAAATAGTTGAGGTCACTCAAAATGTCTTGACGGTCACCAGGGTCAAACTTAAAAAAAATGTCTTCGGTCAAGCTCAGTTACTTGACAGAAGTGCCCCCGCGCCTGCAATTCATTGATCGGTGAGGCCGGTGCAGTAACACAGGACCACGTTTTCTGTCTTAAGCACAGTCACTTGTATAGAACGTGGTCAACTTCACAGATGTCGTCTCTCTGACGAGCAGCGATCCATCCGCAGCGGCAACCTAAATTAGTCTTATCGCAAAGCAATAGTTTTAAGTTCAGCTGGTGCGAAAACGAGAAGTGCCAGGTAGACAAGCCGACGTTACGGTTAGTAGCAACCACGTCCACTGCTGTTTTTGCTGCTTGAGCTGCATTTAAATAGAAGAGTGCGGTCAAGCATGAGAAAAATGAAACGCAAACGCTCCAGTCGGAAGCGATCGAAGATGTGAGAACAGAACGCGACAAATTTACACATTAAAAGCAAAATCCATAGGCGGAACTTTTTGCAGAGCAAAGGAGGAACCATCTCCCTTCAAGAACAGTTTAGAGGAGAGACATGTGGGTGTTTTCCATTTGTAGGTTGTATGGATGATGTTGTTGATATTACCCGTTTTGGGGTAAACGGCGAGTATAAAAACTTGTTTCGAGATCTAGTTCTTCTGCAGGTTTTATNGCCATGGTGCATCAAAATATTTGTTGTTGCTTTCNGATTTATGTTGTTCCCAGCTTGTTTCAAGGCTTCCTCTGTGTTCGCCAAACAGTTTGTTGAAAAGTGTTGCTACAAAGTATAACCGGTTAAAGTCTGCGTGTAGATTTTTATCTTGTTGGGTTTCGCGTGAGTCCAAGTGTTAACATGTTCAAGTTTTAGTAACACTTTGCAGCAGACGTCCTTTCTTGGTGAAGGTCTGGGAAATAGGGTCTTTGAATTTTGACCATTTATTTTGTTACTTTTGTTGCACTGAATTAATTTTATGTCTTAACTTTTTCTCTACTTTCATCCTCTTCCTTGCACAAAGTGCAGGCGCGGCGAAGCAGGTTGTCAAGCACCAAAAGTTTTAATTCGTTCTCGCGAGTGCTTTGCAATAAAAAGTATTGGCCGGTGTGCATCAGTTTTCTTGTCCCAAGCAGGCCACTGTCCAAGCACCCTGTCGATGTTTCCAAGAAGGCGATGAGGTTTAGTGCCTCCTTTCCGTTGCGAAGTGAATGCGATGCTCTTAACTACGTAGTGGTGATTTCATTGCGCTCGATGCTTGAACCGCAAATTTCAGACGAACCCTCCTGAACCCAAGACGTATCACGCAGTTTTGCCCGAAACTTGCGAATGCACACAATTTCTTTACACAGGTTATGCAAGACAATACGCTGCGTGGAGGGACATATGTCTATTCTCTACAGGAGCCGTACGTTGTTTATAAAATCTAATAACGATAGCGACAGCTCTTCATTGTTAATGACTCGCCGATTTGTTTTGTTACCCTCTATATATGACATGGAAATTAGCGTGTTCACGTTTCGTGTGTATCTTGGCTCACGCATTTATTCGCTGTTAAAAGTGCGTGTCGTTTCTTTAAATCGCGGTAGAAACCATTCCTGTCAATATGCCACTTTTCTTCATCAACCCTCGCCGTTACGGTTGGCGATGATTTACCAACAGTTGAATTTGCTTCGTTTGGGACGAAGATTTTTGAGGCATTTCGCAAAGGCTGCTTTTCAACGATTGCCATAATTCATGAAACTGTTTCATGCGGGGCTCAGGCAGAATCACCTCCGAGCTTTAAAGTTCTTGCAATTCAGTTTGAACTATGTTCTTTTGCGCTTGTCTGTTCTAAGATCCCTTCAAGCCTTTGAAACATATTGTTTTTTAGTTTTCTGTGCTTGGTGTAACATAGTGCCTTTTTTGGCTCTAAGCCAGTGGTTTTCAACCTGGGGGCGCGAGTAGATATTTTATGTACACAGCTGTATTACATTTGGTTTATTCGAGTTTTAGATGGGGGGTCGTTGGGTTGACTTATAGTAGGTTACTATAATGGGTCTCGGTACAAAAAAGGTCGAAACCACTGCTCTAAGTGTTCTTCCATCTTTGCTTACATCCTTGCACGCATATTTGGCACTAAGAAAGGGTGAAGGCTTTGCATCCTGCGTTTGTGCAAGGAGCGAATTTAGGTTCATATTTCTGACAGGCGTTTTTCATACGCAGCTTCTTGCCAACTAGCGTCCTGAAAAATATTTTGACGCAGAGGCTCGTCGTCGCAGCTCTTGGTTACATTCGCAGCCGATTGTTAATTACCTCAGTTGACGTTGAGCTGCATGCTCAATTCCAGTTGTCCAAATGGCGAATTCGAACGTGGCGCGATTCAAAACTTTTGAGTGACGTGTTATTTGACGTAAAAGCCAGTGCTGTTCGGCTCAAAAAAGATGCACTACTAAGGTTTTATTAAACTCAGCCATAAGCGAGGTGGTGATGTCGTTTGTAGAAATATCTTTCAAGCTGTTTTTTTCCTACTCTGTCTGATCAAGTTTCAATAACGGCTGTTCTGCTTCTTCCTGCCTGAAATGATGTTTACAATCCTTTTTAGTGTGCTACTGCACGCAACCATTTTATTTGATCGATTATGAGGCATGCAGCTGTGCTGTCGGATATTTTGATTGATCGTGCACACTCTTGTGTTGCAGAAAACAGCTGGGCATACCTGGCGGTCGGCGCCGAAACGGAGAAAACGTAATCAACCCGGAAGTTCTTGCTGAAGCCGGTGAGTGCCGAGTTTCTCATTCACCGACCTAACCTTGATGAATTGAAGGTTTTCAAGGAAGCCTTTTCAGGACAGTGGATTCGAATCTTTCCGGAATTGCTGCAAGTTGTTTATCGACGCACGTTTTCTTTTAACACAGAGTTGTGTAATCAATGAGCGTCTGTCAAATGCAACACCGCAGCTTAGCCTCTGGAATTTGGATGTTCGCTGTAAGCAGATTATGGCATAAGGGTATTTTTGTAGATGGAGCTGCTCCGAATCCGGGCACCGGTGCCATGAACCAGGGCGCTGGTCCCATTCCTCGACGCAACTTCTGGCATTTTGATGGTTCACGCATTGCCAGCTGGTTTCCCAGCTTTTCGGTCGAAGTCACGCACACAGCGCATGGTGCGCAAGCCATGGGTACGTTTGCCCACGAGAGTTTTCGCTTCTCGCTTTTCTACAATGAGTGTCTATTGTCTGAGGGCTTCGCCCCCCTGTCATTTAGTTTGTGTAAGCAGGTGTTTATACCCAGGCGACTCCGGCACTCGGTCTCCACGGGCTTAATGCATTGTAGAATACGAGCTTGCTTGGTAAATTTGTGCCACCACGCACTTCACTAATTAAGGTTGTCGATGACTACACCGCTGTTTATTACTCCCTTCCCTGAGAATAAAGATTTGAGCCTCATCATGAACTGCTAACTAAATCATGATGCGATTTTGGTGATACTAGTGAATTCGCTTGTTTGAAGACTCTGATTCTAAACCGTGTTTGAGCCTTTCTAAACCACAGAGTAGCTCACTGCACTCTTGGTGTTCGGTCGAATCCAGGTTAAGAACCACTGCTTTAGTATATTGAAGATAAACTATTAGTTGATCAATGTCGTTCCAATCTCTGTGTTAACGTTCGTTTCACTCTCTTACCATGTACGTCGACCTCTTGATGGCACGATTCTTCGACATGTTATGGCGGCCATGCCGCCTGCGCAGACAGATGCGATTAAGTCACTCACTAACAACATCTGTTCTTCAGTTACAACAGGAGCAAATCTGGGCGAGAACCAAATCTCCAACTCACAGCTTGATGCTATGCTCCGAGAAGTTCAGGAGATTTTTCCGCAGGTAAGGCAATTGCTCTGTGACCATTTACTAAGTCTTGCCCGTGCCTAGACCCCCTCCCCCTCTACGACAGCACTATGAACCATGCGGATGCTTCCCAGACTCAGGTTAACGTTACTCGCGTTCATGCTTGGCATCGTTGCGTTCAGATACCAAGTCAGATTATACGAAATGACTTGCTTGTGACCGGGTCCGTGGAGGCGACCACGGAAAGAATTCTGGACGGCCGGAGCGTTGGTCCTGGAAATCAGATTCTCCGTGATTTGCCTCAAACTGGTCTTCCTCAGATGCCCCGGTCACCAGGCGGAGTCAGCATACGAACTTTTCCTACAGCACCAGGTAGGCGGTTCGCTTCTGATGCGACATATCGACCGCTATGTTTGTTTCGGTTTATGTTCGTTTGCCCCTCGTTGCTGCGCAGGTCGAAGTAATGTTGACCGACTGTTGAATAGCAGCGCTTTGTTTGAATGCATGCATCTTAATCGCGGCGTAGACTTTCCGGCTGCGTTTGTGAGGAGGAGTGATTTTTTTAAAGTCGCTGCTGAAATTGCCTCCGTTATGAGGAAGTGACGTAGTGTAAGGTGCCGCCTCTTACACGCCCCAATCGCTCACAGGCAGTGATCGTCTTGCAATGAACCACATGTCTTGCGCACAGTCATACCGTTGCCGCTTCAGCAACTGGGGAATGCTTGGGTTTGGCGGGTCGTTGCGTAGCTAGAAAGCAATACTGTTGCGCCATTTCTTTGATGTGCAAGGTGCAAGCCCTTTGAGCAGGACTGCAAAATTTCCATAGAAAGTCTCCTTTCGCTGTCGGTTTCTGCGATATTATATCATCAGCTTTCTGAGAGAACCATCCTGAACTAAACGCTGGCAAAGGCCATGCATGCTTAAAATCGCTTGCGCAACGCAGCCAGTCTGCCTAAAACGGCCGTCGTCATATTAGACACATTTTTGTCTTGAAAAAAAAATGTTGTAGGCATGTGCTTGGACTCTGGCCGAAACGCGATACTTACAAACATATATTTGTGCAAACAGCTGATGAAGTAGTAAAGGCTGTTAACCTTGAGATTTCCGAGAATATTCGTGAAAACGCAATTACGCCTTTGTTTACTCATCGCGCTTGTATTGCGTGTGACTTACGTGCGCAAGGCCACGTCATTCGTTCTGTTCCTTGCACGCTACAGGCGCGACCTTGCGAAGAAGGCACAGAGCGAGTGTGCCGGACGACAGCGAAAACATGCAAGTTGCATCCGCAAACGGTAAGTTACCTCAGCTACGCTGTTCAGCTTGCTGATGTGCAAGCCATCAATGACACGCGCTATTCGTTTGACAGTGCGCTGAGTCACGTGGTCGCTGCATTGTGTTTGTTTCTGTCAAAGCTTGTGCGAAGCATGACGCAGCTATTATGACTGTTGCGAGAGCTTGCTACGTATTTGCCACACGTGGCTAGAGCAGTCATGTTATGTTCGTTTCATTAATGGCCGGTTGATTTTTTTAATATTTTTCCACCAGTCTTACTTTCAGCAGTGAGCCGCTTGTAAATTTGAGAACGTCAAAAGTTTCCTTTCTCTCTGGAATGACGTGATGCTGAAGCAAACTAACTTAACCGTGGTTTCGTCGGAACTCTCAGTTCACGAGTGCATCATTTAATCGCAGCTTGGGCCGATCTAGCGAGATGTCTCGGTGTCACGCGAAGTTTCTGACCTATTGTATGTCATTTATTTTCCTCAAGAGTAAGGGAATACACGTTGGTGATTCATTTTTTGATGTCTTTTGCGAAAATAAAAACTTTTGGTTAGGTGTCAAATAGTCCACAATAAGCGACAGGTTGGGAGTATCAAACCAGTGAAAAATATTTGACTTAGTCTTAGACATCAATTTATTCTTCTTCTAACCCTAAACCGTAATACGTAACCCTAGCCCTTAACTGTAAAATCTAATAAGTTCTCGCAGCATATTTAACATCTTAATGAACAGTCACCGCTTGCGAAGTGCGTGTCCTGGAATATCGCTCTGCGCATGCGCAGATTGCGTGAAGTCATAAATTTCGCTTGACAACGGATCACATGACAACGTCGATTGCTTGAACTCCCCGTCCTCGGGTAATTGCTAACAGTCGAGCGTTCGTGTCTTAGATCAACAGGCTCCGTCGCAGAACTCACCAGCAGCGCCCGCCAGAGACAATTCCCCCCCTCCGGTAGAGCGAGCTAACTCCTCCGCTTCACCCAGCGATCCGGGTCGGTTCGCTTCGGCGCCGGAAGAACGAGTCTCGGCGCTTCAAAGCAGGCGGGAGTCGCTGATGCGCACTGCGCGTATGCGTTACTTGGAAAGAAGTAGGAAGAGGCTTCAAAACCAGCCTTCTTCAACCGACGTCATTGCGCAAGTCGTTGGCGCCCAAGAAGAAAACAGCCTCAACGATGTTCCATCTACTTCCCGCTCTCGCAGCGGTCATCTGGAGGATGACTCCCTGCTGAGCTCCGGTCTCGGGCACAGCGTTACGTCACAAGACGATTTAACTGCCGGTCATTCGGACTCTGAATTCTCAGAAGAGTCGCTTGGTTGAATACCTTTTTATTTTCTCACGCGAAGACGTCCGGGCATATTGCAACAGCGCTTGAAATTCGCTCCTCGTTCCAAAGCGTTCGCTGTACATACATACGTTTGTTAGAGGTTGGTGTATGTTCGCTGCAACAACATCGCGATTAATAATTTCTGGCAACGCTCAGCATAAAAAGATGCGCAGTGCCAGGCTTGCGACAGCGTGTAGAGCAGTGGTGCTCAAGCTTTTTGGCTCGTGGGCCAGATTTGTCTTTCAGAAACCCTTCGCGGGCCACAAGAATTAATAATCTCAATAAAAATTCTCTCAAATGATTAAAGTGTTAAGTTTTCTTTCCAATGAAAATTGCTTCGCGGGCCACTCCAGAGGGCCTTGTTGGCCACGGTTTGAGCACCACTGGTGTAGAGACTGCCAGCTTCTTCATTGGTACCTACGCGCTAGTCGATTATCGCTTAGGCAGAAAACATATTTTTCAAACAAATGAAGTCTTTCTCCTGGTGATTACTTTTATTTCGTTATTGGCGACGTTAACAAACGAAATAAAAGCAGTCACCGGAAGAAAGACTATTTGTTTGAAATGAGACCTGGTGGCGATAGTTACGAAAAACAATATTTTTCCTGTGATTCCGAGTTGTAAGGAAATCGCGTTTGTGTTTCTCCGCATGTTCAATCACACCAGTTCATCTGCATATGTGCTGTTTGTGTTTTGTGGTGAGTAAACACAGCCGGAAGGCTTGGTCGTCGCTCTTCATGCTTAAATGTTGGAGCCGTGCGGTCGCGATGGCGCCGCCCATAAAAGAGAACGTGAATTTATTTTGATTGGTCCATGCAGTTGGTTGCGACAGGTTGGTGATTGCGAATGCACGATACGTTGAATTGTGCTTCAATTTGTTGCCATTAACGGCGCGAAATCGGCGAAACTGGACCCGCGAGATGACCGTTGATCGTGCGCGTGTGTGTTCTGGTGTTCATGCGCTTGATCGCACAGCAGTTGCTTTTTGCGCAATCGTCTCATTTCGTACGCTTTGCGTGTCGCTTCACTCCCCTGTACGGAAACGGAAATCAAACTTTTTCTACTTTTCCCGGCAAATGTTGCATCATCGATTTAAACCTTTATAGCTGCGCACCCGATTCTGTGCAGCCAGCAACAACCTCGGTTTATATATACAGTACGTGGATGTTTGGCATTCTACGGTATGTTACCTTGGGTACCGGAGTTGCGTTTGGTCCTGAGACAGACTGGATCGAAAGAACGGTTTAACGGACGACGGAGCATTCGAAACATACCAAGAAATCCTTTGGCGTCGATTTGCAATAAAAGAAACGATGTTGATGCGCCAACATGAGGCTGGCATGGTTGCGTCAATGTGCATTGCAAGGCGTTTGATTTCGTGTTGTCTCAAAAAATGCCCTAGTTTATAAGCGTTGCGCCCTTTGTGAAAAAGGAACTCTGCCTTAGTGCCTATGAGTTCATTGCTTACTTATAGGTTGATTAAACTAGTAATGTTCACTACGCGTCTGGCACCCCCCCCCCTTCGCAAGCCTATTTGCAAAAATACTTGTTATTTTG
>JGI24021J15306_10005131_pt1 | contig 15461 bp, 9 predicted proteins | sample Ectturendosymbi1_FD_15306 | JGI IMG/M metagenome (IMG submission 15306)
ATTTTATTTTTTGAATGACTTCTGTTCTGCTCGCACGCACTGAGCCTAGCCTGCTTCCACACGTCTGTATGGCATTCTGCTAAGTATCAGACAAAGAGTTCATATTAATGCACGGCTGCCATAACTTATTTTAAATTTCATGTGAACGCCGACATAAATTTTTATGCAAGGCCACATGCGTCTGTACGGCCGCAGGTTTCGCACCCCTGCCCTAGACTAATCCACTTGTGATGACCCCTTCTCCCATTGTTACGAGTTGGGGAAAATAAAAAAGCGTTAATCATTTTGCGCGAAGCCGAACTGACGGTGTGGGCGGTCTCCAATTACGCTAAATAAAATGTTTCTTTGTCCTGACTAGAGTGCCCGCGATCGCTGGTGGGAACAAGATTTTTAATGTATATAGCCTAACCATTCAACAAAGTCACGGTTAAATATTTGACCAAACACGTAACTTAGGTATTTAAATAAGTTACACTTTCATTTTTTCTTATCCTGCCCTTTTTGATAATTATGCATATCGTCGCTGTTCGATTAACAAATTTTGCAGTAGTTCGAAAAAAATTAAAGTCGATACAAATCACAACTATGGATATTAAAAATTATGTCATAAAAGCGTTAACAAAAATACTGTACCTCTCCAGCTCAGACCCACTATTATTTTATTAGTTGTTACACCTTGATTTTCAGTGATATCTTGCTTTGGATCAAACTTCCCGGAACAAACCAGTCACTCCAGAATATATTTAAGTTTCAGTGTCAGGTATTGTTACTTAAGTCAGCATAATTGATCATTCGGTCTTACTATTATCGTAAGGTAGGCCTATACTCTAAATTGTTGAATTTTGCTATGTTTTTATTGTAGGATGCGACGCGTGAAGTGTTGAGAGATATACAGATGAAGACGTGGATCAAGCACATAGGTGAGAGAAGTCAGTCACAATGAAGGTTATGAAGCAGAAAGTCATCCAGCAAACATGAAATTACAGAACAGAGGCACGTGCCAGGGGCAAAAAGCAATTTTTATCAATTGCCTATAGAAAAAGATGGAGTGTTACAGTTGCATATACATCCCCCAAGGCACATAGCATATTCGAACGAGATTAAAGACAAGCGTAGAAATTATAATAGCCAATCAGAGATTTCGGATATAAGTCACAGAAGGTTTAAGAATAAAAAATAATCCAGTAGGTGACGGGTATATGAAGAACAGAATATGGTTAACTTGTAAGTTAATTAAATTTTTGTTGGCCAGTGAATAGGACATATGGAAGAGATTCTGACTACATTTGGCCATCATCGAGACTATGTGTTTCTTCGAAAGTTGCCAGCACTCTTTGGTAATCAGTTATCACTTGCCACATAATAGTTCAATTCTGGAAAACAGGAGTGTGGGGCCGGAGCTGGAATCAATTTTGAAATCAATCAATTTTGAATGATTGGAGCTGGAACCGGGGCCGGAGCCTAAATTTCTTAGATGATGGAGCTGGAGCCGGAGCCTGGAATTTGGGTTCCGGGGCCACAGCCCTAGTTTGTGCGGCAAGGTAGTTATACAAATTATACAATGGTTTTCCGTTTTCAGTGGACCAAATTATTTTGGAGCCGAAGCCAAAAACTTTTAGATGTTGGAACCGGACCCCGAGCTGGAGCCAAAAACTTTAGATGCCTGGAGCTAGAGCTGGAGTTGGAGCTGGAGCCTGAAATTAGAGTTCCATCTCCACAGCCCTGCAAGATTCTGTTGAGTCTTTCTTGCGTTGAATCAGGTAAAGAGCTGAGTCTACAGACAATGGCTCTGGAAGCATCATCAGATGAGAATTCCACCTGGTTGCATTAAGTGCCCCGACTGTTAATCAACCGCGATGCTTAATGCTCTAAAGCTCAGCGCGATAATATTTGTGGCATTTGCTAGATACCTTAGTTAGTATGTGTTTTCAAGCAATTCGGTCCATGTGTTCCTAACGTTTTCTTTTTTTGAAGTTTTATATTTTGAAATATGGACTTATTATTTTAAATAAGGATGACCAAAATACTTTCAAATCACAGGTACGATGCATTGTCTGTGTCCATGATTCCCTTGTTTATCTGAAATGCAGGTGGTCTTTTGGAAATTTGATGTACGAAATGGCGACACTGGGATGCATGCCATACGCCGGAATGTCAGCTGAGGAACTTTTGGATAAATTGAAAACAGGTTATCGAATGAAGCAGCCTAGTACATGCAGCGATGCTATGTAAGTGAATGTTGCACACTGTTTTTTGGAAGAAAAATGATGACTCTCGTATAGTTGGTGACTTCGACAGAAAAAATCATGAGGGGAATTAGTTCAGTGTTCGCTAGAGATATCACTAAAATGTGAATTACTACCCCATTGCCAATTTTTGTTGATATTAAGATAAACAGCAAATGTGGCAATGAATTGTGCCGCATTAAAATCATTTTTTTAAATTCTGTAGTTGCTTTTTACTCAAGAAATGGAATATATTACTCGATTTTCCCTGTCATTATTAAAAACGAGAGGCTTGGGCGCGGAAAGATTTATTTTGTTGAAACTCACGTGATATTGAAAGTTTTCCTAGGTTTCCATGTCTAATCTAGTCACATTATTGGAGGAAAATTAACACAATTTCTGTCAATTTCAAAGCACATAACACTTGTTGAAAACAACCACACATAAAGGTGTGCGGTAAATGAGCATGTTTCGAAAGTAACGTGAAGTTTGAGTAATGGTTAAATCACCTCAACGAAAGACCTACATCAATTCTTGTACTACTTTCAAACCATTTACATCAGGTCGATTTTTGTTAAACTCAGTGCTCTCTGAGTTTTATCTTGTCTTTACAAACGATGTTCGAAACTGTTGTCCAGAACATCTATTGCCTTGTTCAGAATTGTTAAAGTTTTTCTCACGCCTTCAGTGCATTTAATCGGCTAGTGACTGGTGTCCTTAATTAAAATCTACTACCTTTCCATTGCAAAATCAGATTTGTCTTGATGAAACAAAATACACAAAAATACGTACAAACGTTTTTATTTTCCCTGTTTTAATTGACATAAGCTACGTATTTGTTTGCGGTTTGCCAGGGCGAAGTTGGGAGATTAAATTCTTCGAACGACAGCTAATATCATGCAGTTTTATCACGATTTGAGCAAGAGAAATTGCTTCATACGTGTGGATTTGAAAGAGATTATAACAAGCAAAATTAAAAGTACATTTCCTTGCTATTCTACAATTTGTTTTTCGATCAGTATGGGAAAAGAAGCAGTAACTTCATATTTATCTGATGCNGACATTAGGTTTGCATCTGGCTTATTTTGTTTCTTTCAAATTTTAGTTTTGTGGGCAAATGGTTGCTGATATGGCGGCTGTGACACTCAGGCCTCGTATGCACATTTCGGACAATTAAAGCACAGAGCCTGTAAAGTTCAGTCACTTGAACGATTTAGGCCAGCGGTTCTCAACCTTGAGTAACATATGCCTATAAATCGTCATATGCGAAAATATGCGAGTTGGCAAGTTTTTTGAAGTCTTCACACTTTGATTCAACAAAAAATCATAGAAAAGTTTTACTGTGTCGCAACACCGCAAAAGAGGTGAAAATCGCAATGATTTTTGCACTCTCACCATGACTGCCATGGCTTTTCTAACTAACAGAGCTATTTCTCAGCTGTGTGTAGAAAAGCATACGCAAAACAGAGAAAAACAGTAGTGTGTCCTTTAGACTGCAACACGCCCAATGCGTTTGAAACTGATTTCATAATCAATTTACTGCATGCTACGCACGGTCTGCTACTATCTGACGACCAGCCAAAAAAGTACTGCCTTTGTAGAAGTGCTATAGCCTTTCCGAATCGTTCGGTGTTTCTCAACTTCTCAACTTTTTTGGCCCACTCCTAACTTTGATTTTCAAAATAAACGTGCTATCCACCACGAAGCGCTAATTGATTTCTCTACCAAAATACCTAGTTTTTCGTAGGTTGTCAGCAAAAGCAAAGTGGGGATTGCAAAAATGAGAAATGGTTATCGCTTCAGGGATCGCCACATGGTATGCTGGGAGTAATATGGTAAATGACAACATTTGAATTCAAACTGGTTCAAATTTTATTCATTGCAAAATTTATTTATTCAGTTAAAACCTTTATGCCAGTCGTGTTGCTCGTGAATGCATTGGTATATTTGTACTGTGTTTTCGCACTCAATTTGACAGTGCAACGCTATAAAAGTGATAACTAGGGCAAGTTTTTGTTGCAATAAAATCGAAAGAAATTTGCGTTTATTTTTAACAATAGTTGCAGTAAAAAGCTGCATTTATGCACAAGCATTTTAAACGACAATGATTTATTCAAGCGATGTATTTACATGTAATGCTAAATATTTCCAAACATGATCTGGGGAGAAATGGTGATCTTTTGCCAATAGTTTGCGTAGCATGCTAAAACTTCGCTCCACAGTGCACCAAGCTACTTGGCGTTTAAAAAATTGGCATACAGTTCTGGACTGATGTTTGCCGAGTCATTCTACAATTGCTTTTAGGCCACTATGCAGTCCGAATCGGTCATCAAAAAGAACAGAACTATACTGAAATAGTGTTAAAGCATGTTTTTTAATTCACACTTTTCCATTTTGCGCAATACTTGAAAAAAGTTTCAGTAAAAAGTTTCATGTAAAAAAGAAAAAAGTTGCAATATAAAATTCCTGGAACCAGCTCAAAACATCGTATTACATATATTCTGAGTATTTAGGAAGCCTTTGGAAGCTGTAAAAAATGTTGCAAAAGTTGCAAAAATTTGCTCTAGTGATCACATATTGAGTCATTACAACTGAGTTGTCATGCTCCATCAAACTACTGTCACGCTTCCCGTTGAAAAACACTGGTACAGTCTATTCAAAGTTGCGCTGCTTCAGAGAAAAAACGATGTAGAATTGCTAATTTCCCTATGAAACACCAAAGATATTTAAAGACAAGAATGTTGCACGTGCCATCTACCGCGTTTTTGAGAGACTGGGTAAATGTTGTGACAGTGAACCAGGTTATATCGCAAAGCTGAGATGCATTGACACAGAATTAGAAAATTAAATATTTTAAACAAAAACTTTGTATTCAACTTTACAAGGTGGTTTGTGATATCAAAATGCTGGAAGTGGAAAGCATCTTCTCGACCCTCTTTTTCGGAACTGGTTCATCTCATTGACGATGCATCGATCAAAAAGAGGGGAATAGGTTACATCAACATCGCTGAAGCTGTGGATAATGTTGATAAGGAAGTAAGATCCGGATGTTTATTGCAGCTTGGAGTAAGAGTAATGCCAACAACTAGATGTTGCTCAATTAGCACCTCGTAATTTCCGTTTTTAAAGGGCTGTATGTACAATATTTTAACTTTAATTGGCACTGACACAAAACCACTGCCAAGAGACGTTAATGGCTCGTGGTATGAATTCGCACTACGTTTTGTGATCAATGTTTCGGATTACTTTGTGGAGTCCTTTTCAACGTATTTTTTGAAGTTCCGAATTTTCATCAAATTTTGTCCAAGTCCTTTGTTAGTGCAGTTCTGTTGTTCCACGGACTTATATACCTTCACACGCCAACAAAAACGATTCTCTCCGAACGCAGGGCTGCTAAACAAAACAATTCGGTTGCTTTCTTCAGGAATATGCCAAAGAATTGAAACCTGATGTTTCTGCACGAAACTATTCTACATCTTCTGATCAATCAAGCGAAGGATGCTACGAAAACAAAGTCTTCTGTCACGTAGAAGACAGTGCGGTCGCAAAGAACAAAACTGTTCGATTCAAACACCCCCAGCAACCAACTTCAGACATTGTGTAACAATTAAAGAAACATGAGGTTAGATATCATCGTTTGATCAGAAGGAAGTAGTAATGGAACTAATTGTACCAGCAAGATTCTGGTGAAAGCAGCAGCAAGAACATACGAATCTTTACGTCGCAGTACATCACGTAAAGAACAACTCGTCATATCATTGAGTGTTGAGACAAATAACCCGTTGGGGAGTTGCTGCCAGTACATTGGACTCAAACGTTGTGTAGGTCAATCCCTGAAGTAGACCAACGCTCCCAATCTGAGTGCAGGGTCACTGGATTATGCGGTGAGACTTTTGCTTCTTCTCAAACTCAGCAACAGAAAAGCTCCCAGGTCACCTTCCGACAGTGCAAGATCACACAGTAGCGAACTACTTGCTGCCGAAGTCCATTATTTTAAGATTTTCAGTATTTTTGCTCCCACATTTCAAGGTTACAATATGAGTGGTGTTCCCATGTAAAGACCGATATCGATCAAAGTGGTATACAAGACGCAATGTCACGCCGACCTACGAAGGAATAGAGCAGAATGTCGGCTTTTTATGTCTGTCTTAGCCAGGAAAAACAACAGTCATCACTCACCTGCACATATCAAGTTATGCTATTAGTGATGAAACATCGCAAATAAAAATACCAGTCTGCATTGACGCCAGTCTATCTAGGATTATACAGTGTTGGTATTTAGGATTTTTGTTTCTCGTAAATCAAGTTTTTGGAGGTTCGGTGAATATAGCGTGAAAAGTTATAATATTCGATTTTATTTAATTGGCAACGCGCATGAACCCAAACCAAGGTAATGAATGAAAATGAGAAAAAACTTGATCAATTTTATAAAGCATTATGAGCATGGAAATAGAGTTAAATTTGGTCGACTTGCAAAGCCGTATGAGAAACGACAAAGCAAATAAAATACCACCGGAGAATTCGAAGAGCAACTGTTTCCATTGTCAATCAGCATTCAATACGTTTTTGCTGACTAGAAAAACGATTGTTTTCTAATGCTACAGCATGATTTGAATTAACTCATTGCTTTTGCCTTGTGTTTTCTTAATGTGTGCGTTTGTACTGAAACAAATTTATTCTTTTGCATGTAACTCTGTTCATGATGTGCCGTACATTACAAATTAGTAAGATTCCATATTACGAACTAAGTTCGAACTGGCAGCCCCCAATTTAGGGTGATGGCGCCAACACAACATTTAGTTTAAAACTTTTGACAGTGCCAGCACTCGCCAAGGTGAAGCGTTCCTTTTTCCGAATGACTTTATACCCTGAGATCCTGACGACGAAGTTCAATGAATTAGCCAAAATAACTATTTTGTCATTCTTCGCAATAAGAGCTCTGCATTTTTTCCAATAAATGATTGAGCACAGTTTGCAAAATTTCATTTTGTAGCTCTGCGCTGGATTCAATGTCAGTACTTCCCCACCCATACTTCCAAACCTCTGTGAACAATGTGTTTTGAAACCATCTTACCCATCAGGAAGATCCACAGGTTTTCTGCTTTTTGTTACATTGTCTTCGCTATTTCTACTCGTCTAATGACTCGCGAAATAGCCCGCAGTTTTCAACACTCTTTGCGCTGCAAAGTTAATGTACGAGCCAAACTGAAATCAGACGAGGTGCATTCTACTAGGTTTTGTAACCAAATTGATATCAAAACCAGCTTAATCTCGAAGAAATTAGGCATCTACATTGTACTTAACTTTAAATCGCTAGTAGAACGTTTGGTGCTGGTGATTTTGACATCGACTTAAAGCAACCAGGTTTTCCTTTGTGTTTTGCGGTCTTGCTCACGCATGAAGTACTTTTTTGTATCGTGAAGCTCATGTTGCGTCATACTTACGTGAATGCCACACAATCGTGACTTCAGAGTTTCGTAATCAGTTCAAAAACAACCGCCTTTATATTTATGATAACGACAAAACCGTGATTTCAACAAGCTTTACAATTCAACGGGATCTACGTTTTGACGCATCGAACAGAGTTGGCGCCTGTGTTTAGTCATGCTTGAAGCAGTTTATCCAATTTTCAAGTTGTTTGGCAACAAATGATGACCTCCAAATCTTTTCTTGCAACCTAAATTGATTTTTCTTCGGAAAATTGCAAAAACTTACCATCTGTTGACATCAAGGCAGACCGTTGACCAAGTGTTTTTGTTTGTTTGCATGTTTGTTTTTTTGTATGCCATGCTTCAAACGTCGCATTGATTGTACCTGCTGCCGCAAATCAAATTCGTGGAACTACAGTGGACAATTGGTGGCGAAAAGTTTTCACAGCTAGTGTGCAGCATGATAGTTTGATTGGCTTTCCTAAGCCTAAAAGCACCAGTTAATTTACGTGGTTTCTGTAGCTGCGAGCTTCTGATTTGTCAAGTCATCTGCAAAGCCTCTTCAGTCACCAAGCATAATTTTTCCAGTGTCAACTTACGTATCCATATCAGGTAAAATTGCATATCAGCAACAAAGCTTCTTTGTTCAAATGTTATGAATTACCTTGTATTAGCCAATCATCTGCAAGATGGATCATTATCTTGACGGCCTTTCGATTTAGTGCAGCCAAAGATGATAAGGTTAATACAAGGTTCAACTTATGCACTTTTTATCACAATCACGCTTACAGTTTGTCACCGATAAAACTTGTTTGGAAAGGATTAATATGATAAAGCAAAAGATACTTTTTAGTTTTGAAGATCCAGCCAAAGGGCAGGAAAAAGTCAAGGGATTAGTTTAAAATGTATATTGAAAATGAAGGTTATCAAATGCCAACGTTTGTGTACAACAGCGTGGTCCAACTGCTATTGACCTACGGGCCATTTTACAAAAACGTGACAATTAGCGGGCCACTTCCAACAAACTGATGTATAAAACAACAGATTTGCAAGATGTAAACTAAAGAAGGGGGAAGATAAGTGAATGCGTCATTGAAATTATTGCACAATAGCAAATAGTAATTTATTACAAATCTCTATCAGTGGGTTGCCTGTGATTGAGGATTCTCTGACACTATCGTTCCTTTTGCAATAGCAGTGTTAGTGGCAGCAAGCCGGAGACTATATCGTCCAATGTTTGGTCTACCATTCAATTTCTGCTTTTTAGATTTGACTTGCTTCATCGTAGAAAGTACACTCTCAAACACGTATGGATTTCCAAACATCGAGTGTATTTTTAGTGCGAAATCTTTCAGTTTGAGAAATCTATCATGGCTGACTTATTTACAGACGCTTTCTACAGTCCCTTAGTCCAGAGGTTCCCATCCTGGGGTACATGTACCCTTATGGGTACATTTGCCTTTCTGAAGGGGTATATTTAAGGTAAGCGATAGAATTGAAAAATGTATTAGTATACTTTCTATTTCCAGATATTTATACATACTGTATATCAGTGAATATTATTTTCAAAAATCATTATGTGCTTATTCTTAAATATATCTATAATTAGCCATGATAAAATATTTTGTCATGAGAAATTTTAGGGGTACATGCTGGTCTATCGAAATGCTGAAGGTGGTACACACAAATGCTGAAGGGGTGCAAAGAAAGGTTAGGACCCTTGGTCTAGTCCAGTGGTTCTTAACCTTTTTTTACATATCTTACCCTTTATCAAACAAGATTACCAGATTTACCCCCAATACACTCAATGGTGCTCATTGATTAATAAAAATGAAATTAACAAACTCTAACAGTGTGGAATGATTTGTAAAAATTTACATTTGCTGCAATTTATGGTTCAGTAAATTTACCTCAATGGAAGATGAAATTTACTCCCAGGGGTAAATTTACCCCAGGTCAAGAACCACTGGTCTAGTCTAACGCCTTAAATTGTACATTTTTATTTAAGGATGTTATGCTTGTTCTTTTTAAAACTACCTACAGAAGTAACTCGCATACAACATGAAATCAATTCTGAGAAAGCTCGCGGGCCATCCCATCCGCGAACCACATGCGGCCTGCGGGCTCGTAGCTGGACCACACTGGTGTACAATATCGGTGGATATGCCTTTCCAGTGAAAAGGTGACGTGCATGAATTCTTTCGTGCCATGACTATAATTTTGTAGACTGGTCGGACCAGTTTGTAACAACAACGTTGAGCATGAAATGCCTTCAAAACAGTTGACACTCTTTGACGATTTTACTTTTTTAAGGATGCCCGAAATGTTGCACACACAATTCACGCATAAGTGCGTGATTTTTCTGATGCAGCGAATGCAGTCTTGTGAGAAAAACTGATACATCAGCTTGTGGTTACCCGATCCGACAAATTGAGATAAAAATGTAAACCGGAGGGTGTTGACAAGCACGTATCGTAAACACCCGTGTTTTGCAAAGAATTTGTGTTTGGCAACATACAGTAGCATTGTCAACTTTTTATAAGAAATTTGTTTAAGACCTGACCTTTGCTAAAAAACTTTTTTTTTCTTTAAAAATATGTTTGCCGATAAATAGTTGAAAAACGCCAAACAAATAACATACCATATGCAAACACGATACATAATGCAAACATGTTCCTAAAATGAATTTATTCTTAACAGATTTAAGCTGTAGTTAATTGCTTTGCAGTTGTGCCTTCAAGTCAATTTTCCGGCTAAAGAAAGAGAAAATTTTATTCACTTGGTTTACTTAGTTTGCTTCGATTCTATATGATTTTTAACACGCAGGAACTCTATCTACGCAAATTTCCAATAAAAAAATCTTTCTTATAAATTTGAGAAACAAATACCCAAGTATATGGAAAGAATTTCGATGCAGCCTCCATTGTCAGTATGGTGGACTGACAAAAATTTAGAAATATGATTTTTTTTCATCGGACGCCATAAATGTGTTTGTTTAATGTTGATGAAGTGTGGTGTTGACTCCCAAAATCTTTCAGCTTAGGCTATCTTTTTCTTAAAACTTACTTTGTGCAGTAGTTTCTGCGGAAGACTTTACTAAACTTAAAGAGCAAGCTTTAAAAAAAACCTTAGGTTATGAGTAAAATGTTGTTAGATTTTTCACAGTGACAATCAGCCTAACGAATACTGTCTTGCCACGAACAGTCTTGCAGAAAGTTAGTCGAGATGAACTTTGTCCCTCACAATGAAAAGACCCTGAAATTGGGAGAGGGAATTGAACCTGGTGGTTGCAACAGTTTCCGATTCAAGCTGTACCAGCTCATTCGCTTTATTCCTGCTTATGCTTAGCAAGAGTTCTTTGACATAATAGGTTTCAGTAAACGTGTTACCCTCGTTGAAACCACTGACACAAATTGGTGACGCGCAAGAAACATGATTGCGTCAGCACAGAGACAGAAACTGGCAAACAAGCGAAGCTCGTCATCCGCCGACTCCCGGTTCACGGAAAAACTGTAATCGCGTACAGTGATTTTACGGCTCACTTAGATCCACTCTCGCTTTCTCCTAACACGTTTTGTGAAAACAACTGGCCGGTTCGAGAACAGTCGCATTGTGTAACTGTGATGCGGCATGGGGTATGTGGCAAACTTGTAACTATATCAGAAGCGAATGAACAGAAAACCAACAAGTTATGACTGGAATTTTTTAGCTGCTTAAGACTTTTTACCGACCTGTTTTTAATGATATTTCAAAAACCTTACCAGGAGCTAGAAACGAACCGAGTTTTGCTGTGAGCTTCCTTACCGGGCAAGCTGGAAGCAGCTTGAAGATTCAGGTATACTTTTACCGTTCTACTAGTAAATGATAGCAGTATAGTTGGGCAGTAGACTTGTGGAAGGGTGAAAGCAAGCGACCTCACAATCTATTGAGCAAAATGAAGAAAGGAATGAAGAATGCTCTTGAAATCAGAAAAATGTCGTCATGAGGCAAGGACAAGGATCAAAAGCCTAAATACTCTTTTTGATAGGGAATGCATTGGCGAACAGAGCCAGATAATAGCGAAGATGCAGGCAGCTTATTTGAGCAATACCTTCACAGTTCATTCTTTATTTAATTTCCTTCAAATATACACTGGGGCTTGTGAACACTGTTCCAAGCGCAAATGTTCTACTTAGCAGATAATGAAGAAAGTGACATCTAGAGAAAGAAATGTTACGCAAATATCTTTCATCTGGCAACGAACATACAAGTTTTAGAGCAACACTGGTCGGTATATATTTTCCAGGTCCTGTGTCAAAAGCCTTGCATGCGCTGTTATAAGTGGCCGCACTAGTAACGAAAATAGATTACCTCACTATTTGTTTTCTCCCACTATAAAAACACTGACATGTTCACGCACGCATGCACCAAAGAATGCTCGCGGAACTTTGTGCTTTGATACGAGCAGAAAAACTCGAAATAGGGCAGTTTTGTCTTGTGCTTAAAAATTAACTTTTCTTCGACTGACCTCATGACGAATGGCGAAAGTACGAACGCTGCCCTCAACTGGTAAACTTAGCCAGGTTAGTTTGGTGGCATTCAAGTTTGTTATAAAAATCTTACCAGTTTTGGAAGGCTGCATTGCGTGTGCAATGAAGAGATATCAGTTAAGCGTTTTACGCAATCTTGGTATAAGCTGAATTTGGAAGGACATTTCCTATAAGTTGTGGGTTATGCCGTTTTACTAAATTTTTGTTTTGTTCAAGCACATTCAAGTGTCTAAAAAGTTCCGTAGAGATGGAAAAAAACTAAGATTATGTGAACCTGTCAATCTATGCAAAGTAAACCTTCCTTAAAACGCCTAAAACTGAACAGGGTTTTAGATTTTTCAACAAAAGTTATGATCCGAGGAACAAGTCTTTCTGCTATCTGGTTTACATCGAAAGCATTAATATAATTGATCTAAAATCTTTTGCAAAACAAGGTCTAAGAAAACAAACAATGTTATTTTTGCACATGCACCTACATGACTCCGTGATCCGTGTAAATGCAATTCACCGCTAACAGGTTGTTTACCTGGCTGGTGATAATGACTAAGAAATGAATAATTTTTCGAAGGAAAACTTCCTTGTCGCGTGCTTGCGTTTGTGTGCAGTATTTCAGGATGATTTTGCTGCCTAACATATCTCGATTGCTGCCTTGGTGGAGCTTCTTTGTTGCAATTGAGATTTGTCAACACGGCTGTAGCCCACCACAAGTGAGCAAAGGCAATGCAAAGGTTGGCGCTAACATGTCAGATAGTATATTTGAAAGAGGTGTACATTGCTTTTTTATGATAATTTTAGCAACACTACTATACCAAACATAAGTTTTCGCACCTTAAAAATGGTGTTGAGAGCCGCATGTCAGCCTCTACATCAGGGATGGGGAACCTGCGGTCCGCGTGAACATTTGATATGGTCCGCATCAGAATTTTCGTTACCTGATGTAGAGTACAAAATCGCATCAAAACGAAGCTCCATGATAAGCACGTATTTAAGTCATTACAGCTAGAAGACTCTACCCCTCGTTGTAAGCTAAAGGTAGAATTTTAGGATAAAATCAATTGTTAGTTGTGGCCCGCCAGCGATAATCCACAATTTATACGGCCGGGATAATGAATAGCTTCCCACCCCTACTCTACATTTTTATATATAAACTACGTCACAGAGCAAAACTTAAGTCTAGCAAAGCCGCCCTTATGGACCGTGCTGATGATGAAAACAGTTGTTTCCGAAATTGACAACTTGGTTTTCTTTAAATCATTGGTTTTGTATACGGTTGTTTTAAAAGGAAATATGTCAAAATATATGTTGTAGAAAAATTATCGCCATGCAGTGACAGCCAGTTAATGCCCAGTCAGAGGCTTCATATTACCCGAAAAGTTATCGATGTACCTCGATACCCATACATCGTTACATATCCCTACCTTAGGTAACAGAAATTAAAGGACTATACACTAAACTTTCAATAGGTTCTAGAAATATGTTGTACGCTTGTTTGCGCGGGGCGCAAACAGACACCGTCTAGCAAACTCTTGCTTGCTCACTAATTCTATTTAGGGAAAACCTAGGCAGTGTAGCGTAAAAAACGCAGTTTTTATCTACAAAACAAACTCACGTACAAGTGGGAAGAACTAGAGACGAAGCACAGCGGCATCGTGTCACGGTCTGTGCAGAAACTAAGCTTAGTGTTAAATCGTGTTGAAACAAGCAATCAACCGTATCATTTTTTGCCATTACGCAAGCTGCCCTGTCGCTGATAGCATCTTTGTCAAAATTTCCGTGAAAGATGATCACTTGTCCATAATTTCCAAGTCTGCTTATATTTTTTTTACATATCTTCAGTTCTTTTCATTTTTTCTGGAATTTGCAACGCGATAAAAGAAGTACTGTGAATATGATATATGAAACATTGCGATACTGAAATAACGAAAACGTTTTGCAAAATAATTACACTTCCGGATATAAAACCTTCAACTTTGTTCAGCGCGCATTGCTCTACTAATGATAGATAGAGTTGAGTCATCATACACTTCTTTGGAAAGCAGTTGTTACAGTTTGTCGAAAAACGTAGCGTGTGAATGACACATATTTCGCTTAAAATTAAAAGGCTTGATTCACGAGTTGATACGTCTCGTTTGTTTCGGGGGTTTCTCTTGTTCTGCTACACTTACTCAAATAACTTGGAGTTCATTTGAAAAGCAAGTTGATGTCAAGAAAAAGTTTTAAACTCTTTTGTTTTTCAACGATAGAGGTTAAATGATAAGACATTACGTATGACCGCAAGGATAAGGAAATGAGATTTAGGTTTACAAAGGACTGGAGCAAGTTTTGAAACACGCAGGTTACAATCCACCAGTGACGGATTTGCGCATTGGCCATGGCCTAGGGCCCCACGCAGCACCTTCCTGTGACAACTCATTATTAAGTTAAAGTTTGGGAAATTGCGCAGAGGCATAACTTCACAAGTTACTTTGAAACGAGCGAAAATGCAAATGTCTAGACTCTTATCAGTACAGTAGCAACACGATAATGTTGTTTGCCACGCAATGTAAGAATGACAATCTTGCTTTTCATCGAAATTCTGCAGTGTCCAGCGGTCTTACCTTGTGGTGAGCTTTTTGTCAGTGAAACATCAAGTAAGAAAGAGCTGTCTGGTGAAAGGCTTGATACTAAGGAACATGGCTGGGTGCAAGAGAGATGCGGGCCATCTGTATGAAAGTGGTCACAGGAAAAGAATGAAAGAAAAACCAATATTTATTTCATATTCAATCTTCCACTGACAAAAAGCTCGCAACAATGCAAGACCGCCAGACACTGCAGAACTCCGATGAAAAGCAATATTGTCAGTATTGGATCCTACGTTTGGCTGTTTGCAATTAGAATGCCCGCAAACACAGATTGCTTGTTGAAGCTCTACAAGTCTATAGGTTAGTTAAACCAGTTAGAACAGGTTTTCGTGAGTTTTACATGAGAAAACGTGTCTATCTTGGACTTATTTTATGGTTAGCTGAGGACAGGCCCGTAGATAGGAGGGCGCAGGGGGGCGAAGCACCCCTGCTAAATTTTTCGCCCCCCTGGGAAAATGGGATGGACATAGTTTAAAAGATTTGGGCCCCTCTCAGAAAATTCTTCACCCGCCTTGGTGTCCCAAGCTGGTTACGCTGGGGATGTTGCGACAATCCTCTGCTGTGCACAACTTGTCTTCATGCTGTTTACCATCAGCCTATAGCACAGAGGGTTGAAACATATTTTGTATTGCTTGTAAAATGACAACTTAAAACAGC
>JGI24021J15306_10005132_pt1 | contig 15461 bp, 12 predicted proteins | sample Ectturendosymbi1_FD_15306 | JGI IMG/M metagenome (IMG submission 15306)
ACGTTTGGTTTGCAAGACAAGCACAAAGTTGTTTTGCAGGGTGCACATGCTGTATGTTCACTAAGTGTACAACGACGTCTTGATTCATTGGATTAATTGAAAAGACACAAAAAGGCCCTTAGTGGAATGCAACACCGTGAGACCCACTTGCCGTATGGCAAATTGTAAGGAAAAGCTGCATCGGTTTTTGATTTTGAGTGGCAGTGCTGTTTATTTGTTGACGTAAAAATTCACTAACACGTTGATGCTTTAATGAAACCGCAGCAATGGGCAGTTCACATAATGGAGAACGAGTTAAGATGAATTTGGTTGACCTAAATAATTAGGGTTATTTTCACATACTTACGCATTCACAAGGTTTAGTCATTTGGGTTTTTGTGTAGGAAAATCCGTCCACTCACGATTTTTGCATTAAAATTTTTGATGTTTCTTGCATTACTTGATGAAACCATTTTATTGCAGTGATTCGATTGTATATTTGTGTAACAAGAAGGAAGGCCGAGTACCCTTTGTGAAAAGCAGAAAAAAAGAAAACATTCCTACGCAAAATACAAACTTTATTCAGAAAATAGTACGGGGCAACTTCACCCAAAATGAAGCTTTTTCAAGGTTTGATGGAGAAACAAAGATATGTTTCTCAAGGCGATTTCTGATTTTGCTGCGAATCGCATGAAATGCGAATTTGTACTTTGGAAAGGTCACTCTTGGCAACTCATTTGCATGTTTTCATTGTGAGCGTTTTGATTGTTTTCATGCCGTTCCTACAAAATTTGTACTGGAAAAATTATGTGAAGCAGGTGAAAACATGTTAGGCTGGAGTCTTTGAAATTCCAAAAGTTTCGTTGCAGTTGTAGATCTCCAGGCTTATTGTAGCAAGCCGGCGGCCTAAACAATTTTTAAAAGCCCCCGCTACATATCCTCCGGTTTGAACCCTCCCTATCGCACAATGCAATCTTCTGAAAGCACCTCCTTGTCTTAAACACATTGCAACGCATGAAAAGGCAGAACATATGCTACAAATACGAAATGTTCCACTTGACATTTTTGTGCTTCTGTAGAACGGAATACGCTGTCTTACATTTTTCCCATCTTAAAGTCTGAGCTTCTGTTTAAAGCATGGACATGTATCAACGCGTATTTGCAGACTTTCCTGTTCCCAATGATGTGGACAAGGAGCTTCAAGTTAGGGCTTCGGAAAACCTAAACTCAACACAGCTGGGCCAAGTAAGTTGTTCGCTTTGACTTGCAATAAGTATTTTACATTGTTTGTTCCAAAAGAGGGATGCAGCAGTAGCTCGTAATCCTAAACAACACGTTTTTATCTCAACAATCGAAGCAATCAAATACTGCGGCCAAAATGCATGGTCGTACGCCTGATTTTTCGCAACTTATCATCAACTGGGTGACCACGTCATTTTTGTACTACGCACGAAAACACAGGATTGTCGTCGTCAACACTACGTAATTTTTCTCTTTTATTTGTGACGTTGTCGTACATACGTCGGGATACAAACACAGTGCTGACGCACGGAAATCGGCCAAATACTTTGCATTGCAGAAATGACGTTGCCATGTGGCAGTGCTGAGGTGCAAACAAAAAGCTTTTGTGTATCGACAACATAAAACATTTACTCTTCTGCTTTCTCAACTCACTGAAAAGTTGCTTCCAGTGCCTTTCCTGCTGGTGCGAAATGTACAACTGTACCCAGCTTATACTAACGCCATTGACGGGAACCAAGTTAAATAGTTTTCATGGAATGCGTAAAATTTGCTTTGTTTCATGTTCGCAGAATTTCGTCCTGTCCGCGTCGAGCGAATGTCCCCCTCACGAATCGGCGTTTACCTCTGAACCGCTGCTGACGAACATTCACGGCGATTCACTCGACGACGTTCTTGCTCTGGCCACTAAAAACGCTGGCTTAGATCTCGAACCCAACGAATTCACCAACGCTTTCAATAAAAGCAATCAGGTGTTTTGTGACGTGGACCAGTCTGGCCCGATCTGCCCAGCATCCAATGGGGGATACTTGACAAGGGACGCTTTTATCGGCGTAGCTAATCAGGCGGACATTTTTTCTGAGAGCAGGACTGGGTCTAAGCGAACGGAAGTCGATCCTTTGCGAAGCAGCATCGCTGTGGACAGCAGTGATCTGGCCATTGACAAGCTGCTTGCGACCGTGAGCACTGGCAGTGGGATCAGCAGCATGCCAAAAATTGGTTACTTTCCGGTGAATGCAGAAGCGTGCGGGTGGGCTTTGGAGCCATTGCAGAGCCTGCAACAAGCTTACGCACATGCTGACGTTACTGGAGAAGTGGTGACTGGGGGAGGGTTGCCAGGTAATTGCTATAATCAAGAAGTGAACTCTTCAAGCGCCCCAACAACAGTCGAAAACCAACTAAACAACGCATTGGGCACCGCTTCAGCATGTGACGGGAACTCCATTGCCAGAAATAACCGTAAAAGAAAGTTGTCAGAGAGTGAGGAGGTGGGTCCACGAAAACTACCAGAAGCAAAACGTCACAATAAGAGAAGTGAAAATCTCGATGAAGTCTCAAGCTTCAAAAACACCAGCGCTCCTACGCCTCTTTCTGTGGTTCAAACAGATACGAATGAACAACTAATCAGGTCATTATTAGTTTTTAATGTGTGAGCTAAATCTGCTTTGCATTCATTTATTGTGCAGTTGATTTCAGTATGTCGACTGAGATTTCATATGCGGTCTCTTAAAGTATATGGGACGTTTGTTTGGTCAAGTATATTTTAAAGAGAATAAATACCAATCAAATTTAAAAACCAACATGCTTTTCAACTGCGTCTAATCTTTGAGCAACTTCTTGTGGTTGATAAGTTTCATTTTAGACGTACATAGCATCTCTAAAATATTCAATTTCTATGCTTAATATGAACGGTCAGCATTTAACAGGCACGAAAAGTGAAAACCAACATTTCTATGTCGTTTATGTGCTTGAAAATTACTGAAAGTTTTATCGCGAAATTGCATTTCTAGTCGGTAAATCAAACATATTTCATTCTTTCTGAATCTTAAACTTCAGGCAGGTAGTTTTAGAGATGCTCTTTTTCATGAAACATCAGTGGTAAGCGACGTAAAAAATTTTTATTAGTGGTTCTTGAGTATAAACATCTCGCTAACATTTTGAAATTTCGTGGTGAAAACTTCGTCTTCTGCTTACCTACATTTTTCCAATGACTGTAATTTTAAAATGCAAAACCGCACAGGATTGATCGTAGAGCTATCTGCTCAGAGAAGACTTCTAATCTAAATTATGTTTTAATGTACTGTAGGAAACAACCTCAATCATTTCTTTGTGGTGTGTTATTTCTTGGAAGGCAGTGCCACAGTCGATTTGTAGAGACGTATCAAGAATTGGCGCATACACTAACATTGGAAATATTCAGACATACAGCAACCTTAGCCGAAACTCCGTTCAAAATTAGAGGAAGCAGACGTCCCTCTCACTAGTGGAAGCTTGCAATGAAGTTTTTCAAAACTTAATTAAAAACGACTTGATTGACGCATGTCCCTTTGATACTTCATTAAACAGTATGAATGATTGTTATTCACCCTGAACCATCAGGGCCAATTCTCAATAATTTTCTATATTAACTGCCAGGAGTTGCGATAACTCCTTTGTTATAAACCAGTTGTTTCACCAATTAACCTGTATCATAACAGCATAGCCACGGCAAAAAGAAAAGTAAAGAAATGAGAGATATTTTGACCTGTCGATCCCATGTGAAAACATCAACAACACAAATTTGTTCATACAATATAGTTTTCACTGAATTGAACAACAAGCGTTCTCTTCCGCGCGACGTTTCTCAGACTTTTCAATTCCCCCCCACCCAGGTCAGCTTCAGTTGGCGGGAGCAGTGAGTGCAGTTCAGTCACACAAGAATTTCAAGTCGCTCGCACAAAACAGATGCCGGACAAAAAGCTCATGTGCGACATCGTGCGGCGGTTTCTGCGAAAATACGAAGTGATGCGAGTGGTCATTTTGCACGCCAAGGTCGCTCAGAAATCGTACGGAAGCGAGAAAAGGTAAGGAGATCAGCGACTGACTTACTTTACATTGCCAAACGCCGTGCGTTATCTTAGGGGCTAACGTCAAGTTGCTTTTTGAAAATTCTCATCTTTGTAAGTTCACGAACTTGCTCCATGTCACTCACAATGAAGAAATCATGAGGTGTAACATATTCGTATGTCCGTTGACAAACTCCTCCGATTCAGGTCTTGAGTACTTGGCGCTTACTCTCACACTGGTTCGATTCAGTTGAGCATGCAGCTAAATTCCTGCACTGCACTTCCAAAAACTGACGGTTCATCCCATGGCATCAGTTTAAAGCAGCAAACAAAATGCAACGTTTGTGTTGAAGCTATTAGGCAAAGTGATGTGCAAGCAAACTATGAAAAGCCTATGATACTGTTAATCTTTTATATTTTTCGTGGTTCGTCTCTCAAACAACAACAATTAGATTTTATTGTTTGATAAACTGTTTTTCTGCTTGTGTATCATCTTGAGATCACACGTAGGTTTTTCTGTCCACCGCCCTGTGTTCACTTGCTCGGTTCTGGCTGGAAAACAAAACAGAGGAGGAAGGTGGCTTCATCGGCGCCCTCGCCGCTTCCCTCCCCCTGCTCGTCCGCTTCATCCGGCGCAGCCCATTCGAATATTGCCGCTTCGGAGGTGTGTTTGTTCATGGGTGTGGGCGGGGGAGAAAACGACCTTCAGCAAGTTCACTTGGATCCCCCGGAAAAGGTACGTGTTACAAAAATACAGGCACAGGAAACGTGTTTACGATTTTTTAAAATCCTTCATGAATCATCAGTTGATATATTGTGCAAAGTTTTCCACAGCGGTAAATGAAGGGTTGCTAGCTTTGGTAAAAATACAGTAAGTGCAGATAATATTTGCCTTTCGACAGAAAGTTTTGTTCCGTTTAAAAAGCATTCTGTGATTCGTGAAGTTTCCAGTTAATGTCTTACACGCATTAGGTTGAAAAATATTGGTATATGACGATTGGTTGTTATTAAGCGCATGCTGCATATCAGGGTCAAATGTCGTCTTCACCAAGAATTTGAAATTTGTTGATAAATACCTGAAGATTAACGTTTTTTTCGTGAAACAATACATTTCAGTGTAAATGACAGTTAAGATGTGTTTCATTTAGTGAAAACTTTAAATGAAATGACAGTTTCATTTAGTGAAACTTTTAAGAAATTTGAAAAAACGCGATGTGTTTGAGCAACTCCCTCTTTTGTCAGAAGGTGGCATGGAAAATCATAACAGTGACAACCACAGTAAAAAAACAGTGCAATCTAGATTCTTTGCAGCGTTGAATGCACACCTCGGGAAAACACTTCGCAGTACTATGCTGGAAAACCGCAAGGGACTGCAGCTGCCTTATTTTATGCAGAGGTATGCCGCTGCCAAGACCCTGCACACGCCCGACTCAGACAAAAGAAAGAACTTTGAGATTCACGTGAAGATGTTTTACGGCGACGGATCGGAAATCGGTCTTTTCCGTTCACAAAGGATTAAGGTCATCTCGAAGCCGAGCAAGAAGAAGCAAAGCGTCAAAAACGCCGAACGTAAATTGATTTTGCCCTGTCAACGTCTTTTCTAAGCAGATGTCTTTATTGAAATGCAACATACTCTCAGCGATAAACTCTGTGATCGTGCATACACAGTTATTTCCTTCAGGTCCGTAGAAAAGTTCAATGGTTTGGTGGGGCAAAGTATATTTTTAATGGAGCAAGATTTTTGTTTTTATTATATGTTTAAAATCAATTTTCCTGGGCAGACCATACTTTGGGGGTACAAAAAACATTTGGGATTACTACCTCCGAATGCCCCACCCCCCGTGGTTACGAGCCTGATTACCATGGTGACGTTTCATCTTTGATCTGACAAAAATGTAGATGAAATCAGACCAGGTCTGCAAGGCAATAGAGTGAAAGTGCCTTGATAGTTGCAGAGGGCTAAGATGATTATAGGTAAGGAAAAATAGAAAAAGCCTCCAAAACATGGTTGTCCTTTGTGCAGAAGTAAGGACATTTTGAATAATGTCCAGCTCACGCAAACGGGTTGCGCGTTTTTTCTGAAATGGTTGTGTATATGTTTTAACGAAATCAAGTGCTGAGTTGCCAAACAAAAAATTTTGTTTTTCTGATGTCTCAACGGATGGTTTCTTTTCTTCATTCAGGAGAAGTTTGCATTACAGCTCTTACCATATGAACGAAAATATCTACAGTAAAAACAGGTTCCACCGAAAGCTAAACCTGAACATCCATGAGGTTAAAACCATCACCCACACGGGATTGAGCAAAAAGATGCAAATTGATTATAGATTTACGAAAGCGAAACGATGTGCATAAACGAAGTTCTTGCTTACGCATGCTACTTCTTGTTCCGATGTAATAAAAACCAATTTTCGTGCTGCAGTAACATTCATCAACGTGATATTATCAAAACTGGTTCATCCTTACTTAGTGTTGTTTACATGCCAAGTCTTTTTCTGTTGGGCATGCTTGTTTTCGTTTCATCTGAAAGTTCTCCGCTCAGTTTTGTCATGCTTTGACTGGAAGATCTGAACTGAATGGGCTTACTCTACTTCGTATCTCAAAGGAAAGCTCACGTTACAGTTGATGACATACATCGAAAGTAAAGCTGTTTACAAAGAAATGGATTCGTCAGGCGACGAGAAACATTGCTTTTGTTTTCGTCCACACAGAAATCCTTTCTCTTTCAGTTTGCATCCCGTCTGGCAGCACGGTGGCGCTCTTCAACCGACTGCGATCACAAACCGTCTCGACCCGTTATCTGCACGTCGACCGAGATGGCTACCAGGCTAGTTCCCACCGCTGGGGAGCTTTCGCTATCCATCTTCGTAAGACATCTTTTCTTCAGGCATTTTAAAGGGCCGTGTGTATGCTATGCGTTACGTGGGTGAGATTTAAACGTGGGTGAGATTTAAACGTGAGTGAGTTTTAAACGTGGGTGAGATTAAAACGTGGGTGAGATTTAAACAATACCTAAGAAGAGTTGAGTGAATGCGCTCTGTCAATGATTTCAAAACACCCTAATAGCAAGATCTGTTTACGTTTATGGTAACAATCGCCGTTAAAAACCGGATGTCATCTAAGTCATTGCGTTTGTCCACANGTCGTCCAAATACTTCAGATCAATTCCTCCTTTGTGNCTCCAGTTAATCATTTCAGTATGTTCTGGTCCGCAGTGAACGCCCTCAAGTTTTGGTCAAGTTTAGATTGACTGCTGTTTGCCACTGCACACTGTGCGTATGTTTTCACTGAAAAAAGTGAATTTTTTTCTGTTTGATCACTTTCAGTGGACAGTAATCATCCGGAAGCAGAAGACTTCGAAGTGCAAGACGGTTTTGTCCACTACGGGACCACCATAAAGCTTGTCTGCACAGTTACGAGATACGCGCTGCCAAGATTGGTTTGTCCTGCGTTTTATTCCATAGTTTCAATTCGAGCCTCGTCCCTTGTGGTTTCTTCACATCTTGTTCTCAGAAATTTCTGCCCTATTATTTGAAAGACGCTTTTTACGTACTTTAACTGGGAAGTGTTGCTACCTGGATTCCGTTAGGAGAGCGTTCGTAACAATAAATCCGAACTCAGTACATGTTTCAACAACTTATGTCTGTCACAAACCTTCACTGTGGAGTGAAAAATCGAAAAGTGAAGAAAAAACAAAGCAAATGCTAAAAGCATTTAGCAAAGAAAAGGCTGAAGGGTTAACAGCAAATCAGGACCGCAAAGAAAACTTATTCTTTTCTTGCAGATCATTAGGAAGGTGGACAAAAAGAACGCCTTGATCAACAGTGACGAACCAGTTTCGCAATTGCACAAGTGTGCTCTTTATCTCAAGGACACCGACCGTCAGTATCTTTGTCTTTTTAAGGAGCAAATAGTTGTTTATCAGGTGACTATTTAATGAAAAGTAAATTTGTATACTTTTGGGGCGACAAGTAGTTTATGTCTTTATTCAAGCTACAACTTTATATCAGTGAAATTTTGAATTCACTTTTCTGACATTGTATGAAGGTTTTTCAAATAAATCTCGCGCATAGGGTACAGTGGCTGAGTTATGCATTTGCTAAGTGATGCAACTGCTAAGTGATGCAGTTTCTAAGTGATGTAGTTTCTAAGGCAAAAATAATTTTTCGCAGCCAGGTGCTTGACGTACCTCACCTGAAAAGCACCAGGATGAGTAAAAGCTAACAGGGGATTGGTCGAAGTGGCTTGTGACGTTTCTTTCAGCGAGGTTGTCAACATTCTCAACATTTTTGCGGGACATGAAACGTTTGCACGTTTCGGCGACGATGACACGGTTAAGAACTATTTCAAAATAACCGATTCGCGACAATGCATGACTTTGCACTAGCAAAGCACTTAGTGATAACCCCTTGCGAACTCGGAGAAAAACATTACCCCTGCACTGCGCATTCGTTCATCAACGTTGCTTTTCAGCTTCTTTTCTAACGAGCTGCCAACGTGGCTGGTTGTCGAGTGGATGGTTTTGTCCCAAGCAAAATATTTATTTTGCGTCGGTGACGTTACGGCAAGCTGATACGAAGGGTTGTGAATGTTTGTCTGCTCTAATTGAGGACAGCGTGCCACGAACGTTCGAGTCGAAGCAAAATCGTGGCATCTTATTGCAACAATAGGCGCACGATTGCGAACAAATTGCTCGTGACGGTGACAGACGGTTCGGTTACAATTTTCCAGTGTCACGCACGGATGACGGCGCGGTTCAAACTATGAAGAATGCGGTAGCGTAGTCAGCCAAAAAGTGTTTTGGGGGCCAAAATTTTTGACGTTAGCAGAGGAACAGCATTTTTCTTGGGACACCGCTTCTCAAAGCACAAAAGGACTTGAGATGTTAAAAATTTGGAGGGGGCATGATCCCTACTCCCTGACTACGCCTATTTGAAAGCGGTGGTCTGATGTTCGGGACTTTGTTTTTTTTCCAGGCCACTCCGAACCCTAAGAATCCAAACATGGATTGCCTGAACGACGGAGCTTGCTGGACGATCATTTCTACGGAAAAGGCGGAGTATTGCTGGAGCGACAGCGCTTTCAATCTTGTCAACAACGTGCCAGTCACTCCTGTGCCGGTCGTGCGAAATCTGGAGGTAAAATCATTTTTCGCTCTCGGTGCAAAATGCGCAGAGCTGGCGTTTGATCAAACAACGAGCGTAGAATTTAGTTTGTTTTTCGTTTTAATTTGTACTCCATATTTGTTCAGGTGAGCGAGGCACAGTCGGTTCGTTTGGCGTTAAAGCCATTGCCAACATGTCAAGCAATAATGACCTTAGTTGTGTAACTAGTGAGCTCTAAGACAAAATGTGAAAATAAACCTTTGCATACAAAACGAGAAGAGCTGCCGTTGTCGTCCTGTTTGTGAAAATCGGTCAAAGGCCATTGGGGGCATAGAGCTGACATCCTGGAGTTTTTAAGTTACTATTAATTGTAGCCGTGCTCCCATTTTTTATTTTCAAAACTAACAGATGATTCTAAGGGGTTGGATCATCAAAACATTTTATTCTACTCCTGAAAGACACGCGTTCCGCTCTGTCCAGAAAAAGTATATCATGAAAAGAAAAATATTGCCCCTTGCCTGCTTTAATTTGTTTGCAGACTTAATTCGAGTTTTTTGTGGCTCTAATGCATGTGAAACTGCAAGATCTTCAACCCGGTTTCAAATGATAAACAAAATGGAAGTGCGAAACGGCCTAATAATTTGATAATGCTGACATTTCACTAAATGCTGTTCACATTACCGGTGAGGGAGAAATAAGCTGCAGTAAGCTGGCTGCAAGCGCAGGCCGCAAAAGGGAGAAGACCTCCGAACAAAATGTGAAAGAAAAACATGAGAAACTGTGACCGCAGTGACGTAGTTGCGCGAAGCGGATTACGTGGCAGTGCCCGTCACGCATTACACGTTAAGAATGCATTGAGGCATCATGGGGGATGTTTGCATCAAACCTCGACCTGTGCTTCTAAATCAACAGGGATATAATAATCTACAGTCGCCGCCAACTCTCACTACCAATAATCTCCGCGTGGTGAAAATCGAACCGATGAATTGTTCCATCTACCCATGCCTGCAGCAGACTAACGAGCTTCGTTAGGATCGATGCTCTATGATGTTTCTCAAATTGGGCTGCTTTTGCCCACTGCAGAAGGCAAAGCAGGAGCATGTGAGCCTGAAAGCGGCGTTGGGTGAAGCTTAGAAAACTAGCTTCAAGCTTCAGGGTGTTTAGAAACAAGGTGATTTCAAGTTGTGCACCGTGCTGTGTTTCACACCAAACGGGGGAGATGTAGTGAAAGATCTTCGCGAGGGGGAGAGGGTGAAACAAATTGTTGTTTGGCACTGCGCTTTCTGTTAAAAACCGCCGGATGCAACGTTCCAAAAAACTATTACATTAACAGTTGGAAGCAAATTCCGTTTTATACTCATTAATTCCGCGTGAATCAATTGGAAGAATTGGCGATATTAAGAACTGACAAGGTTCCGGTTCCAGTGCACCAGAACGAAAATGAGACCATTTTGCATTTTAAGTAAAGGTTGGATTTCCTCCATGTGTGGATGGATGTTCTTCAAGTAGAGACAATAAAAATGATGGATATTCTTTAATTAGAGACAATAAAACTGTTTGGTGATTTATCAACAAAAATGGAAACAATTGCAGCTGTTAATCGTTTTTTCAACTCTTTGGTGCAAATAAAATACTGGGAGCAGGGTTAACTTAAAAAAGCATCTTGAGAGAATCTTGGTGTGTAAACGGCAATAACAGGTCGCCCACGTTACGAAACAGTTGGTCTGTTCAAGGCTGCGGTGGTGTTACTGCAAAGGAATGGTAGAAAGACCATGGTAACACCATCTTAATTTTTGGATAAAAAGAACCGTTAAAGTTTAGTCGCTTTAACAAACAATTCTAGTAGTTTTTACGGGTGTCTTCTGTGTCAGCTGTTTACTGTAAAATCGTTTCTCATGCAAAAACATAACCGATAATTATATTGACAATAAAATCAACCAGCATGTTTGTGGAACCACTGGTTACGTCAAAGACGTCATAATCTTTCCATATTCAGATTCACCTTAAAGGAGAGAAAAAAGAGAACAGATTCCTTCATTTAACTAGAGGGACAAAATCAAATTTTATGTGACAGCGCACTAAATCTGCATCAGTTCTCCTTTCAACAAAGGAGTATTCATTTCGAAGAAATGAGAACAAAAACCGTAGTTGGAAAAGTGTGCAAACGTTACTTTTTCAGATCAATGGAGGGGGTGAGATGGCTATGGTAGAACTGACTGGCGAGAACTTCTCTCCTAACCTTACAGTCTGGTTTGCTGAGGTTGAAGCCGAAACAATGTTTAGGTACGGTATATGTTTTGTGTTTTCAGGATCATCCTCGTTTAAGAACTGGCTACGTTTCAAATATTGCTTTGGCTCGTTTATGAACTTGGTTGTACGGAATGTGTCGCTCTCTTCGAATGAAACTCTGAATAAAAATTCTCTCTGATCTGAATCCAAACCTGCCTCCAACGAACTTAGTTGCCATACTCTATAGTTTGTACACATTGGGCAGTTAGCCATTTATTATCTCAGAAATGTTAACGGCAAGCAGCCCTGAACGATTTTAGGAAAGTATGCGATGTGTTAACTAGATTAGGCATTGAGATATCGAAAAAAACCACTGTAAAGTTATTAAGTTTCTACAAGTCTCAGCCCCCGCGGGTCAGTGACGTCACAAAACGTTCCTGAAGCTCTGCGCAGTGAAACCGAAAGTAACTGTATGAAAATCAAGATATGGTGCTTACTGGAAGTGTTTTGACAACCTGAAACCTGTGCATACCCACACCTAGGACAAAACTTAATATTGTTTGAAAATCATCAATATTTGGCAAGTATCTTCTTCTTGTTATTGCTGGTACTTTCGGCTTTTGCACACTTTAAAAAAGAAAGTTTTCACAGTAAAACCGTTGCAGAAGCACGGACGGGAGTTTTTCAATTTTTTCAATCTATGCTTGGAGAACATTGCAATTCCAAAAATAGTTTTAAACATCTCCTCTGTTCCATTTACTGATAAACTTGCTAGGGAACAAAATTAGCCCAACTCAAATAGGTAGAGATTTTGTTTTGCGTTTTTCGAGTAACATGTTGGTGCGGCATTAGGCGTTTTCAAATGTGAAACCGAACAAGAGTAAATTTGTTGCAGCAAGGGCGTAGTTGTTTGTAAAACGTTTAGGTTCGGCACCCGGAGTCTTTGGCGAATTTCATAAATTATTCTGTTTTACTTAATCTGAAATTGTATTGACTTGCTTAGTATTTAGTTCAGTGCGGTTCAATGCTTGACAAGGCAGCTGCTGAAAACGTTTCGTTTTGTTTGAATTTACGAGGCAAAAACAGGATTTCATTTTTTCTAAAGCCCCAGAATATCATTACCCTAGCAACCATTTTTGTCCGCTGGATTCACGTTTTAGTTCCAAGTCATGATGAAGCTGTGTTCAAATGTTTAACGAGTTAACCCTTTGACAGTGCCTGGATTTCGAGTTAGTGAACNTCCTGTGGTAGTGCGCAATTGTNAGTGAGAANCAAGACAGTTATTATANATAAACGATCTGTTTGTGTTTTAAACACTCTTGCAGAAATGAAGTCAAATATATATATACTTTGAAAGAGAAACAGTTNCACAAAATCTTCCANGANTTAGTTCAAAAATCTTCCAGGAATTAGGTAACAAAATGTTGCGCTTCTGTGGAGTTTACGGGAACCTTTTTGTATACTGTATACGCTGAAAGGAGCAAATGACGCATTGTTTTAATTGCTTCCAATCTAATTTTTACAATGTTCTACCCTTGCACAGGCAGGGTACAAAATGAGAAGGTTAAATTATTGTGTGATGAGTGATGAATGTAAGCCTTGTCCATGCACGCAAGCCAATTACAACCGATAAGCTTTCTTGAAAAGTTATTGCAAAACTCACTTTTACATGTACTTCATTCATACAGACATAGTCGCGAATAACTACACAGAAAATACTTCCCAAAATATAAAACCAGTCGTATGCTTTTGCTCTTTTTCCGAAAATTCTACCATTTGATTCTAAAAAGTCTAGTTCCGCAGAAAGTTACGTTTATGTCACGTTTCTGTGAAATTTTGCAGAAATGAAAGAACTGCCAAAAGTGTTTTTAAAGGTGTTTCGGANAAAAAAACGAACGACTGTTTGCGACTTTACAGACTTTTCGAAATGTCACTGCTTTCATCATAGGTTTACAGCTTTCATCATAGGTTTACAGCTTTCATCATAGGTTTACACGGCTGCAGAAGTTGCTCAACCGGAAATCATGCAGCTGTCCATTACTTGTAACCTAAAAGCTTGCTGCGTACCTTCTAGAACTGCTTTAGCTACAACCAAAATTCAACGAAGCATGGTTGGCAAAGGGACAGTTCAAATTTTTTTGATTAGGACAACAAACGTTTTCAACACCTAAGTTTGATTTTGTCTACTGCTGCTTGGCATCAGCAAATACTGATTTTACGCAAGATAGATAGTTTTCACGATCTCCACACAAAAACAATCTGCTCTTGCTCGGCCTTGGCATAAATTTTTAGTCATTTACTGTTGCTCGTAATTTGTCAGGGCATTCTGGGTATCGCGAAAAAGATCAAACTCAACGTTTGGGGGAAAAAAGAACTCTGTAATCTAACAAGTTAATCGAAGTTGGGGGCGGTGTAAGTCAGATATTTTTCATAGTACCCACGGCCGAAGTTACCACTTGCACAGAAATAATAGCCATGTATGCAAAACCATATTGACTGCTGCATACAATCGTTTGTGGCTTATTATTTTTCTGCACTTTTTCTGCAGGTGCTCCAATTGTGTGGTTTGCATTGTGCCAGACATATCCAAAGTTCACAAAGGCTGGAAATATGTCAAGAAAACTGTAAAAGTGCCTCTTCTCCTGGTGCGAGACGACGGCGTCATCTATCCATGTGGAGTGAACTTTTTCTACACTCCCGAACCTGGACCAAAAGCTGAAAAGCCGCCCTCTGTGAAACAAATTTTGAAGAGACGTTCGTTTTCCAGATAACGTGCTGAATGCTTCCGAAGAGCTCACAATAAACTTGTGTTTATTATCCCAAAAAACGTTTCCTTTTGAAACTTTTCCCATGCTATATAATAACGCCATCACTTTCATTCTGTCACTTTGAATAATTGTGACATGCCTGCGTTTGATTAATTGCAAAGTGGGACTGCATGTTCTTGCGGCAGACGCTTAAATTTCTTGTTATGGTGCGCTCGTAATAGCCAGCGATTCTCTTCCAAAATTCAATGAGTGCGAGCGTGCAATTTATGTTGTTTTTGATCAAACGCAATGTTTTGCTCTGTTGTTGAGCAACTCCTTGCTGAAATTTGGCGCCTGTTGCCTTTTTATACGAAACGCTATTTATTTCTTACGCCAATTAAACAAGCACTTGTGCTCTTTCATAATTGTTATTCAATGGTGCGGGAAAATTTGGAATTTTTTGGGATATTCGCTTTGTATGAACTGTACCAACGACTAAAGCAGTGCGCAGACAGAGTTCAAACGCGTCGTCAATGTATATTCTATTTTTCTTGCGCAAAGATTTCGCCGACACGAGTTCTCTGCAAGCGTTTTTGTGCAATTTCTTTGCGCGCTGTTTGCTACAAATGTTGTGCAAAACTGACCTACTGGATTGATATAGCTCGTGTGTGGTCATTTTCCTGCAAGGACTAATTTCCTCCGTTTTCCGTAATGAAGGGTTTTGCAATGCTTCCAATGCGGAAGGTATTACGGCTTGCTGTATCATAGTAAACCCTATGTTCATCCACGGTGCTTTGCGAACAAGAAAGACGGTTATCATGGTCGTAGTCAAAGTCAAATTTTTACTGAGGCGAATATGTCAATTTTGTCCCCGGTTGGGTATGTTGTTAAATGTAGTTTGTGGAGACCTAACACCCTGCCCTTATTTAATCTAAGCTGGTGGCATCTCTGGTGGTTGCAACACAGTGGTTCTGCTCTTTTTGAAACAGCCACACAATAAAGTGGGATCTGATTTAGCGATACAGAAATGTTTTCTGGCAGCATTCCGGAATGTTTACCGAGGCAAGTGCCTCATTGGCCTCAATGTAGCTGCGGCCTAGGTTATACAACACCGAATCAAAGAGGAACAATGTTTCATGTGTCATCATCCCACTCCCCGTTCAAATTAGTTATAACAATAAAACATCATTGCAGAGTACCCGTCAGGGCGGCGATAGCTCAGTGGTAAAGTGTTCGCCTCTCAGTTGGAAGGTTGGGTGTTTGATCCACGACCACTGAGTGAAGCGCCGTAGCGCTTCTTGGGCAAGGGCGTTCACCTGAGCTGTACCGGCAAGAAT
>JGI24021J15306_10005136_pt1 | contig 15456 bp, 10 predicted proteins | sample Ectturendosymbi1_FD_15306 | JGI IMG/M metagenome (IMG submission 15306)
GGCTATTTAGCACTTACGCTTTTCGTGTACCAAAGCATTTAACCAATTCGCTAAAATATAGCAACTGGCAAAAGAATTTTAAGACACAATGAGTTGCCATTAGTTTTTGTGCATTTTCTTGCTTTGAAATAACGGCCTTAGACATTGGTTTCTACATAGCCGGTCACTGCGTGGCCACAGATAAAATGCAGTAAGAATCTGCTGGACGTTGGTACAGGTTTCTGACAATTTTAGCTTCTGAAAGTGTTGATGAACTTGTTAAAAAAGCGAGAAAGTTGGGTTGAAAACAAAACAGTTTTGAGTGTTTTTCTTGCAAAATGTTTCAAATTTTAGTTTTCACGAGTAGTTCAGTCATGTTCAAATTTCTTAAATCCACCTAGAATCTCAATTTATCGAATTTGAAGGTTTGCTTCACAATATCAAAGTCGAAACTGCTGAAATTGTCAGAATTGGAAATTCTGTCCTCAAGCTTTCTGTTGTAACTGCAATATTTGCACGCCCTTTCGAAATTTTGCCAAAGGTTTGCAGTTTTGTGTAAACATATGCTTTGAAACGGTGAAGTTGCTTGTTTGAGTGTAGAAGTATTGAAAATTGTGACTTGGCATATACAAATAATGTTTATTCGTATATTTGTTTAAAACACTAGAAAAATATGTTAATTCGGAACTTCAGACTGCAAATCAATTTGCATCAAATGAGTGCTCCCGATAAGCGAATGATCAATACTATTAAAAAATTCACATTTTTGCAGAGGGTTGCTGCTTCGTAATTTATACATGTAATATTAAACAAAATTTTTCTTGCATTTCTTACACGTAAAGGAACACCCGTTTTCAGTGGCACACGCAGAAAATTTTCATGGGGGCGGTTCATTCAGTGGCATATGGTGGTCTTTTGTATTTGGTGTGCACTATTTATGACGTCACAATTTGACGTCATATTCATGTTTCCAAACCAACGTTTTGGCGAAGTTTATTGACATAATATGCATATTCTTCTACACGCGCTCCCCTTAGTTTAATATTATCAGCGCTCCAGGTCAGGCAGCAAACTTTTAGTTTTCCTTTTTCCCTGCTGAGACATTGTCAAATGCCTGAATGCTTCTATGTTAAAAGAGCTGTTTTTGAGCTCGTACAATAGTTCTATCATGCTACAGAAACTGGTAATGTAGCCAATGCGGTCAGCGCTTGCGCTGATCAGACAAAATAAAAACGATTGTTTCGAAATAAGTGAACCATCGCGGAACAATCGGAGTGGACAATGACATGCAGAGTGGACGAAATGTCTGCAAAAAATGCTGAGATGGTTCCTGGACGCAGACGATAACCCAGATTCCCATCAAAACCTAATTAGTACTTTTTGGCCCATTTACAATGTTCCTTGAAATTTACATGTAAATTCCGTAGTATCGACATTAAGGCGACAAATTAACAAGCAAAAAGTATGCGAACACAATTAATCTCCTTTGCGCAGGTAATAAAGTTTTCCTAAAATATCAAACTCAAGGGGGTTTTTAACCCCAACCCCCCCTTGCGTACGCCCTTGCCCGTTTTCTTAGCATCTTTTGCTTCGTCGCCTAAAGATAAAAAAGCTGTTGAACGAGCATATAGGCTTTCGAGACAGGGAATGGGCAAGGCCACCGCCACCCTCATGCTGCAAGTTTGTTAAAATCAGACAAATAAAGGCAGTGCATTCAAGTGTTCAGGGCAAGAATGTGTAGCTTTCAGAACAAAAGAATAAAGACAGTTTTTCAGGGAGAAATGATAAACATTAAAACGGCATTCAGACGATAAAGATGCACTTTGCAAGAAATTTGCGTCAGAGATGGGACTAGCAGCTTCCACCCTGTACCAAAAAATGTACTCGTATTTTACGTATGTAAATGAGCAGCTGAAATTGTCCAATTGCTTCTACGCCCAATAAACAAGCTCACTTTTGAGCGGTGTGTTCATCAGTATTGCCTCTATAGCTTCAAAAGCTAATTGTCCAATCCGCAACAACTTTCTAAAAATTTTTTGCGTGATGGGCAAGCGTCATCATCACCCAAACCACCAGCACAGCTGTGCTGACCATTCAAGTGACATTCTGTTTTCCACCAGCGTTGGTGACTGTTCAGTGTTTGCCTTAAAGTACGGTAGGGCACATTTTACTGTCCCATCTATGTGGTGAACACAAACTATTGGCCTAACAGAATCAGTGTCTTTACTGCTGTGCTGAAGCAGACGAGCTTTCGTCTTACACGGCAATTTGAAAAGTTAGCATAGATGTTTTCACTCAGTGAAGACTTGACCGGTTCTAGGTGTCTTTGTGCAGCAGACAAAAAGTTGCTGCCAAAGTCAATGGCGTAATTAGATGAGCTATGCCAGGATTCTTGTCCAACCGGTTTGGAAAAGTACGTCACAGGCAGTTATTTTAGTTTTTTGCCTGAAAATCATTATACGTACTGGCGGCAATTAACCCGGGTCACTGACTATTTCGTAGGCTTAGGTAATTAACGGGTGGATAAATATGAGGTGTGTCGCTATGTTTTTACTTTGAATGACCGCTCGGCAATGGAAAGACGACCTTGACGTGAAGCGGAATGCTTTTTTGTCGTGAACGGCGAGTGCTTTCTTATTCATGGCAAGAGTTTTGGGTTTGAGCTAATTCGTCACGTGATGGTACGATACGATGGATATCAGGCTTCCTTCAGCATGGCTGTTATCATTCTTGCAATATCATTACCCTAACATGAAGACATTGATCACCACTTCTGCTAAATATGAGAAGTTATTTCACAGCTTATCGCGACCACAAGGTGTCAGTGTTGTTTCTGCCAAATCTGAGTTTTGCCTGCTTCCATCACATCGATACATATCAATGTGAGATTCGCTCACAACTATTTCCCGAAGCTCACAGTTTTTTCGTTTGCAGGCTGTTTTGCTTTACACCGGAAAAACTGCCAGAAAAACAGCTACAAAAAACAACAATTTAATGAAATATCGCTGACGATCAAAAGTTGCTTTTCGAAATGTCAAATTATTTCTTTTGAATCATTGGTTGTAACACTGGTTGTAACAATCATTGTGACAACTTACGCACTTTCCTTCAGGCCAGGTGCTGTGGTTTACATAAGTTCTTGGAGAAAGTTTCTGATGCTTCGATAAACCAAGTCGTTCTGTCACCTGCTGGCGCACCACCTGCAGAGATGCCATAACAATACCTTTCCTTGTCGCTAACGTCATGTGCTTCGCGGCATGTGTCGATCCATGTAAACTTAAATCGTTCCCATTTGTATATACTGTTGTTCGGAGAACAAAAGATGCCGCCGGCCTCAGCGTATATTTGTACAGCTAACCAACTGGGAAGATTTCTTGGCATTTTTGCTGTAGCAGTTGTTTCTGTCTCAGCGCAACATGATTCGCTCTACTTGTTGTCTTGCCAGTTAATATACAACAACCAGCAGCTTTCAGTTCACACCATGACTGAATTTNCTGNCTCTTCGGTTGAGGAAATGGGTCTTGTGCNTGTGACAGCGGTTGAAATTTCTTAAAATAATTTTCGCTTAATTCTCATTGCGTGCAACATTGTTCTTTTTCTCATGTTATGATTTACTGTAATCGTTGGTCTGGACTGCAGTGAAGACGAGCGCAAGATGTGTGGCAGAGAAGCAACACCAGTAGTTGCGACTAATGGATTGGCGATGGAAAATCCATGCTCTAAAGCCGTTGGATTGAAATAGTCGACGTTTTGAGTAAATTAGCACTGCACGTGTGTTGAAAAGACTATTAATGTGTTTCACTCTGAAACGCCATGTTTTTCATCCCTTTTGCCCAAAGGAAATTCAGTATTTCTACTTAGGACGAAACGCCTTATTGGCGACACACCTCGTCCTTACAGTATATTATCTCAAGCTGATGTCTGCCGTTGGAATAAAGTTGCTAGGTAACCTTCACCGTCTGTCGGCCAGTAAATAACCTATATCCGTATCATTACTAAACTATACAATTCATTGAAATCATAAATTTAACTTTGCGTTGATGTTTGCTGCCTGACATCGAAAGTCTCGTGCTCTCTGAAACGACAGATTGAAAAGTTAAATTTTAGTGATTGTTGGAAAGGGACGGTAGTACATCCTTACCTTTCACTGATTTTGAAATTGCAGTTAAGCCACATGGCTATTGCCAGAAGTGCAGTGCCAAAAGCAAAAGTGATTCTATTTGAAAAAAGACATACCATCACCATACCGAGATGGCAGATAATTTTTCCAATTGAAAGATTCACAAAAGTGACAGCATAAATCTATAATTTTTATCTCACGCCATTAAAACGAGAAAGACGCTTTGTTTTAAATTGGGGGATGACGATTTTCCCTGCGTTACCTCCGATTGCACCTCCAGTTATAACCAAAATAAAGTTTGCTGTTAGAGAATCTATATTTTGAAATGTGCTGCACTTGCCGAATCATCCATCAAACTTCAGTTTCTAATGCAAGAATCTTTCACGATCGTGCTCGGCAAGTACAGGGCACACTTTTCTGCACCATGATAAAGCACATGTTTTATTATTTTCGGATTAAAGCACAGGTTTTGTTGTTTTGGGACTGCTAAAACAAGTTATTTGGCTTGAAAAAGGTACCTTTATGACAATTAAGTGTAGCGGTGGAGCTGTGAACTGGAAAAATGCATTGCACAGCTACAGGCCACCTCCTTTGCACTTTGCTTCTGGGAAGGGATGGGCAATTAGCGGTCCGAGGCTACAGCGTTTTCAGTGGACTGTGGAAGCATTCAGGACAAATCTTCAAATCTCAATTTTCCTCCAAATTACCACAGTAAATGTTGCTGTTGAGGATAATTTGAACCGAGACTTGCTTCTATTTCCATGTGAAGGTGCGGCCCTCCGCTAAACACGCCCTTCTCAGAGTGGCTCCCGAGCCAAATTAATTGCCCATCCTGCTCTTGGGTATACCTATTTTGTTTATCTTTTGCGTAAGCACAAGTGCGCCCTGAGTTTATAATAATGAGGATCTTTTCAAACTAGGGTTTTCTACAAGCAAGTCAGATTGTTATAGGAAACCTTCGCATTTTCGAACCGCAGAATTTCTTTATCGCGGGGTGTATTTCTCTTAGTTGGTACTTCTTTCATAGCCCCAGTTCAAATTTCTTATTGTTGCAGCAATGATTTCTAGAGCGCAAGGAGTTTACTGGCCCAACAGAAGTATAGGCCTACATGTAATTTTATCGAAAATATTTTGATACTTCTCTGATTTTTAACTATTCCTAATGGAGTCAACGGAACACTGCATGTGTTTTGTATTTCTCTAGCTAAATAAGTTTTCAAAATGAAAACATTGGAAGCTTCACACTCAGCTAATAAGTTCTTTCTAACCCTTATTTATTGGATTGTTAGCCGCCGCTCATTGTAAGTCTCGACCTTTTGTGTAGTCAAATCAATAAGCATTTTGCAGAACTACGCAAGACCCACGAGGTGCAACGCTTTTTAACAGCATTTTGGGAAAAACATATGTCAACAGCTGTCTACGAACACTGGCATGCTCTGAAAGTGCGGAATGTCACAGCTCACTGCACAGCCCAGCAGTTACAGATGGGTTGGTTATGCCAGAAAGATATATGCCGCCCTTAATTTAAGCCGCATAAAATCATGACCATAACTAAATATAAGCTGCGGCTTATCGAATCAATACGATAGTCAAACGTGCTATTAATTTCTGCAGTTGATCTACGCTTTAACACCTGTCTGAAGCACATACGGTATAGCGCAGTCCTGCTCAATCAACATTAACCTGATCACCAGCACAGGAGGACCACCTGGTTTCTCATCCGTGGATGCTGTTATGAGATGCCCGGTGGTTTCATCGAGACCCATTGCATTGCGTCGCGCATTGCACAATACGTTTTCCTGTTCACACTTCGCTATAAGAAGGCAGTTATCTCTTAGGATGAAAAAAGATCTGAAAACCAACTCGTTTAAGAACACTCTCCACGGACACACACCTCAAGTTCTTTTCTGTTATTCAATGTTCACAAACAATTTGTGCCACCGGTTAAATCCTACATTTTTTGGCAATTAAACCCCATAACATGTTGCTTGTCATCTGATACAGAAGCAATCACACAACATTTAATTTGGGGTGACTGGTGATGCAACTAAATCCCTAGCCTGGGACATCAAGTATCAAAGTAGCCTACCTGTAATTCTGTACCTAGTGTAACCAAACAGCGACAAGACTTTACACAGATTGCGTTGGTGAATAAATTATGGAAACTTTTTTTAAGATAGAGAAAAAGAGAAAACATCAAACGGATTGGAGGTGTTGGTTTCGTAATGAAGGCACAATGTTATCAATGACTGACAAATGAATTTCAAAAAGCACAGATGCGAACAGCAGGATGTAGCATTTGCTAACACTGGTTCGCTGACTGCAGGCTTTTTTCTGAAACTATTCGAAGAAGGCACATCCTAATGAGATTAGGTAAACCCTTGACCAATCCGATTTCTCCCCTTGGTGTTTTTCGACCGCGTAAATTCTTTACTGTTTGACGAGAATGCCTGCCAGTGGTTTTTGCTTGGTGCAGTGTGCACTCAAATTTGATCATAGCAGAAAACAACATGTCGCTTGAGGATTATCGTGTTTTTGCATTCAAAGCATTCGCTGTCCTGACCTTATCCAGCTTTTATTACAATGCAGAAAGTTCATCCCAGTCGAGAAGCAAATCTTCGCACGAACTGTTTGCGCAATTTGTTTGCTTGGTCCATAACAAAGACGTCGATTGCTGTTTATTCGCGTAGCGTCGATCTCGGTTGGACGCTATATTTGTCGGCACAATCATATTTCTTCGCGGCTCTACTCTGCTTCCATACTGAATTCAGTATGAGAGTCAATATTTTGAGAAAAAACGCAGAAATCGCAAGGTGCTTCGAGCAAAAGTTCATCTTGTGTCGTTGCACCTGAGCCGAGCAAACCCTGTGGCGCTTGGTATGACCAGCTCATTGAATGGAGTGTTTACTTTTGATGTTATGAGTTGAGACTGCGGGTTGAGTCGTATAAGTATTGACTGTGCACAGTGATCGCTATCGACTACGTCAATCACACTTGTTGATTGTCAGGAAATCCCTGGTGCTTGACAGAGTGGACAGCGGCCAGCCAGCAATGGTTTTGTCTGGACTTCAAACAGTTCCCAAGTCGATGAAGTAAACGTATGCCTAATATATCAAAAATAAAACATATCAGACATCCGCTCTGTTAAAAAGATGCAAGCATGCATATTTTTTGATATTATAAACTTTCCACAGCAGATAAATGTTTTTGCGTTTTTCATGTTGAAAGTTGATAGTAAACCTTGGCGGTGCACCTCATATTTAACCATTAGTGGGCGACAGAAGCACAAGTACGGCAACTCCGTCGATCGAACAGTAAGAAAAGCAACTTATTCGTAACTTGCCGAAAATAACTTAAATATCTACAGAAAGCTGCAATCGAATGCCTGTGTCTAAACGCAACGGACACTTAGTGACGGCCTTGCTTGCAAGGGAGCACACTAGTGAAGATTGTATAATGATAAAAAACATTTGCTAGTACAGAGATAAAAAACGACCAAACAATACAACTAGCAAATATAAAAAGAGATGTCACCAAAATATACCACCAAATTAAATGTTCATTTGGCGCTTCTAGTGTAAATTTATCGCAAGTGCTTAAGTTCTATTTGACGGTTGAAATGATAAATTTTGCGTAGTATCGGAAAAGTATTAGGTTTTTTGCAGTTGCTTAGATTGTGCAGTTCGTAGGTAATCTTAAACAATAAAATTATGCACAAACTTGATTTTAATTGTTTAAAAAATAGCGAAGTTATTTTATACAATAATTGTAAGTGTTAAAAGCACCGTTTCAGGTTTTAAGATTCATTCAGAGAGAGATCTTTCATTGATTTTTTCCCAAAATTTCAAATGGTATTTTAGATGATTTAACTTTCCAACGCTAAAACATTTGTTACAAGACAAGTTGCCACTAAGCAATGCTTCGCGTGTCCGCAATGCATATAAAAAAGCACAAGGGCTTCAGTCAAGATAACCTGTTCTAGTGGAAGAGACGTTACTACAAAACAAATGACGATAAAGTTCACTGCAGAAACTTAGATCACTGTCCTGCGAACGAAACAAAACCGTGGAGTGCGGAAAGAGTATCTCTTAAGTTATAAGATAGTCGAATATTTCAGCACGGGCAGCGCTACTATGCTGAAGTTACTTCCAAGCCCAGTGTTCTACGACATCGTTACAGTCGACCGGCATTCATTCGAACGTGCAGGTGTTATGTGCAGGCTAGGTTTCCCATCACGTCTGGACCGGGAGCAATAAAGCTCGAGTGAGCTATGGCTCGCGTGCCCACACCGTCCCGGAAATATTCTCACGGCAGACGTAGAATAAAGGTGTTTGATTAACAGTCGTATATATGGCATTTGTGCGTGCGTGTATGTGACCATCGCGTTTTCTCTGTTTTGATTGAAGCGCGACAGAGTTCGGATGCACCAGGTCTTGTAATTCAGTCTCCTTTGTCTGGTTGTTCTCTCTGGTGGGTGTTGTATCTACAACAGGCGCCAGACCTTAAATTGCCGCAAATCTTAAATTGCCGATTAAAACTTACACTGCCACGAAACGGCGCCCAGACGGCGTTGCGCTGTATTCAGGTCGCTCTTCCGACTTGCAAGGTAAACTCACTTCAACATCAGCAATGTGTTGTAAAAACAGTGGTTCTAAACTTGTATAGTTTGAAGGTCCCTTTTTTCCAAACACATGCAACAGTCGCTGCTGGCGTCAACGGAGCCTGTTCGCTGCTATCTTGCCTTGAAAATCCGTGAAGTTTACAATCTCGGAATAAGCACATCGCAGTTTTCATTTCTGCGCCGTTTTATTCGCTCCTAATAGAATTTGGTTAGTGTTCCTTGCAGCCGTGTACGGCGGTATTACATAGTTTGATGTTATTTCGACGAACCTGAATTTGTCAGCACGAATGCAGGTTCTACTGTTCCAAATGTCTGTCTTTACGCGTGTGAAAAGTGTATAAAACGCGCAGTTAACCATCCACCCGGTGCACAGGTGCAATCTTAATTGGTTTTCGAAGCATAGTCGAATAGCGATCATGCTAGTAGGTGAAACAATGCCCATTTCTGATATTACAGACTCAGTAATATTGGAAAACACCTCGTTTGTGGAGTTTGCTTTCGTTTTTTATTGTGGTATCAACGCTAAGTAACAATGTGTTAAGATCAATGCTTCAAAAAGTAACGGTTGTGTAGTGCAAGATTTTGCACTCTTCTGCGGTTCAGTACCCAAGCACTGTATTTATTATTGTCTTCACAAACGTTTTGGTTATGCGCCTGGGGAAGTCAAAGTTGTATGAGGTTTGTAAATGGTAGGTGAGGTGCAAGGTCCCAGTTTTTCCTTTGCGTCAAACGCCCATGTCGGTGATTTGCAAATAAAACTGTGCTAGTGAGATGAATGATATTATTCAGCTATTGTTTTTTCATTAGGGCTTACTAGTAATTCCACTTCCATTCAGTGCAATAAATTAAGACTGTGCAAATGATGATCTTTGTGGGAAATAATTAACCCGCATGGGCAGTAACTTTTTTTCAAGCAAAACCAACAGACTGATCAAATCTGTGCGTAAAATAATGAAATACTGGATTTTCGAACTCAGTCGCAGTTTCGTTATACATAATTGTTGCCATCACCTTTGCTTTTATGAAAACTCCGGCTTTACTGAAATTCTTATAAGCTTCCATCACTGCCAAACATTTGATTTTAAGACTGCAGTCTATGCAATAGAATATCTTTCACCAGAAGTCAGCTCGCAACATATATAAAAAATGTGCAAACTGCGACTAAAAGTGTCTTGCTTTGGGAAGCAGCTCAGACGACTTGCAATGAAACCTGTAACATTACCGAATGTAGATACCTTCTCTGTTTGCACTGCTCGTTGTAGCGTTTGCACTTTTGTTTACTGTGCATATAAAACGACAGTTAGCTCGTCAAAGTTTTTGGTTCACAGCACCTAATCTACGAGCACTTTTAGCAGCTAGATTGTTTACTGAACCTGGGGCTGCTCTCATTTTTTAGAACTGCTGTCAATTTGACCACCTGCTAGCTCGCAACACCGTGTGTTTGTAGAAAACAAAGTTTTTTTGTGCCACGAGCTTCTTTTTCAGTTTGAAATGGTGCAGTATTGCTGGCTCGACAAATAGGCTTTCAGCGAACGGTTTGCAAACACTCGTGAGGCCGTTCTGCTGCTTTAACCACCGTGCGTTCCGTCTGCATCCGGCAGAGAGAGCTTGCTTACAGCAAGCTTGTGTTATTGTGTCCGTTTAGTTTAGTTGTTGATTGCATAACCTACTTTACTTCTGCAACAAAATTGAGATGACGACCTGTTAATTCTTCCACCTCTCTTGGCAACGACGTGTCAGCCACTTGTTTTGACCGTTCTGTTCTTGAAATTTTTGTATGCTTTCTTATGCTATGCACTGCAGAATTTCAAATCAGTTTCATGCTGAGAAAGCACTGCCCCCCGCCAAGATTGAACGCGTTGCTTTGTATTTTCCTCCACATTTCTTACTCTTTTAAATATAGCAGCGACGGTTTATTTTTCGACGAGACTGGAAGTTATATTTTTTGTGGCGCAGTTAAATGTTACACACGCTTTAGGCAAATGATAATATCATTTGTTTAAGTGTCGTCCCGTCTCACGCTTTTTTCTCCTCACGCCTATACAGACGCGAAATGAGCTCGAATGATCGAATCCGATCTTTATCTTTGCTTATCATTTGATCGTCACGGCTCTTCCAGGTTTCACCTGTCTCAGCAACCCTTTGAACGAGCTTATGCTGCATACACATGGGTTTGACTGCGATTGCTTGGAAACATGTTTGTTTACGGGTTTGCTTCTTTGAACTTGAAAAGTCATCGCCGCCTCGCAAACCGACCAACCCCGAATCTCTTCTCGGTGCGACGAAAAACGTGCAGGGTTCGGCGGGCGACGCCGCTCTGCGCGTTTCCTCCACCGCCTGCAAACGGCGCAACCGCTTTGAGATCGCTGGCAGAAGTTTATCATCTTATGGGAATTAACGTCGACTAAAATTGGCAAAAACCGTGAATCGATGTTGAAGGATCTCCGCAAGATCAAAGCAGCTCTCCGCTCGCGTGTTGCCGCAATCGGGTGCGATCCTTTCAGCGGCACTGCCGAAACACGCCCCAAGAGCCAACGTCGTCTTGCCACCAACTTATCACCGCGTATTCCCAGCGATTGATAACAGTGTTGATCTTTGCACGGATCCGTTGCGTTCGCGGTTGAAGTTGCGTCGCGAGAGGAGATTTAAGAAGAGGGTATTAACAAGAAGAGAGTAATTAAATACCACAAATTTCCTGTAAATTGTCAGCAAACTGTTGCTGTAAATTGTAAGCACAAAGTCGGTTCCAGTGTTGTTGTTTGCTAAGCGCCATGGAAGTTTAGGAAATGAGAAATACAATCAGCAAATAAGAAAATTTGATCAACTCACCATTTCACCACGCGTATTTACTAGCAATTTTTTTATTAAATTATACATAAAGATTTCTAAAATATAAGAAAATTTGTTGTTGAGCAATATTTTATTTTCCTTCTGTTTAGCACACAGGGCTGTCTAAACTTTGGGCCACAGGCCAAATGCGGCCCTCGAACCCATTTCACTTAGACCGCGGCTCTGGTTTCAGATTGTGTTGTAAACGTCATACCGAAGCGTGAATAATGCTTCTGTGTCGGAGCGACGCCGGTTTCTCGCTGCCGAAGACGCTACCTGTTGTGTTTTGATGTGCTGAGAGCGAATGTGAGCACGAAATCCGCTGGGAAGTGGTGTTTCTGCTTCAAAACCTAAGAAAGATGTCCGAAATACGCCAACCTTCAATGTTGGAAGGGAATGCTGGCCAGTGGTCACATTTGGTCCTCTTTGAAAGAGTTTCGGACACCCCTAACGCATGTTGCGCGACCTTTTCAACTCGCGGTCGCACTGGATTCTAAAATGTGACGGCAGGTCGGACCGGGAGCAGATCGGTGGACTGTTTCTGTGTACTAACATGAATGAAGATTTAGAAATGAATTGTTTTTTTGATATCGGACGAGTTCTGCAGATTGGCTTAAAGAGCCTACCACGACGTAGTTTACTAGACTCCATCATCTTACGCTACGTTGTGCCCCCAAAAAATACACCGAAACTTGCCAAAGCGATGCAAAGAACTTGCACTCGGCGCTTTGCCTTGACACTGCGAAAGCGGCCATCCCTGGCAATTTAATAACGACAAAAATGCATCAACTAATTTGTTTCATCGCAAACTCAATTGTCTGTTTACCTTTTCACTGAGTTTGATACCCTTAATGCATACTGAGAATAACACTCCACCAAATACGTTAATGTTGGGAAAATCCCTCTACCTTTGCTGGTTTTCGCTTCTCTGCGAAAAGGTTCACCCAAGTGCCCTATAAGGCTATGTCTGTGCTGTTGTACCGTACATCAATGAATGCCATCATGAGAAGAGATTCGATTTTTTAAGTATGTTGTAGGCTTCACTTTAAACTAAACCTGTCAGCGATATCAATTCGGAATCTAAGTAAACGGTCCAACACTAAAATTCACAGCCGCAGAATGTTCCGGTGCGCGAGGTTTACTTACGATTGAAGCCCACAGTTCTGCGCTGTGACAATTCCCAAAGCGTATCTCAAAACACAAGAATGTGTACGAAAACCACAGTTTGTGCGCTGGCGCCCGCTCGTCCACTCCAAATTGAAGACCATTTTGCACGTTTAGAGAATGACAGTCGATGGCGACTGGCATGCCGCTATGCTGCGTTTGCTTAGGCCTTATCCGCGACAGGAAGTGACGCAGCTACCTTCGTGCTCTGCAACTTGTGTCGTTGACGATCGTCACGCAACTTTTCCTTCGTTTACTAATGATTTTGGTTCGCGCGGCTGCGCAGTTTTGTTGGACACCACGACCACCACTTGACGCGGATGGACGGTCCGTCATTTGCAAACAGCCGCAGACGCCATATCTTTCCCCACTTTCGTTTCGACCGTCGCGCCTCCCTCGCCGCTCTTCCACGGCTAGTGTAATCCAGGAATGTTGAGCTTTAACATTGGGTGTCGACTAACGCATCCCTAGCGATTGCGTTCACGAAGCACAGCGAGCGATTTTGAAAGGCCAGCGTCGTGATCCGACAAATATATATCATTTGAAATTACGTGTCGTTGCCTGGTTAATTTCACGTAGTCCTTACAAGGCTCTGCCCGCACGTTTTCCCGCAAACCCAGCTGTAGCAATGATTATATTATGCAGAAGAAGATTTTTTAACAGTGCTGCGTCGAACCAACGTTGTAACTTGGAGGACTCGGGAACTTTATGCATACCCTCTCGTCCTTTACGAATCCAATAAACTAACCAAGCGCTTTATTCGGTTTGTTCATAACACCCAGGGCCGGATTAAATGGACGCGAGGCCCCGGGCAAAGTCGTTACCGTGAGGCCCCCTAAACGCTTAGCACAACTGCCCAGCTATCACATGCCCTCGTTTCAACTTTGCAGAAGCACCGGTCAAAAACGTCAAATTTGATATGGTTGGTAGCCTATACCTTAGAGACAATTGGGGGTGACCATGTGCGGCAGTTCGTAAGTGGTTAGTTTGTTCAAACAGAAAGTTGTATCACAANAAACAATCTTTTGCTACCGTGACGCTACACAACAATCATTTTTGTCATAGGCTCTCTAACCATCTTCCCTGCACAAATCGCCCGTTTACTTATGTATTGAGAAAAGATATGTTTACACTCTCTCGCAGTCGCAGGTTAAAACATACACCGTTTACAAAAAATTTTCTCAACAAAATTCACGCAAAAGCAACTTGAACCGTACTACTCGACCGAAGTTTTGCGATGGGAACTTTACAATAGTTACATCTGTTCCGTGATGGAGTGGACAACAGCGCTTCTTTTGATCTAAGACTGATACCCTCACGATAGCGACAAGAACTTCGCAACTAATTGTCACGTCAGCGCATTATACGGTAATTCCAAAGGCGTTAGATTGCGAAGAATACTTAGTAACGAACTTGTTGAAGATACCATGGCCTCTGTCACTCTGTGAATGTGTACTTTTAACAAAAAAGTCAGCTACGAAAAGTAGCATGACGCCGCATTTTTTGCACGCACATGAGCGGTTGAGACTCACCGCTCAGGTTGTTCTGGCTGTTGATCATTCTTAAATTATGACTTATTTGCAGGAAATGCTCGAAAAATGGGTATCAGGCAGTTTATGTAAGGATAAAGCATTTCTGATAGCAGAAGTGTAGAAAAAAATTCAGACAAAAGATTGAGATTTGAGGTTCAACCTGCACAGACTAATGGGTAAAAAGTGTAAAGCGTTTTGCGAATCTCCATTTGCATTGCATCGTCAACCTGAAAAGGATGAACAAAATTTCGACGTTGCTCCTCTGGAAAAATTTCTGCGGACGCCCATGGATGCACTGATTTTGATGTCATAAAGCGTGGTTCTGTTTGGTTCAATTCCTGTAAGTCATTCAGAAACGATAATGCCAAAGTTGTCAATTTCCTTAACTTACATGCTAAACCAGGGATCTCAAACACGCAGGGGCGTAACGAGGTTAGATGGCGCCCGGGGCAAGAAGCAAGTTTGCCGCCCCATGTTCGAGCTGAGGTCTTTCGGAAGCAAATGTACTGTAATGAAGGAAGTACTTGTGACATTATTTGGACTTTTTGGCGACCCCGCAGACATTCGGCGTCCCCATAGGGACTCGGCAAACAGGGAATTGCGCCCCCCTTGTCCCCCAGTCGTTACGCCCCTGCAAACACGCCACCCGCGAGGGCGTTTTGTGTGGGCCGCGATGCTTTTGGGGAATTTTCAAATAATTAACATTTATGTTATTTAGTTCATTCACCGTTGTACAAGTTCTTTTCACACTAAAGCAGAGACGTTTAGAATTGATTTGCCTATAACTCTTGATGCCTTGTGCAGAAAATAAATGTGCACAGCCATAGCTATTTCTAGTAAGGTTCACGTACCACCATTGTTGCGTCAGCGTCATAATGCGGCCCTCAGGTTGCTTTAGTAGCCCTCATTTGGCCCTCAGAGCAATTTGAGTTTGAGATCTCTGTACTAAACGGAGTAATCAAAAAGCTCCACAATTCTGACGCGTGGTGAACAGCCTAAAAACATGAAAAACCAGTAAAGGAATGTTTTGATATTAAAGCACGAGGCCCCCAAAACCGCGAGGCCCCGAGCATTTGCCCAGTTTTCCCAATGGTTAATCCGCCCCTGATAACACCGCATTGGCCGAAGGAAAAATTCCTTTCGGCGCCGCTGTTAACAGTAGAAACGAATTTTAGGAGGAAAATACATTGATGCATAAATCTATTCTGATT
>JGI24021J15306_10005138_pt1 | contig 15454 bp, 13 predicted proteins | sample Ectturendosymbi1_FD_15306 | JGI IMG/M metagenome (IMG submission 15306)
AGTCACTGTGATAGTCACCACAAGCGAATTATCGTAATTTTCTTATCCCTATATAATGATAGTGCAACCTAGTAGTAGTAGAGTGAACTCAGTGAGGGAATTCTATTGCTGCTGGTTGCTTTCCCGTTAGTTAATGCCCCGAATTGCCATCTTGTGCTTGCCTCAGTAGTTCAAGGTGATGCAGTCAACTGCAACACTTGCCATACGTCTCGTTTCAGCTAGCCCAATGTCTGTAAAATATTTACGCACCCCTGGTATAACAATTATTTCCGCCATTGAAAGTGGCGTCATATTTTTTAGTGAAGTGTACGACGTCTTTGTTTCATGATTAGTTACACTCTAGTCTAGGACAGTCTGCTGCCTATGAACGACTGCTTAAACTTTTGAAATATATGTGTCAAATTTTCAAGAACAGCTTTCACATATCTTCTCTGTTTGAAGGTAGGCCTACATGAATATGTGTGGCGAGGTGATAACGCCACATATAATGCTGAATTCATGACGGCAATAGTAAGTGAACCTGGTCGAGAGGGCAATCTCTATTGCTGTCAGTGGAGAGTCGCAGGCTCACTTTAATTGGCTCAGGGTCATGTAGCACTGTGGGGCAAGCCTACAGTGCAGACCTTTTTAGGGAAACCTATGGTACAGACCTTTTTTGTTCGTTCACTGCAGAAATGATGGGAAGTCCATAAAGTCATGTTTGATTCAGACAATGCAAAATCATATAACAATATGAAACTGGGTTGGCTAAGCTAATAAACGACACGAACTATTGTCATTTGACGATAATATCGTCTTTCCAACAAAATCCAGTGATTGCCATCCTTGCTGTATACATCACAGATCGCTTCAAACTTTGTCATGTCAAGCAGAAGCATGGTGCAGTGGATGTTCTCCAATCGAAAAGGTCTGGTTATCGGAGGTGATGGCGCAACTCGAGTCAATGACTGGACAAAAATTTTTAGTGACTCGACTCGAGTCACATTGAGAACTGATCTAGTGATGACTCGACCCGAGTCACCTTTTTTTGCCAAATGAATCAACTCAATTCAAATGAATGATTTGAGACTAGGGTTACAGTCATTTTTACAAAATATCTCAACGTTTTTTTCACAAACACAGTCAGTTTCTAGTCTGTACTATTCGAGTATTAAATCCTGTCATTTTCTGTAAAAACGATGGCTTATTTTTCACTGATTTGCAATTCAAATAATATTTTTCTGAACCTCGGATCCATTTACAAATGCGGGGAATTGGCGAAAGGGTCCAACTCCAATGACCAAGGGAAAGCCATAGGGGTTGGTAACGTGACCTTGCTTTCAAAGTTATTTATGACCACGGTTTTCTTTTTTTAGTTTCCATTTTCTGATGAAGCCAACAGTTTTGTATACTCTGAACTTGAGGGTAACATGGAATTGCAAGAAAAGGAGTTCATCTTTTAAAATATTTTTTTCTTTTTTTTTTTTTCAAGTGCACTTCTAGGTTTGAACAGGTCTCCTGAGACAATCTGTGCCATGGTTTTATCAAGATGGTTTTAACTGAGGAACTCTTACTGTATAGTGCACCGACCAAGTAACAATCTTTTTGTTTTTATTTATATCATTTATAAGTTTTTTTATAAGATGTGACTACGGATACGCCTGGCCTGACGCAATTCAAATGAAACGGTCAGTTTATCATTCAAACGGCGTGGATCTCGTAGCCTAGGGGTTATGCACTATGGCTGTTATGCCAATGGTTTTCGGTTTGACTCCCACCTTGCCGGCTTTCGTTTCTTTTCTTTACTTCTTTTCAGGCTTACAGGTTAGTGTTCGGTTAGGGTTACGTTAGGTTTAAAGTAAGGGGTAGGTTTAGGGTTTATCTTTTACGTTTAGTTTGTTTCTACCAACTTACCAAGCCTACTCACTAGTCACTGCACTCTCGTTGTGCATTAGTGTTACGTCACAGGTGGCGTATAAAGGCTGCCTGTAAAAGGCGGAGCTCCGTAAATAGCGGAGCTTGGATGACGTAACAACTGGAGTCGTTAAAACCGATATTTGGCGTTGAGCAATGAGAACTAAACGTAAGTAAAAATAATTGCACTATAAAAGGTGATGTTACACTACGGTAAAAAAAGTCTATTTTGAAGTTTGATATTTTTTGGTTATCTGAGTTTTACAACAGTTCGGGGACAAAAAAATAGGTTTCAACAGTTGTGAATTCATCAAATTTTTAAACATCGTAAACATCCATGCATTGCATGTTTAAGGGAAAGGCATATTAAGTTGCAATGATATATCATTTATCCTTCACTTTTTTTGCTAACTTTTTTCCACTCCGGTTATGTCATTAAACCTCCGCAACCAAGCTCCGCCTTTTACAGGCAACCCGTATAAATTAATTTTGAAATTTCAAGATCCACAGACATATCTGTAGCCACTGCCTTTTTTATAACTATTTAGTGTTGCTACCTGCATATGTGTGTTGAGTGGCTTTAAACACTATCCTTCGCTTTGAGCTATGGTTGTATGGTCTGCTGCTATTATATTTGTATGCCCATGTCTTGTTATGTTAACTAGGCTACCTTGGTAGTTAGTGTTGTTGTGATTGTTTGTTGTTTTCTTTTTGTTGTGTTTTTCTTCATGAGTTGATTTCTGAAATGAACTAACTTTTACACATACTTCTACTTATTAATTACATGAAGGAAGACTAACAAACAAGGCCACTCACAAATTGCAACCAAGCAGAAAATGTAGTACTAGTAAGGCTATACCTACTTTTTTTTACACTGAAAATGCAGAACTAACTACTCAGTTCAGTAAACAATAGATTTAATTATAGTATCATTCTGAAACAGTCTGCTGGTTAAGCTGATATGTCCTTTTGCTATACTAGCAACTATACTATTTGTTGAAACTTAATTCAGATCTATTTCTAATGCACATAGTTTGTTTAGTCTAATCCTAATCTGTCATCTCCAAATTGCATTTTTAAAGCTGCCTTTAGTATAGTGCTATAAAAAGCATCGCTGCTTTTAAAGTCTTTCCAACATTTCTTATAGATACTGATTGAACCTGTTTGAACCCTTATAAGAAATAAAACAAAAGCCAAATCTCCAAATCTATTACACAACCACATGTCTTGTGCAATAGCCTAGACCAAGGGTTCTCAACCAGGGGGAATTCCTCATCAGGGGAGAATTTTGTATTTGCAAGGGTGGAATTTTATATTTAGCATTTTGTTTAGAATGTAATATAGTTTAAGCATGCATTTGTTGATATAAAAGTGATCTTTACAAACTAAATTTCTAAGGAAAAATTTATCTATGAATAACAGTGAAAGGGGTGCATGGGATAAAAAAGGTTGAGAACCACTGGCCTAGACATATCTAGAAATGTGGTTGTGCAATATATTTGGATCAATGCAAAGTATGTTGATAAAAAGACAGAGAAATGTTATACCAATAAAATTTCTGAAGTTTTTTATTGTTTTGCATTGAAAGAAAGCAGTGTATTGATTGTGCCATTTAGTAATAAGCCACATTACTCCATTTTTAACCAATTTTTATAAGTCACATACATGTTTGTCCTGCGGAATTCCATGGCAAGCATACGCATGAAAATTCTTTAAAAACTTTTGTATCATGCGGCAGGATTAACATATATGCATCATTGTTATGCTTAGCGAGAAATTGCAACACGCTAACAACTAAACTTTTGAAGTGAGAATACCACAAACATAAGTCCCTCTGCAAGAAGGACAATTTTTGTGCTGCATGCTGGATTATATAGACACCAATTTTTGTCTTCATATTGCTCATTTTTAGAAAATTCCTGACATCAGAAGTCCATATGTTGTTCCTAATGTATCAGTGTGTGTTTGTTGCTCTGCATGCAACCACCATGTCTCTCATGGGCAGCAATCACACCTGGCTTTCTTTTAACACGTGTCAGACCTAAAAATGCTCACATCACACAAGATGTGTTGACAACACCCATGGTTTCCAAACCAGCCATTTTTCAGGACATTTTTTTATGTTTAGTTAACTCTAGGAGAATAGAATGTTTCTTCATGTGCTTTTCTCAACCTTTAGTTAAAGTTAAATTTATGAGCAAATGTTGAAATGAATAAGGCTTTGGTTTTAATTTCCAAAAGATTTTCTTGTACTCCAAAGCTATTAGCTCAATTTGTTTGTTTCTATGTTATTAATGTGGGCAGCTGTTGCTCTTCACTACATTAACTTTCTTTCTGGCCTAAGGGGGTGATTTTTTTGGCATCACATGCTATTTTCAGAAACTTTTTAAAAGCCAACACTGTTGGCTTCTCAGAGCATTTGTGACACCCCAGTTTGTCCATGACTGGTGCAGATTATGTTTGAGTGTGGGTTTTCATGACTTTTGGCCATAAAATTAAAATTTTTACACATAATATTGAAATAACTGAATATCAAAAAGTAGGAACAGCATCAGCATTGCAAAATAAGTATGTATCTAGTGATTACAACCAAAGTGCTTTAGCTAAAGAGGATTGAAGCGCTTCACTTTCTTGTACTCCTACGTTGTTGCTTTCCCGAAGGCCTGGCCTAAGCTCTCAGTTAACTGTTATTTCCGTAGCCTGAGTTTTGATTGGTAGATTTGGGTTTTCAGTCGAAGACCTTTGTTGTCGTTCTGCAATTACCCAAAGCTAGCATGTAAGTAGTATTAAGCTTGTGGGGAAAAAGACAAATTTGGGCAAAATCAGCTTAAATATCAATGTAGCCTGAGTCACAAAGTTTTTCAACTTTTTCTGAAGAGTTTCTTTTCATAACTGTACAAATATTTCAAAACATATGGCAAGATACTACCTAATGTGCACAGTGCTAAACAAAAATAGCAAATTTCCAATGTTGTACTATTGCAATATCAAGCCAGTACCTACTACCTACATCCAAAGTAAGTAAATGGTGTTGTTGCATCTCTACATATAAACTGCAATGCAGGTTATATTCCTTACAGAGAGATTGTTGTGATTGCAGAAACAACCACACCATAAATAGTTGTAATGTGTTGATAGATATCCATGTGTTTGTCTGGTTGAACAGCTGATTCTTGTGGTAAACCAAAAGTGTTGTCTTGTGTCAGAAACGTTTATGGTGAATCCAACCAGACGTGAAAAAAAGAATGCCACAATACCGTGCTCTCTTTGTGTGTTTAGGTAAGAATGTCATTAACTTGAATTTTGTTATCCTGCTTCATGTTTAGGGAATACAACTCATTCTGAATCAAATTCAGTTTGTTGTATTTGTATAAAAAGTATTGCAAACACGACCTTGTTCGTAAAGCTGTGTATATCAATTTCATTTAAAGGTTCTCTGCCAGCAACCTTTGGGCTGAAAAGCAGCTTAAAGCAAGGATGGGTTGTGGATGCAACCTTGTTCGGAATCTTCTGTGCTGTTTTCCACCATGAATTCCATGATGATAACAAAACTGGCATCAGTGATGAGGTTTCTCAGCAAACCCACACAGAAGGCAGTTCTCAACCTTTCAAGATTACATAACAAAACAAAACTCAGCACATCCTTGTATGTAAACAACTGTTTATAGGTGATGCTGCTGTCATTACACAAGTGACATGGGCATTCCATCACAAATTGCCGTTTTTATGAGACAACTATAGTTCTTTAAGTGTTGTCCATCCCCTCCCTTGTTTCAGAGATGTTGCTAATAGAGAGATGCAGCATCTCAAAATCTCATTCTCCGGCTGGGAAACATATGCTCAAAATCATCTGGCCTGACATGAACACCTTCATCAAGGTTGACTTGAAATTGCCTCTCATCGTTCTTCTCAAAGCGATTATATTCTCCCATTGGGGTTCTGCTACAGCTACACCAATGTTATACAGATACATATTTTTAAATATAATATAATGTAGACATATATTTTAAATCCAGCTCTGTTTCAAAACGTAGTGCTGCTGACAATCGCCAAGTCTATGAAATCAGGTCTTGCTTGTCAAAGTTCGGTGTTATATATTTTTTATATGTTTACCCTTCAGCAGTGCAATGCCATCCAAAGTTGAAATTATGCTTCAGGCCTGGGTTTCCGAAACTGGGGTCTGAGGGCCTGTGACACTGACTGCACAGAGACTGTGAATATATGACTAAAAATAAAAAAGTCAAACATATACAGTGTATAGCAGGGGTCACCAAAACAGTACTCACGGGCATCAGGTCACCCGCAAGGACCACGTTGGTCGCCTGCGGGCCTGTTTTGAAATAGCTTTAAGATGATGAGTATCATCACATGGATTACCATCATTAATGATAAGGTGATAACATAATTATAGGTAAATTGAACTAAATTTTTATTTCATAAGTGTGTATCAAACTGGTAGCCCTTGGTGTTAATTGGTACGCAAGAAGTAGCTCTCACTTACATAAAGGCTGGTGACACCTGGTGTACAGTATGACAAAATACAGGTGCAGATTTGCCGTGGACCCTGACTTAGAGCAACATAATATTATTCAGTGTCATTTCTTTTAGTTTTGTGCTATCATTCCGTTGTGGTTGGGTAGAAAAGTTGATGTGACATAAGATTGCAGTCCAGGAAAAAGCAGATACACAAATGTGATTCGAGACTCAAAAGGAAAACCCTGCTTTAGGCAAACGGTTCATTTTACCATCCAAAGATCTCTGTAATAATGCTGTGAGNTTTGAATAACTTAGCCTCTGCAGTATTAAAAAACGATTTTTAGATTTTCTCATTGAGTGCTATGAAGGTCATGCAAAAAAATTGGATTCATTGATTGTATGATTTCTTTATATTTGCTTATGCGTTTTACTTACCTTCTGTTTCGCACTGTTTGAGGCTCTTTTCAGCTTTTTTCATATTTTTCCTACAAAGCAATGTATGAAATTGAAATATGCTTTGTGTTTCAAGAAATGTTTTGTTATTAATGTCGTATTTATTACCAGAGCAATTTTTTAGGTTGTTTGCATTCCAGTGATGAATTTTAAAAATGCTTTTTGTGTGCCTCCTCATTGGTATTGAACAGATTTGAGTTCAGCTTCAGTCGTATCATTTAAAGCTATTTTTCTGTTCTATTATAGGTAACATATGTCGTTCTCCGATTGCTGAAGCATGTTTCAAGCAAATTCTGGAAGAAAAAGGCATAGCACAAGATGTGCGTCTGAGCCATAGCGCTGTTTCATTTGTTTGTGGTCAGGCGTCATTTAATTGCGTTTGTGGGGAAAGGATGGAGCTATCTTGAGATGCTTTGATATTTTCTTTTGCGGTGCATGTAGATGTTATTTCCGACGTTCATGGAATCTATTAAAATCAACATGTTCTTTCGAGAATTTAAGAGATACTGAATAGTGTGTTCTTGAGCAGTCGCCATTCATTTCGTTGCTACGTAACAATCAGAGTCCGATCACCGTCGACGTTTCGCTCTCTTTTCTCTCCGAAATGACTTTTTGCCCTTTTACAGTATTTCAATAAAATCTTCTTAATTGCAGTGGTGGGTGGATAGCGCTGCAACGTCTCCTCATGAATCCGGCCGGGAGCCGGATTTCCGCGGACGGATGTGCATGATGTCGCACGGCGTGTTCCACCACGTGGAGCGGCACAGAGCGCGTCCAATCACGTCAAGAGATTACCACGAATTCGATTTTATTTTCTGCATGGATGAAGACAACATGAGGTAGGTCAAAGGTTCAGCGCCGGTCGGTCGCCGAAGCTTTCACCGATTTGCTTTTAATGATGGACGAAAACGTTTACTTTCGATTTTAATGCGATGCTGAGCATGCTCGAACAGGATAATCTTTTCAGAGTTTTCGTCAGGGACGCAAATGAACTTAATATCTGACGGTTACAGATGCTATCGGTTGTTATGGCATTTATTCACTTCGAAGAATACCGTTGTTTTTGTGTAGTGTCCCATTGGATCGCTTAATATTGAAACGCTTGAAATTTCACTCACTGTACGTGCGATCACTGTAGTTTCAGCGCGTGTTTGCAAAACCTCGAGTTCCTCTAATTCCATGCTAGTGACAGTAGAACGCAGGTCACATCCATCACCACCAACTGCTGGGTTAAGATTTTAGTAAACGGTTCTGTATGACGTTTTATACCCAGGACTTTACGGCGTTTGTGCGACTTCGCTACAGCGATTTCATCGTGCACTTTTAGTGGACAGGGTTATAGGCAGTGACGTAGCAAGGAGTGACATGATGAGGCATATGTACCGTACCCTCTAAGAATTTACTTACTTTTGCTTTAACTTCTCTCTCATTCGGACACAAAACTGTTACTTTTCGTGTTCACACAAAAAATCTGCTCATCCCAACGAAGCCTTTACTTCGTGCTTTCAACCCCACTCGTCAAATCTTCTGGGTAAACCGCTGACATTTTAGTGATGCCCCCATTTTATTACGTCAGCACTGAAAAGCGGTGATTCCAAGCGACCGTAATTTTGTGAAAGAAAGCGCGTATCGGTGATTGCTGTTGGTGATTAATGCCTGGTGGTTATGATAACAGCCATTCGTGCAATGCATCCGACAATTCGTGTTTTGCAGTGATCTGCTGGACATGGCACCAAAGGGCGGCTTTCGCGCCAAAATCCACATGCTTGGCGCCTTTGACGATGACCAGTCCTTCAACGGGGTCATACAAGACCCTTATTACGTGAGTTTTATTTCGTCCTTGCGGGGTTTGGACTCGCTCGTTTCTCGTGGCCTATACACGTATTTGACCCCAAGTACCGACATACCGTATTGACTCGATTGTAAGCCGCACGAAAAATCGTGTTAAAAGATTAATGTAAGCCGCCTTTGATTGTAAACCGCACAAAATACTGAAAAAAATCTTTATAAGCGGCGGCTTACAATCGAATAAATACGGTATACGAATTTAACCCCAAGTACTGATATATATGAATTTAGTCCCAAGTACCGACATATACGCAGAACCGTCGCGAGAAAGTTTTCAACAGGGGGCTTTGCGGGGGGGCTTGACATTCTAAAAATTGACAAAAACTCCACTGATTGTAGTGTTTCACATTTCGATTTGGGGGGGGCTAAGCTTACCAAACCCCCCGTGGCGACGGGACTGCATATACGGATTTAATCCCGAGCGTCAAACTGTAGGGATTGAACCCCAAGTACCGATATATGTATCCTCACACATTGAAATCTAACACGTCCAAGCAGCCATGAGCGTGTTTCAGGTGCGTGACTTTATCTTGTTCCTTGCAAGCAAATGGCAGCAACGTCACGCCCCGCTCCACACCGGCGAACAAATGTTAAGTGAAGCGTAGTATGTTAAGAAGTATTTTAGGAACCATTTGTAATCTTCCTGTACTGCTGTTGTATTAACATCGAATGAGTGCCGTGGTGTGTAGCCAGCCCAAAAGTTTGGGGGGGTGAAAAGTTTGGCTTGCGGCGAGCAACAGTATTTTGTTAAAGACACCACTTCTCAAAGCACAAAATGACTAGATATACTAAAAATTTGGGGGGGAATGGCCCCCTGGTTACGCCTATGAATGAATACACTTACGAACGAAACGAGAGGTTTGTAACAAAGATATACAGCACAGAGAATCAACCCACTGCTTTCACAACCGCTGGAAATGTCTTGCACAACAACTTCAAGTAGTGTTTAGAAACAGTTTTTGTGCCTTTGGCGTGAATGAAGAAAACCTGTTTTTTTATAAAACACACCAAAGGTTCCTCAACTCCCATGATTGCATCGCACATTGCTAAGTAATAGCTACTAATGGTGGTAGACGAGTAACATCGCAAACGACCAACTGAATGAATGGTACCTGTCAGTGATTCCATTTTTATGACTGATTTCTTTGGCTCCAACTGCCGAGTCATCAAACCAGCTTTTCTGCTGAAGCATCAAACCAGAATTCCTGTGAAAAACAACCCCTGTGGAGTTGACGCACCAGCTGTTGCAAATTTTACAATCGCTGCCGGCTGTGATTGTAGGTGTTTTGGGAGACCGAAGTGGTCTCTCAAAATACAGTAGAACCTCGCTTCACGACCAGATCCGTCGCCAGAAAGTCTTCAATAGGGGGGCTTCACGTTTGTGCAGGGGGATTGAAATTCCAAAATTAGACAAAAACTCCAATGATTTATAGTGTTTCAAATTTCAATTGAGGGGATATGAAGTATTGTTTGGGGGCTAAGCCCACAAAAGCCCCCCCTCCCCCCGTGGCGACGGGACTGTTCAAGTGCCCACGACCACCGCCATATTGCATTGAAACCTCGCTTTCGACCATCTCGGTATTTCGATGAAATGTTGCGGTCTGTCAAAATGTCCAAGCGCTCACCGAGTTCAAAACTTAATAGAAACCCTGTCTGCCGGTCTGAAATACAAGCGAAAAGCGAGTGGGCCCTCGGTCGTCGTGCAAGCACCTCACAAACCAGTAGGGTAAGTGATATTGACGGACACGGTGGCGCACTAAGGTTTGTCCTTCGCCCTCAGCTCGCCCTGATGTCACTGATGTTCTCGATTTCTTTCTTCTCTTTCAGGCAACCGGCGGAGAAGAATTTGAAATTGTCTACGGGCAGTGTTGGCGTTCGTGCAAGAACTTTCTTAAATCGCTTCCGCCTGGCTCATTCGGCAACGGGTGCCGGTGCGAGAGACCAGGGTAGAATGTCTGACTATTTCAACGTTTCTTTTGCTGTGTGTTTGCTGGAGGGCCCCTCCCACCTTCAACTGCGCAGATGATTCCCGCTGCTTGGGGCCGAGGTCACTTCTGGTCAAATAACATTGTTCGCTAGTTCCGCCATGTTGTGACGCCAGCCTGGTGGGGCGATTTATTTGCTCGACAACGTGTCACCCCCACTGATCAATCTCGTTTTGCTTTGAGATGTCTTTGGAAAAATACACGAATCAGCAAAGCATGTGTACTGCTGGAAGCAACTTGTACGTTGTTCTCATTCCTCTTGAGCCAGGGGTCGCCAAACGTTTTGGCGGAGGACCACACAAGCTATTACACAACAATTCGAGGGCCGGACATCTTACGTAATGTGATTGTTTCAAGATATGTTACATTCTACTGTTCTAATAAATCAACAAATTTTCGGTAAATAAAATATTTTCTTTTGTTATTGAGAAAAGACTTCGCGGGCCGGATTTGGCTCCTGGGCTGTAGTTTGGAGACCCCCTCTGTTAAGCCATCGTGCACTAGTCACGTATTAAATCGGCCATCACGGCGCACACGCTGTGCTTATTGGCAAAGAAACTTATTCGTGTGTTGCAAACAAAGCCTGCTATTTTGGTTTAAACGGCGCGTTCACAAGGTCGACCTGGCCCTACAACCGCTCCTTGTATTCTCATCATCAATGCTATGAGGGGCGACGATGGCTCAGTAAAGTGTCAGCCTCCCAATTGGAAGGTTGGGTGTTCGATCCATCACTGAGTGAATCGTGGTGGCGCTCGTTGGACAAGAGCGTTCACAGGGGCTCTATATTATTCGGATGACGGTTTAGGATGACAAAGCTCACTTCTATGGAACCAGAAAGGGCATTCAGTGCATGAGGACTCTTCTGCGAGCCCGTCTCGTTTACACGACTCCACAATCGATCCGTTCTGGCTTTAACCCGGTTCGACCGGTTGCTTTTGATAGAGCCCCACGCTCCGCCTACTCTCCAACGCAAACTTGCTGCTTGTGTAGTCCCGGCGCGCGGGTCCACAGTGCGTGGGGTCCGTTGTCAACGAAAATCGAAGAGGACTGCGCGGATTTTAACGCCCCCATAATAATTAGCTTTGTAATGTAATTGTTGCAACGTTCATTGTTTTTCTGTAATGTGTAGCCTGTTTTTTTCAATAGCACCTAGTTAATGTAGAGAGGGCGTAAGTTTTGATGCTGTTTTCTTTTTTGTTTACAAAAGCGTTTTGTAATTGGCAGATCAAGTGTGAAATACGTTTCGATAGTTGTTGCCAGTGGCGTAGCCAGCCAATAAATTTTGGGGGGCAAAATGTTGGATTTTAGGCGAATAACACTATTGTGTTTGGAAAAACGGCGCTCCAAGGCACAAAATGACTATTTTCTAAAAATTTGGGGGGACATGGCCCCTTTGCTCCCCCTGGCTACACCTATGGTTGTTGCTGTTCCAGTAGTCACTTCTGAAGGTTTAAGTTTAGTTCCCAATTGCAAATGTGGGTTGCTTAGTCAGTCTTACTCAAATTCCCTTCAGAGTTCTAACGAGCCAACCTGAGATTGGCAAAAACATTTGAGAAAACCTAGTTTTGATTATGCCAACTGCATGACTGTTATACAGGTGAGCAAAAATTAACGCTTCCTTAAAAAGTAAGAAAAATTTTATTTAATAAATATAGTTAAACCATTTACAAAGGAATAGAAACTACAATTTGGTTCACTTGAAGTAAACCTCAATGTTCTTAGTTCTTGTGTTGAAAGTTGCATCATGCTACCGTAAAAAGGATCATGGCATCAACCTCACACAGATTGGCGTCGTAAACTTTCTAAGATATAGGCCTAGCCTAAAGATTGAATGTTGCAAAAATCTGAAAATGTGCAAAGGTGGGCTGACTTTCGTGGAGGTTTTAGAGGAGACTGCAGTACTTGTCTATTTTGAAAAATTAGAAAGTAGATTTGAAGATATTACGAAGTCTACGTTTCACTTACAGCCAGAACCGTCGCCAGAAAGTTTTCAATATGGGGGGGCTTTGCATTTCTGCGGGGAGGAGGCTTGACACTCAAATATTAACAAAAACTCAACTGATATGTAGTGTTTCATGTTTCAATTTGGGGGGGACTAAGAGCTTCGTTTGTGGGGGCTAAGCCCCCCCCCGTGGCGACGGGACTGCTTACAGCATAAAGGATTTTTTAAACCTCCGGGATATTCAAACTTGCTCAAATAACAGTTTGCACTCTTTAACCGGTGCTCTATTAGCGGGTTTCACTGTAAACATTTTGCACTTGTAAAGTGTATATTGATAGGCAGGTACAATACCGGAGCTTTTTCAGTTAGAGTCGATTTTGGGCTATCTATATAAAAATACGTTATTTTGCTGTAAATAAGCTAAATACCATGAGTCAAAGGCCAAGTGACTTAGGCCAAAAACATTGAGTGGCAGTTAAAATAGGACTATTTAAAACAAAGGCAAATTAGGCTGAAGCCGAGAAAGATTGTACGTTGGACAAGTATGTTAACAGAAATACTGTACCTCAGAATATGAAGAAAAGCTTAAGAAGAGTTACACCACAGTCAAAATTGCGAGAACGTAAGCGGCCAGCCTGATGATGTTGTGCTAGATAGCCAAAGGGGAAGCTTATGTACAAGAAGTGCTGTAAGTCATTTCGAACGTGTTGATTCTGACAAAGTTCGTCGGCTGATGCATCTGATGAGTCTTACGAACACAAAATTTGCCGGAACCAGTGGATGGGCAAACAATCCGGCCATTTGTCATGAATCAGAATGTTAAGGGCTGTTTACTCCAAATAGGACCGACAACAATCACCACAGAATTTTCGCCAGAAACGAGAGTGATAGGACGGTTTTAGGTCACTGCAAAAGAGGACTGCCAAATGGTGAAACGGTACGTCATCCATGTCTCGGCGTCACTCTTTCGGGCCTATCCTTTTCGCATCACTGACCTCTATCATCACGACTTGACGCCCCCTTAAAATTTTTCTGCACATGCCACTCAGTGGGGCCCGCAAAAGTGCTTCCAATCGGGCTCTGCACTTGTTGAAACCAGCCTTGTCCATGTTTGTATATTTACAACAAAACTGTGCAATGAATTTGCATTCAATTTATCGAGAAAATCTTGTTGTATCTAAAAATTAGCGGTTATTATCCGGTCAACCAAAATACAAACAACCGGACATATCCGTTATCCGGATAAAAACAATTATTGATATCCCTACTAACCCTAGCGTCCACCTCAACCGCCCCGGCAAGAAGCAAATTTCAGCTTCCGCCAATTGCCGTCGCTAAAATAAAATTCGAAAAATGCCACGAGAAGAGCTTGGAAACGCAAATGGAAAACCTTCCCTGTCATCTGCAACTACCACGACTACAACACGTGTTCATGCCAGGGGGGTACAGTTACCCGGGCGCCATATGACCTCGTCACGCCCCTGGTTCATGCGGCGTCTCGTTTTCTCCTCAAGACACAAGCCGGAAACAGGAAACACGCGTTTTTTATTCTGTTTACCCGGTTGGTTACAAGACGTGTCAGGAAAGAGCACAAAGAAACATTTGCTGCAGCAAATTGACGATGTAGTATAAGCAGCAGCAGTAGCCATGGAGTTTGTACAAAGACAATGATAGCTTTTATGAACTGGACGGAGAAAAAAATGAAACACTCCTTCTCGGATCCTGCTGGCACGCTGCGAGAGACTGTTTTCTTGTTAACAGTAGCGAGTGCCGTCACGCGGAGTCTCTGGGGACATTTACGTTTCAATTTGACGCAGACATTAGTCTCGGGGGAGTGGCTGTTGGTCTTCTGTTCGCTTCAAAACGTGAAGTGATTTGAAACGGTGAACTTCATATTCACACTAATACTGTAAAATGAATCGTTTCCTGACGACAGACATGCAGTACTTATACTGTATTTGTAATTAATGTTGCACTTTTGAGCAGTGGCGCAGCCAGCCCAAAACTTTTTGGGGCCAAAATGTTTGACTTTAGGCGGGGAACAGTATTTTTGTTTGGGACGCCGATTCTTGCAGCACAAAATAACTAGATTAGCTACAAATTTGTGGGATGTATGGCCCGCTTATGCTTTTGTGTTTCGTTCACAATGATCAAGATACTTGCTGGTACGTCAAACTCCGCAGTGTGAGCAACGCCATGGCTGGTGCCGAACCACATGATGCTCAGAACGAAATCAGCAAATTCCACGATTACGCGCCTGCAGGAAGGACCAGTGGCAAACAGGGTTGCGGGATCGCAAGTTTTGTGGTGGAGTCGGATTCCCAGCAACACTCCGACAGTCCAATAGGATCATTTTTTTGCATCACGCTCCTAGATTGGAAATTCCTTTTGAAATTGTACATTTTCGTTTGAAACCCATGACGTAACAGATAATTCTTGCTGTACACCACAGTTTCCATTGACTGCTTGTTGCTACAAAATTGTTGACAGCCAAACTTCATTCACTTTATGTTAAGGAATCGGAGTCGGAAATTTTGGAAAGGTCGGAGTCGAACATTTTACCTTGTACTCCGCAACCCTGGTTGCCAGATGACCAGAATCAACAACAACGTACAGTAAATGGCAATAGTAGACGCCGTGCATTCCTTTGACACAGAACAGATAATATCTTTCAGGAGTTCACTCGCTCTTTTGAAAGCACTGATAAAAACGTAAAAGGAACTGCGCGAACGATCCTTTTTATTCAACACGCGTGGCACGGGGCGATTTTTAAACTTGCAGTTGCGTCAGACGAGGCTTAATTTCAACGCATCGTATTGCCAGGAGGGGGTGGGGGTGCAACAATGAACAGGAGGGG
>JGI24021J15306_10005140_pt1 | contig 15450 bp, 13 predicted proteins | sample Ectturendosymbi1_FD_15306 | JGI IMG/M metagenome (IMG submission 15306)
GACACTGGCTGCCGGAGCATTCCCTAGTTACACAGCACGAAATCTATTCGCTGTGGGCCTGATGGTCCCAGATTTTGTCTGCTGGGCGTGCCATCACGAGTGGGGACCAGTGTACATCCAACCAAGCGCTCCCTTATCACGAGATCAAAGGGCATCCCTCAGTACAACATGTACCTGGCCTTCAGGCCTTCTGAAATCTTGTCGCTGATAACGCTCAATAAAAAGACATTTCGTAATTATACAAAACATCAAATATTCACGCTTTTCTATATTTTAAGCATTTTAGACAATATTTCATATCACGATATATGTCAATATACAATTATTCAAATACTTTGCACGGCTTCAACATTTTGTTCTGCTTTAAATAATGCACTTTGTTTGTTTCTTTGGTTTTCTTTATAGTTTTACAGTATGTTCTATTAGCTTTGAACTTACGTCGTTTAGTAATTGTTTTGGTCTTGTTAGCGTTCTTTATATTGTTAATTCGGTTACCTCGCTTATTGTACTACTTTTGTTTTATTTATCAATTTTTTACACAATTTACATTTTTCTGATTTTAACACACTTTTCTTTTGTGTTAGTTTTCGCTTAAATTACATGTTCACTTGTGGTCATCAATGCTGCTTCTTCACATGTTATCTAAACATTATTAACATGTTGCAGTTTTTACAAAACTTCGTTTAACTCTGTGTGTCTCTTACAGCGTGACATTCATTCATTTATTTTAACTTGTCCTCGCATCGTTACCAGAGTTCGACGCGTGATTTTTGGCTGACGCGTGCATGCAAACTTTGTACAGGCTTGTCTCGGGATTGCTTGTTTCAATTGGTCGAAGGTCCTTGCATGGTTTTGTACAACCTGTGTACGTCACTTGATTCGTGCCAGCTGGCTTACTTCAACTGTACAGAGACGTTTTTCAGAGTTCTTTTGTTCCATAACATCAGAGTTCAGCAATTTCTTCAGCTATTCTTGTCGGACGATTGGGATAATTCTGGGTCTTTTTCCTCTTTTATTAGTATATCAAGCAATCCATCAATCGTGGGTAATTCATATTGGGTTTGTCCACGAGCGGTTAAGTCATTTATCTCTTGTGCTCTTTTCACACTTTCTTTTATTTCGCCAATCGTTAGATTGTTGAAGGTGGTGGATGGTTTCCATACATGTGTTATTTGCTGTTGGTTTGAAGGCAGATCATGTACGTACAAGACATAAATTTGTCGGGCGTACATACGTAATCCTATATAGCTCATTATGTTGTGGTTGAAGTTATGCACTCACAACTGTATCTTCGACACCTTCTCGCGTTTTCACTTAACCATTTATAGATCATTACTATGACTTCTTCGGGATCTAACTGTTCAAATGGCTTTTGCAGTTTGCTTTGGTCCTCTATCCTTTCTGTTTTGAAAATAAAATAGATGTTTTCTTCCTTTTTACATGGTTCACGCGTAAATTTCCATTTGCTTATTTACAGCTTTTGACTTTTCGTTTTAGCGACTACTTGGACTTTTTGCCCTTCATAACAAATTAATATTTCGCTTTTTAACTCTGGCTCGTATTCATTTACTTGGTTTAATGCTTTTAACCAATCTATTACTTTTTGTAACGTCTTCGATCTTTTTCTGGCGTTACATAGTTTTCTATTGTTTGGAACAGATTAGAATGCTCTAAAAATGCATGATACAGGTCTGCTAATGATGTTATTTTATACATGATTTCTGTGGACACACACATGCACGGGTACAATTTTCACATTATTATTTCGTTCAGAAATATATGATATAATTACATTAGCGACATTATTTTCATATATGGTTTCTATAAAACAAATACATGTATACTAATGTAAATTTTACATGTGGTTTGAGGTACTCATACGTTCTATTGCAGCATTGACAGTATTGAGCGTTCATTCGCGATTAATGTTCACGTCAAATTTCCACACAATTGATATATTTTTCATGGCGAAACATGTACATATGATTGTAACAATGTCTTTTTCTCTCGCTTGGTTACTGCGCTTCACTCCAAGTCAGAGAGTATATCTTTTATCAGTTTTAACGCTGATGGTTTCATCAGAACTTGTCGTTGAGCTGGTTCGTCTCTTTTCATTCTCTAATGTTGTACTTTCGTCGTGATCGGTGTTGGGGAACGTAGTGCCTCCAACACAAGCCCTCTGAACCAACGTTAATTGGGCAGAGCTCATCGTGTTTTTTGCGTAGCAGTGCACAGTTTGACCGTTTTGAAATCCTCAGCGACGATTCTGTTTGGCTTTGCAAGCAAGATTTTCCTTGACTTTTTCAAGCAAGATTGCTGCCTGCACTGCACGAAAGAACGCTTTGTTCGCTGCACGACTGCAGAATCAACAGCTCGACGAACAAAAAAATGTTTTGTGGATCGAAATTTGCCCAGGTAGTCTCGGACGTCAGTACTGCTGCGTCTCCGTCAACCATGGCTGCGCGCACGCACTGCACTGCAACAGACTTCACGTACGTGGCACGGTGGTCGATACTGAACGCGCGGGAATGCCAAGCAACAGTAGGCAGCGAAGGCTTTGTTGGTGAAGCCGCAGTTGACAGTGCAGCATAGAAACAGCGCAAGAGATAGCTTTGCCTGTCAGCGGTTTGCGTGCGCTTTTGGCATGCCAAGCTATAATAACAATGAGCGTGGTGAAAAGGAAGTTTCGCGTGGCTTGCCAGATCAACGTTGGTTCCTGCTTGGCGCCATGATGGGGAAGGATTGCGTAAATGGCCTATTTTGTTCGCTGTTGCTTGATCCAAAGAGCGGGGAAGCCAGCTTTGCACAATAAGCATGGTATTACTGACTGACTTGGCTTTTGCGATATATCCCGAATGCAACTCGCGATCCGCCCACGTAGGGGCCATAGGAGATTGGACTGCGACGGTCGAAAGTCAGCATGAAAAACGTAAAAAGATCCTTGTTTCCAGAATTTTCCTGCTAGGGAGGCTATAAAATGCCGAAAGTTGCAAGATTTCCATCTGTACGAGGTAGTTAAATCAGCCTGATGACGAATACAAGTGGAAAATATTTTACGGTATTTGTTCAGACGCGTGTTGCGTTAATTTAGTTTTTTTCTGAAGACCTGCTTTCTTCCCGTGATTTTACAAAGATTCTCAAACGGTCAACAATGGAAATACTTCAAAATGCGTCAAAACTTTCCAAACAAGAAAAAGCGTTTTTTCGCGGAAATGGAATTATGACTGCTATGCAATAATTATTTTTGATTTTTTGCATAATGCCTCTACAGTATATATCGGTGCATAACTATCGACGTCGGCGAGCTCTTCACGCACAGTTGCCATCGAAATAAAATTCGGAAAATAAAGGAGAATTATTGCACCATCTGTAATTTTAAGCTGGAGTTTTACGTAACTTACAGTATCTGCATTTTTTAACTTTTCATTATATCAAAATGTGTGTTTATTTTAGAATGGTATTCTTACGAAAAAACGCTGTTTTATGACAACCCGAATGAGTGGTATAGGTTTTAATTTGAAACGAGAAGAAACTCGGCAAATTGGAAGGTAAGGTAAGAAAAAGAATTTCGTATACAGCTCGAAATACCCATCTGTACAAGATTCATAGCAACAATTCTTCCAACAGGAAAGTTTAACACACTTTTGCGAAATCCCATTGATTCTGGGAAACGCGACAGTGTTTACGAGGTAGGCTACGTCACAATGGCAGTGCAATACACGAATTGTATTCAAGTTGTGACTCACGCTTTGTACTGTATTTGGTCGTAAATTTGTTGTGACCTGTACTTTCTAACCTATGAGACGCTGGGCTCACTAAGTGAGAAATTTGGAAATCCTGAGAGGAAATATGTCCAAGGGAGAAATTAGGAAGGAAAAATCATAGTTTTTAGTTTTTATTTTTCTGCTGCAGCAATATCTAGCATTTTTAGCAATTCTAATGCTTTTTCTTTTTCTAGCTTGTGTGATAGCTGCTAGCATGCAGTGTAATAACTACTGCAGATTCTATGCTTGGTTGCATTTTTTAATTTTCCTAACCTGTACTTCGAGTTATAACAACAGCCAACTTAGGTGTTGTTTTGTAACAGTGCTAAAATGGCGGAGGGATTGTGAACGCGGACATGTTAGCTGTGTTAATGATTTACTTTGTATAGTAGCCACCAGTGTCTCAGCGAAGCGTTGCTGATTATTTTGAGAGATTTTTATAAATTTAAAAAGCTCAGCAACATCTTGTTGGAATGCCATTGTCTTTAGAGGTAAAGAGATAAAAATTTTGTTTACACTGACACTTTGCTCTGTATACCAGACGAAAAGTAGATGTAGCTGTTGAGCTTTGCATAGTAACTTATTGCTATTTTTAATAGTGCAAAAAGAGTACCAAAAACAAGCTGATCTACGTTTCTACAAAATTCGACAACACGTAGTTTCATACGGAGTCTTGTGTGGTTGATCTGATTGGTAAACCTTTATTTTGCAATGCAACTCTTTTTTCGCATTGCTCGTCTTAGCGATTAACTTTATTGTGATTCACAGTGGGGAGGAAACAAAAGTGCCTGGGGTCTGCAGGGAGGGATACGGAACAAAATATTGTGATCCACTGATCTGACTAAAACACCAAACAAGAAAAGCAAGACCACAAACAGCATGAGTTCTTTTCTACCCTTTCCCAGAAAAAGTTATTTGTACCGGTGGCGTAAACGTTCGCAATGAAAACACTCGTTGCGCTGTTGTTTTTTCCTTCGATTTCTCAAGCTGATATGTTCTATGCAAACCGGTTAAGAGGTGCAGTTACTTGAGCACGCGCCACCAATGCTGGTAATACAGGCACGATTCCCTGTCTGGCAATACTGAAGACTTGAAAAACGGTGCTTGCGGCCTGTCCGGCCTCGTGCTCGGTGTTAATGAGTGGGTGCAAGGAAACGGTTCGCATTCGGTGCTGCCATTGATTCGTCACCATGGTGAAGCATCCACTACGAAAGCAACCGCGTGGCCCACGGCGCAATAAGGCGGAAATCGGCGTCGCAGATCGCTTGTGACATTGCGAAACCAGCATTTCGAGTGAAGGGGAATCGCGCCAAGCGTCCGTGTTATGACGTTAATAATTTTTGTTTTGATAAAGCGGATTGTTCAAATTATGTCGAAAAGTGCAATTCTAGCAGCTTTTGTATCTTCCCGGCCTGGCGTGTTTGCTGGCGAATGCATTATTAATGTCGCCGGATGCCAGTCCACCATCGATCTTGTTTTGAACACATCGTGGTTTTCGAGAGTAGAACCGTGTTGCGAACCGTTCTGGGAACTTTTGATGAGAGCTGTGCAGAATTGTCGCCCCAACGACAACGTGGAGCCTGGCAACAACGAGTGGCGTTATTTCCGAGCAATGGCAAACCATAGCCAAGCACTGCAGGCAGTGTTCATGCTATTGCGCGACTATACAGACGCACAGCCAGCGTTTCAAGCGGTGAAGGGGTATCGGGCAGGGACCGAGTTGCAGGAGGGACGGGGGGACATTTCTCCTCAAGTTTTGGACCAGGGGACACACAATATCTTTTGTTTCCCCAATATTTTGTGATAAAAAATAATGTAGTTGTACAAATTTCGTGTTTACATTACTGTTGAAAAACCCCAGCATAAATCCGGGAATGAATAAGAAAAATGGACATTATCATTGGATTACCTATAGACACAGTGTAAAGATTCACTACGTAAACTGAATTGTCGTGATTGTTGGGGTCCAATGATGCAAGGAGGCGTGTGTTTGACAAAGTTTAAATGCTGTCCCGATGCACATGAACATGACAAACAACGGTGTATGATTTAGGCGTACTTGGGTGTACTTTTGCGTCATTGTAGGGCGCAGCCATGCCAGTTAATAGAATGTCAGAGATACATGTTTTCAGTGGCGTATCTGTGCAAAAGGCACCCATGGGAAAGTGTAAATGTGCACCCTTAAAATCATAGATATAAGCGCGATTTTCACAAAAGATAGGAAAATAAATGTTTTAAAACGGAAATTATGTTTATTTTTGCTTTTGATTTTTCAACAAACGAAATTATAAATTATTCCTAAAGACTATCACATCTATATTATTTTTATTGTAAAGAATATCAAAACATTGAAATATCAACGTTATCATAATTTGTACATACTATTGGCTGACTGATTGCAAATCAGGGTTGCGGAGTCAGAGTCGGAGTCGTAAGGAGTCGGAGGTTTTTGGATGGAGTCGGAGTCGGATTCCTAACAACACTGGGAGTCGGGGTCGGATTTTTTGTCCGACTCCGACTCCGGATGTCCAAATTGGATCATTTTTTACATCACACTCCTAAATTGAGAATTCTTGTTGAAATGGTATAATTTTTTTGAAACTTTTGTTGAAACAGAGATTTCTTTCTGTGCACCACGATTTGCATTGATTTTAACAGCCAAATTTCATTCCCTTTATGTTAAGGAGTCGGAGTCGGAAATTTGGAAAGTCGGAGTCGTGAGTCGGAAATTCTGGAAAGTCGGAGTCGGGAGTCGGAAATTTTGGAAAGGTCGGAGTTGGAGTCGGATATTTTACCTCCGACTCCGCAACCCTGTTGCACCTTACAAAAATTAAACATATTGAAACTGCAAAATACAATTTCTTTTTAAATGAAACATTTAATTTAAATGGTGCAATAAGTTTTAAATACAAGCCATGTGTTACTTATGTTCGAAAGACAATTCCAAAGAAACAATTTATCCAGTGTTTTCCTGCTTAAATAACACAAAAAGGCTAAATAAAACAACACTTTCTGTGACTTTGTCGAAGCAGATTCGCCCATGATATCATCAAAGTCAGTTTTCTCTTTGTCTTCTATTTCTCTACTCAAAGCTAGATAACACAATCTGTCGTGACCTATTGAGACTTGGAAGTATGAAAGGATCAGTTTCAGTTTACTGAAAGACCACTCACAGCTTGCAGTAGATGCTGCCATCGTCAGCATTATTTGCAAACCAACTCGAAGTTTGGAAAGACGCTTTCATCACCATATTAAACTATATGTCTGTCAGGAGAACTTCAGGACGCGTTAGTTTTAAGTCGGCGCCACTTAAATAGTAACATTTTGCAATCTAGAATCTCCTCGTATATAATTGCTTGCCATCTATAGCCTTTCTTATAGCGTGAGGAGGTCTAGTGGTCTAGTAGATATGGCTTGCAAGCGTTCTTGTTCTGTCACAATGTTTGACCGTCGCGTTATGTCACAATACCACAGTTTTGTCAAATGCTTGGTGGTGCTGGCGGTACACACCCGACTCATGCAATAGATAAGGTAGCTGTTTTGATGCAACTTTGCGGTTAATGGTCATATGGGTCGCAAAATAGGTTCAACAAACTGTTTTACTTTTCGCCAAGCAATATTGGCGTCCCAGTAAGTGGCGTCCATGGCGCCAGCCATGCCTGTCATACCCTAGATACGCCACTGCATGTTTATCATTTCGAATTGCATTAAGCAGCTGTCAATTATTTTAATCTTAGAGATGCAGGTTCACAAACTCTACTTTTAATCTATTGTTTGTTTGTTTGTTTGTTTTTTAACGAATAATTAACGTGTTTTATCTACTATGACAAATAACTAAAATTTTGTGTGCTTAGTAAAGAAGCAAATGCCTGGTAATCATTGTAAACTACTAGCACACATATGCAGCTTATGCAACTGCCATAACACCACGGGGCGTAGCCGGGGAGCAACTTGGGTCATGGTCCCCAAATAACTCATTTTCATAATTCGCCAAGGTCGTACTGCGGTTGACTGAACATGGTGACGTCATCGAAACGCAAGCAATAATATTATATTTGTGTGCAAATCACACAAACTTTGTCCCCAACAAAGTCTTCTAGCAAATTCGGTCCCTGCTATGCGACGTGTACACGACATTAAATTTGGAATGTTGCAAGTGCGCGAGAATGAGATTTCACTGCGCAAATGTTCTGTTGTTACTTCGCATTTGCGCACCTTAGAAGTAGCTTTGGCTGCAGTACCATTGACGTGACCCTTCCCCCTTGCCTGGATTGTCTCCAGGACCAGAAAACGCGTTGATCGCGATTTAGAAGGAACCGACTTAAACTGCTCAACTGTTGTGATTTAACCGCTGTATCGTTCCTGGAACTGACTTCAAGTGCTGTGTTTGAAGATCGGCAGCACACGAATCTCGAAGTTTGGAAACAGTAAACCCTGCGCCTTTTTTTCAATAAACCAAAGCATGTTAATGAGCTGAGTCACACTTTTCAAGCAAATCCAGCAACAAACCTAATTGACTTTTAGCAAATGTCGCTTGGGTGTCATTACAAGTTTGACCGCTTGTTCTTTGAACTTGCTGTAGCTTCTCGTAAACAAATGATGTTTTCTAGGATTTGCGCCTTTTTCAGTCCAGATCTCTGTCGGGGACATTCCTCGAACTCTACAAGTTCTTCACCTTTTGTAGATGCAATACAAAAACACTTTTGTTTGGCTGAATTTTTATTTTTTGCGAACCAACGCACGCATTTAAAAGCAATACCGAGTGCCGACCTTACTGGGGTATACATGAACTGAATATTGTATGTTCATAAAAACGCACTGTTGTATATTTACTGACACTGCCCTTGGACTTCGAAATACAGGACCGTCGTTGTCAATGGTACTTGAATCTTAAGGTTATTGTCAGCTTTGAATAAAGGTGTTTGATGTCGATACATCAAAAGCACAAAAAACACAACAAAATTTGTGGAAAGGAAAAAAGCTTGTTGACTGATTATGGTGCTCCTACAAACTACGTTTTTAAGTCCACAAGAGACATTATTGCCCGCAGCATTTTTTGCATAACTATTCAGTTGCACGCAAAGGGTGTGGTAGGAAACTCATGACTAGTACTATGTCAGAACAATGTGAAACACAATTTACTTCAGTTAAAATGGTGCAGTTGTGATTACGGCGTAATGCCTGACTCACTTCATACTGGTTCCGAAAGAAAACACAAAGCAACGCAGTGCATTTGACACAGGCCCGTAACCAGGGGGGAGGCGCCCCCCCAAGAAAAATGTTCGCCCCCCCCGGAAAAGTGTGTTGGACATGGTTTAATTAAAGCTACTGGACGTAGTTCAAAGAATTTGCGCCCCCCTCAGAAAACTCTTCGCCCTCTTGGTGTCCCAAGCTGGTTACGGGCCTGATTTGACATGTAACATGTACTGTCCTCGCGTCTATTCCCATTTAAAATTAGTCTGATTTTTAATCTGCCGGGGTGTGCTTGGAGTAGAATGAACAACGCCATGACAGATGGTTGTCTGATTTATGTTTAGGTCTTTTTCAAAAGTCACGGTCATAGTACAAAAATAACAGCGCAAACAAAACAGTTTCCACAGATACAGGTTAACCTGCGCAGGTCGTTTACCGGACACAATGGAAACAGTGCTTGTTTTTGGATGCTTTGCCTCCTCTCTGTTTGAGATTACGAACAACAATGTGGTGTGATTTTTTGCGTGTAAATTAACTGTGAAATGAATAAGGACAGAATGAAAAAGAAAACAAGTAATTTTTAAATTTTCATTCAGTGTGCAACAGACAGCAACAATAACGAATAATTCACGAGCAAATAACCAAACCCAACGAGTCGAAATTTGCGTTTCATCTCATGAAAAGCAACTTCTCCTTAGTGCCAATGCATCAAATCACCTTGGCACAGGTCACTCACTGTCTCAGGTAGTGCAGTTTCTTGTTTGCTTGAAAGCGTCAGTGTGAACTTGTATTGTTTGTCGGTTGCATAGCAGCTTGGCCAATGGCTGCTGAAAATGTTGCTGTGCGCGGTGTTAAACTCATACATTTTCGGTCCTGTTCTAGGCCAAGAGGACGTACTTTTGAGGTTTCCCTGTAATGTTTTTGAGTGGCTCGTCAGCTAAACGATACATTGTGACTTTTGGAAACAGCAAGGGAGATGTAATCAATGATTAACATTTGTTTTTGTTGTTTACTTCGCTTCCCAGCTGCGCATGTGGCTGTTGTATGTTATGTCGTATGAAAGAAGCACGTTGGCACACGGCTGCAACAGAAATACGAGTACTGAGCAGCTGGGATTCATTTCGTGTCAGTTTCTGTTTTTATTCGCGAGCAAATACAGCAGAAATGACACCTTGGAATGTTTTCTGGAAGCTCGAAGTTCTTTTGTTGCAAAAACGCAACCGTTGATCACATCAGTACTGTAGCTTTGACAACAATTATGTCAAAAAACGAAAGTTTCACCTGTGTTCATTGAGCTCCATTGTTTGTGTCAGCAATGTTTCTTCATCTCAGCATAATTCGAATGACTCATAATCGATGTAATATTCCGTATCTTATCACAAGTTGATCTATAAAAAATCAGGACGCAATAAACAAATAGTTTTAGCTTTTCCGGATCTGCAAGGTGAGAGCCGATGCAAATTTCTGTTGCAATGGAAAGACCTTGATAATTTTAAGTGGCTAAAACATCCCATACTGAACTACTGAACCAAATATGTTTGTTTTTTAAAAACCCTATTTGCAAAGAAGCTACAGTGGATGTTAAAGCTGCAAAGCAAGAAAAAAAATCATTTTTTAAATGAGTGATTAGTTCGCTTCCGTTTTGCAAAAGAAGTTCCAGGCTAAACTGCTGAAACTCTGTGCAGGCCGTATACCCAGCCAACAAAAGCCGTGTTGCTTCAATCAAAACTTGTCATGCAGAGAATCAAGCACATGCCTGTATACCTTGGTAATGACCAAGTTATTTCGCAATAGGCCGCTGATAAGCAGCAAGTAACCAACATTTCAAAGTTGCCGTGGAGGCAGTATTCGAAGAAATGCTGTTAACCTCACACACGCTACCCAAATGCTGTTGTTGTCATATGCGATCTCTTGGAATTGTTAATATTCAAAGGATGCAATTTCCCGCTGTTGTTATGAGTCGTATCAGCAGATGATTTTGATACACAAAGGCAAGCAAAATGCCTTTTTGCAAAGTCAACGCACTCAGGGACGCCGGAACGGGGGTGCATGGCTGGGCAATGGGGGAACAGGTGCCCTTACATAACAGCATCATAGGTAATTTGATGGTTTATCAAGATCGACTTGAGACAAGTTTTTTACAGCTATTCGCGCACACAGAAAATTCAGAATGGTTTTCTATAATTTCTGCTATTATTTTTGAGGTCAACATACTGTAGTTGCTGAACATGTAAATGCGAAAAGAATGACTATTGTGGGTGCGCTTTTACACTGAACTCAAGCAAACAGTTTTGAACTCTTGGTACGTCAAAACATAACATTGGTGGGGACAACTTTTGCATTAAAACGTTTCCTATATTTTATATAGCCAGTGATGACAGTATTAACAGCATGCGCCAGTCCTACTGTCGGTCCTACTGTTCAGCTAACGTTTTCATGTAACTTGCATTACCACCTGCTGTTCAGCTAACGTTTTCATAAAATTTGTATTACTAATCTCGTGCACGGACAAGTTGTGTCGAGTATTTCCTATAGATAATGAACTTTCAAACGTAATCTCGTTTGTTCGAAACTACTCTCAACTTGGTATGGTTCTTTTGTTCTGTGTGCGGTGACTGATTTGTGTCTTAGAAATTACTTCTAATCGGATACTCGGCGAAAGACTGTATCACGTATTCTGCGGTAGAACAGTGGTTTAGCAAGGTGTTGAAAGCTTTGTATCGCTTAATTTCATCGACTGTTTATTACTACAGTAACACTACATGCCGTGGTTACTTTTATAAGTTTGTTTTACTTGGTCTTTTGGCAACAAACATGCTTGTTACGTTTGCTGGTTTTACGGAGTTTTCACAAAATCTTCTAGTGTAAAAAATTTTGAGAGTTGTCAAATAAATACTATATTGGGGAAAAGACAATCACATTGGTAACGATTTTTTTGTTTTTTATACGTTTCCATTGCCCCCTATTCTGTTACTGCCCCCCTACCGCTGCTCCGGCGTCCCTGAGCGCACTCATCACGAAACATCTTTTACTGAATAACTGCTCGAGAAAGACGACAGTGCTTTTTATGCTCATTACTTAGCTTTTTCTTGAAATCGAGCGTATGTTTAATACTCTAGTTGTTGTTAAATTAAATATTGAGATCCACTTTCAATGGGTTTTCGACAGTTGTCCAACCTAAGTACCGGTATAAGCGCATAAGAAGAAACTTTGACTGTATAGAAGCACGCACAAGAGTGCGAACTAAGCAAGCCGGCGTCCTTCAGCGCGAAATACGCATGTCGTGTAAAACTTTCGTGTACTGAGTACGTCCCCGTCATAGGAAACCTCAGTAGGCTCAACATATCCGTTGGGGCGCGGTAGATTATAACTCGAGGCCGTGAACAGTTGTACGAGGGTATGACTGTAGCTGCTCAGTAACAGCGAAATGTGATGATATCTTGGATCCAAACACTGAATTTGCAAGGAGGGATTGCGTGCTCCTGGTCCGGTGTAGGCTGGGCAGTTGCGATAGCCTTCTCTTGACTGGAGCGATTACACCAGCCGCGAGAGCCAATGCTGTTCGACATGAAAACGTCAGTTTATATCAAGCGTTCCCAACCTGGAGTACGTTTAAGGTTAGCAATGAAAGGTAAAATATATTTGTATATTTTTCTTTTCAAATATTTATACAGAAATCAATGAACATTACTTTCAAACATCATTATATGCTTATAGTAAATATATCTATGATCAGTCATGATAAAATATTTGGGAAAAAGTCGATCAAACGAGTATGAAACATGTTCCATGTCAAACGAGTTAGGTACGGCAACAATTAACAATCATTTTGATCCCCCTGCAAAATAGTATAACGACAAGTTAAAATAATTTTTTCCTCCCAAACCCGAAAACATCAGCTGAATATGGCCCTGTTGGTGATGATGCTTGATTGCGTCCCTTGTCGCCCGGTGTGAACGTTGATCGTACTTTTGCGGTCAGATTCGTTTCAAAGACGCTGTAACGCGATGAACGCAGCGGGAAGAGTACGCAGCTATGCTGCAAATGGAGACGAAAAACAGTGATCAAGGAATGTAAATTGATGGGAAACCGGTCATGCCATGATTTTGCAAAAAACAAAGTGTGTTCTGAACTCCGGCTCACCACCGGAGGATAGAGTAGATACTTGATGCCTAGAACTCTTTTTGGATCTTGTTCTTCCTGCTGATGGGAACTCTACTACGCAGGAATAAATGAATACAGTTTCGTTATTCCGCATTCCTCGAAAATTCATTTCTGCAACGCACCCGATCCCGAACTAAAGTGCTTTGGTGGAAAAACACAAGCGATCAGATTTGGATTGGATCCGGAATGTAAATTGCTTCCAAAATTTGGCATCAGGACCGGATTCGGATTGAGTTAAATGGAAACATATGCGGAATTTTTGTATTTAAAAAACTGTCTTTTCTTCCTTTTTTGGACTTTCATTGAACTTGGACCTTACATTTAAAAAAATCTTGGAGTATGTTTGGACTTGGACTGAGTATTAAAAATTCAAGACTGGATCTGGGCCGTAAGATACTACAGACCGCTCATTTCTGGACTCCAAAGCTACTACGTGAAAACACCAGGCGTGCACTAAAAGCGGAGTTGCGGGCCGGATTCCGCTTCCGTTTACGGAGGCGGAGTTTGAGTATGTTTTTTGTTGACGGAGCGGAGGAGTTTGATTTTTTCTGCATTGTTTTTACGAAGGTTAAGTCGCTATTGCTTCACACAATTTTGAAAGTCTTATGGAGTTCCTTGAAAAACGCTCGTTACTGACACTTGTAAGGTCTGAGGTTAGTTTTTGCATCTATTAAGTGTACGCAAAATGTGATAAAGTTTGGAAATGCGGAATCGAGCGCCTACTCGCCTAGCTGCCTACGGTCTTTCCGTCATAGATGTGGTTTGGCAATCAGTTCTCAGTTTCCGTCAGGCAGGTTGTACAGCTGAACAATACGCCCATTAGTGGAGAGCTGGTCATCGCACTCGTACCTCGTTCAGTTGCTTGCTGGTGGCTTGCGTGTGATTGATGGTTGTTGCCAAGGTTCTGCAATGTAGCCTATACGTTTTTCTTGTGTTGACATACCGTATTGTACGGTAATGCAGTACCGCAAAGAAGAAGTTGTTGTTGTTGACAGTCATCTCATCGATTAAGACTTACTTTGAATTCTAGACTTATCGTCGAATTGAGCATTGTGGCAAGAGTGAATCTTTCGTGTAGCAGTACAAAGTTGAAAGAGAAGATAGAAAAACTGCATCGTGAGCAATTCTGTAGCGATACTGTATGCCAGAGTTGCCAGAAAAACATTTCAATAAAAAGCCAAACAGTGCTAAAAAGAGTACAGAAAAAAGCCAAGCCGATTGTTAAAAGGCCAGAAAAAAGCTAAACTTTGTGGTATTGCTATTCCTCTATCACAAGGAATATCATCAGAAATTTTCTTCGAAATTGAGATTAAGTCTTGTTTGGCCTGGTACTGGAACTTAATACTGATGCTTCGTACTGTAGATTTTTCATGGTTTGTGAAATTGCACACTTTGAGTAAAAAGGTGTCACAGTTTGCACACTGTTGAGGGGCATCGACTCGATAACCTTCCGGTTCCTTCAATGCCCTGGCGTCCTTGAACTAATTTGTGTTTTTTTCTTGCTGAATATTAATTATCGCCAAATAAAATCAACTCGACTCAACTGATCCACAAGCAACTTTCTGCACTCAAGCGAAAAACATCTCATATTCACTCCTATGCTTGACCATAGGCGTAGCCAGGGGAGAGCAAAAACGATATGCCCCCCTCAAAATTTCTAGCACATCTTGTTGTTTAGTGCTTTGAGAAGCGGTTTATTTAAACAAAATACAGTTGTTCGCTTCAAGTCAAAATATTTGCCCACCAAAACATGTTGGGTTGGCTACGCTACTGCTTACGATCAGAATCATACGAGCCATTCCACTTCCTCGACGTTATTGTTTCTATCACGAAGACGCAGACTTGTCTGCAAGCGTTGGGCCTGTTTAGTGCTTACAACGCACTTAGACAGTGTACACTTTTCCGGTCATTACGCAGAAACAGTTATTTCGAATCTAACATCTTTCAAATCGTACCAATATTAGAACGCGGGCTTCGGTCTAATATAGCATTCATTAAAAGGAGTAAGCTGAAACAGCAACACTAATGCCAGAGTTGCCAGAAAAACATTTCAATACACTAAAAATTATAAAATTCTAGTGCAGAGTTTCCGATAAAAATGATCATTCTGTGTGCCAAAATAGTGTCCAGAAACCTCTGTGAACCGAAACAGTGTCCAGAAACCTATCAGTGTCCAGAAATCTTCCGAAATCATCTTTAAATATACCAAAACGACGTGAAAACCGAATCGGCCAAAAAGCCACTTTTCGGGTCTCGTCAAGTGTAAGTCCGACCATTCCTACTATTCTCAATAGCGCCGCTCACTGCCTCTCAGCGCCTCCAGGCGGAC
>JGI24021J15306_10005141_pt1 | contig 15449 bp, 6 predicted proteins | sample Ectturendosymbi1_FD_15306 | JGI IMG/M metagenome (IMG submission 15306)
GGAGTCGGATAATCGAAATTGCCAGGAGTCGGAGTCGGACTCCACAGCCCTGGAAACAAGTACAGAAAAGGTTGTCCAAGACTTAATACAAACCACCCAACCTCATATTCAATAGAATCCCTGATGATCGGATTCCCAATCTACCTCTGCTAGTTGGATTCGCTGAATCGTATGTGGTTGAAAAAATGCGCGCTCAAGCAGCTCGGTCAGAAACTCACGGTCGTGCTTGAATGATTTGTGGGATTCCCAATCCAACGCGAATCTAATAACAGTGCAGTGTAAAGTGGGTAATAGACGTTTTGTTTCAAGCTAAATTGGAAGCGCCGTTTGACAGTAGTTGCATTGTTTCGAGAACGAAGTATTCCATTATGAAAATCTTTGTAGCTTGCGTTGAGTTTTATTAAGCTCATGCTTTTGAACTTTTGCAGTGAATTTTTTAAGTTGCAGTGAATACTTCCAGTTGAGTAAGACGAAATTTTCAGTTTTTTCCAGTTTAATTGTCGCAATTGGTGTTGCGCTATGTTACACTACAGTCTTGAGGTTGTTTACTTTCTCTGACCATGCTTTAGCCTTTCAACGTTTCACCTGTTAGCATTGCTTGCAGATGTAAGGACTGATGATGCGTAGTTTTACGTGAGATCGATTTCCTATTAAAATTTGTGATTGATTCCTTGCTTATTTCGCCTGTGGAGTGAAGCTACTTGAATTATTTAAATTGTGTTTCGTTTTCAATCTTCGTGAAATTAACTGTGATGCCGTATTGATTTAATGGGTAAGTTTAAAATGCGAGGGTAATTGCTTCTTTTCTCAAAGACTTAAACCCAGTGCCTTAGGAAGCAGAATCGACCGATCGAAATCCAATAGAATCCAACAAGCTACGAGTTGCGGGCCGCGGCTAGTCATGCATGACATATCCCGCATGCAGCGATTTCCTGACCTGCTTTCAGCGATTTCCTGATACTTGGAAGTAGCAGGATATTGGAATGTTCTGGTTTGCTCTGAGCGCTGAACCGGTGCGTTTTGAAGGCGAACTTTCCTTGTGTATTGCTGCTGTTGGTGATTACCAAAAATGCTACAAAAGAGGTCAGCTTCACCGTTCTAAAAGCACCGGTTTTCCACTTCCAGCTAGATTACCTGTTACGTTTTAATTTACTGAAACGAAACAACTTTGTTGAAAAGGCCTTCGCCACTTGAAGTTCGTAGAAAGGCCTTCTAGACGCAGTTTTGCAAACATGTTTTATAAGTGCTTTGCTGGAGCAGCAGTTCAGCTGAAGGGTAACAAAAGCTTTTTGCGCGCAGGCAGAACAAAGTCATCGTAGGAAGTCAAAAGTGATATCACCGTAATTTAACTGGAAGGAGGCAGCTGAACGGACTGGAAGTAAACTATAGGCTACTTACATTCAAGGCTTAACTTCTTTTATAGAAGAATATCTACGTTTTTAATCAGACCTTATTCCAGCGTCATATCGTCAGTTACTATAGTGCAAGATATTAATCTCCATATTCTTTTTTTACATGGAGTGAGAAGTAAAGTTTCGTCTGTGAAATGTCACCTTAAGCAAAGCAATGCATTTGTTTGAAGGAGTTGAAAACCAGAAATTTTTAGAACAAAATGTTGAAAAACATTTAACAACATTTAACTTAGGAAAAGGACTCTGCCTATTGTCTGTTTGCGTCATTGACACAGCCTACTCAAATTCCTCATTGAAAATCGAGTTGGCAATGCTTTCAGAACTAGACAACGTTGAAACGAACGACTGGCATCGCAAGACTTAGGCTGGCACCGCGCACATGGGTAACATTTTAATTCGGATAAATGTGCTCACCTGAGAACCACGCAGAATTAAACGCCTTTTGAGAGCATTTCATGTAGCAATTTGTTAGAAATTGGTTTGTTTCTGATTCATAGGTTAATGCTACTGCTGTACAAACACATTTTCGTTTGAAGCTTTCTATTCAGTGATAGTATGAGTAACTAGCATGGAGTGGATTCTAAGAAGCGTAGCATTTGTTTTCACGGCCAGGTTAAGGCTTTCCATAAAAACAGTTGCGTTTACTATTTTTGAACGAGTTTTTCCATGATTTCTTTAATCATACCCAGTAGTTGATGCATTTTGTTGCTTTCTAATCTCACAGTGTAGCACAACACACTTTTGCCGCTACAAACGTTTAGTGTCACAATTTTGCAATCATCAGTCGGGTAGAAATATTATGGCTTTGATCGTGCAATTTCCTGTAAAAATTAAAAATAAATATGTTTATAGAGTGAAATTAGAAACCACACGGGTAGATTTTTAGGAAGTGAAGTGCTGGAACCCACTCTCCCTGAATTTTGTAAGTGCCATGATTGATAAATTTAGACTCCTCAGCCCTACACTGGAGTAGTATTGCACTGTAACGCGTGCCCATGCAGTGTGAATACCACAAATGTATCCTTTTTACACAACGCACCGTCAGCACGGTTATTAACATAATGTCATGTCTCACTGTAACTTACACTGAACAACTGAAACTAGGCCGGCCACATTTACAGGTACAGCCTGAGTTGACCAATACGAAACAAAGAGCGCGCGTAATCAATGACGTAACGGGCGTGTCTTGCTGATTACCAAGAACCATGGGCGCAATTTGGTGGGGGATGCGGGGGACGTGTACCCCCCACTTTTTCAGCCGGGGGTCATAATATGCCATGCCCCCCCACTTTTTTCTCTTTAGGTTTTGTATTTCGAGAGGTTTCAAAAATAAAAGTGATGTTTGTCACGTTTTGTGGGAAGAGATTTTCATGTTAGATGGTAGGCCACACATAGCCAAGTTGATGTTAACAGAGTTTGGTGTGGTATCACTGATTCTGTTAGATTATAAATTTTAGCTTCGAAAAAATAATTTTTGGCATTTTTCAATTTTCTAGAGACCATGAAAAATATTTAACTGCTTCTGTTCGACATTTTACCCTGTTTGGCATACTGTTACAAAGGTTATTTTCTTGTAAGAGTGGGAGTATTACAGCTACACATATGAGAGACCACAGTACAGCCATGATTTGTTCCGTGCAGAAATGTAACTGGTTTTGCTGTAACGTTGGTTGTCACGTATTCAGAAACAAACAGCGTATAATTTAACGTTGTTAGTGTATATAATGTTAGAAAGTTATATTTTCAGGCAAATCTTTGCGAAGCTTTTGCCGAAGACAGAAAGCAGCACTATTGTGGAGACTTAGTTTTGGGGATGGGGAGTTTCGCAAAAGACTGTTTTCAAACATTAGTGGACAGGATTTCAGTCAAAACGTTGGAGAAGTAGCCTGCATTATTTACCTAGCTGTATATCGACCTATAGCTCAAAACGTAAGGACTTGACTTCGGAAATAAGGATAAAATATACATTTATCTGTTTGCAACCACAGCTGCGTTCTTTTATTCTCTGCTGGGATTAGTCTCACACTGTTTTTGAGAAGGCGACAGCGGTGAGGAAATTAGCACACGATGGCGTTGCGTCGAAAAGATCAAGCATACGCGCGATTCTTGACTTGTTTCAAGAAGCCTACAAGCCGGATTTTCGTATCTATAGAGCTATTCTAGAAAGTTTCTGTTATGCCTATAGCGCCATCGTAGATAGTTTCGTGATAGTTTCTTTTTTTCTTGAGAGATTATATTCCATACTCCGCAGTATTATCGTTACTAACATGCTACATTTGTGCCAGATTATGCCAATGTTTTGGCCCAGGTGGTTGCTATTTTCGGTGTGATAAACCGTGTACCTACAACCACACCTGTACACAACGTTTTTTGTTACTCCACAGTTGCACATATCTTGACTCCCTCGATAAATTTGGCTTCCAGGCCTATATCGGCCTTCAAAAATAAATGTCGGGCTCGAGCCGGATTCGGGCTTGTGATTTCGGCTCGGGCCGGGTTCAGGCTTCAAAATGAGGCCCTTTTACAACTCTTTGTGGGTATGTAGGCAGGGGCGAACAAGGGGAGCTTGAAAGGATACAACATCCACCCACCAACAGTAAAAATAGATTGAAATCATTTTGTGCAGTAGGCTACGCTAATTTTAGGCCAAATGCTTTTGCTGCTGGTAAGAGGATATCAATGGAGATTTTGGTGGGGGTGGTGCTGCATGCATGATGCCCAGCAACATTAAAAAGATTTGTAGCATTTTCAGAAAACGGAAATGTACAAGAAAAATATTTATCGTCTTTGTAACGTTGAGCGACTTGAACAAGACATCAAATCGCGCTGTGGGCTGTAACAGACCCGTCGCCAGAAAGTTTTCAGTAGGGGGGGCTTTGCATTTCTGCAGGGGGGATTTGCGTTTGTGCAGGGGGGCTTGACATTCTAAAAATTGACAAAAACTCCACTGATTTATAGTGTTTCATTTTTCAATTTGGGGGGCTTCGAGCATTGTTTGGGGGGGCTAAGCCCACCAAACCGCCCCGTGGTGATGGGACTGGGCTGTAACCCACACTTCTTATAAAATGCGCACGTGCGACAATGCGATTCAGCATTTTCTGCACTCCAACTGACAGCTCTGGTAAAACCCAATTAATGTGTTCTACTATATTGCTGTGCTTGTTTGGATCCAATTACGATATTAATGGAAGCAGTCTAAACTACAGTACCGTGTCCAGCTACAAATTTAAGCATATTAATATGGAAATGATCTGCAAGTAAAAAGTAAAGCGTGATAAATGTTTATAGTTTTCGTGGAAAACGAATGTAATTCCTCTGATTATCGTCGGATTTTTGAAAGATGTTCCACTTTCTCCAAAGCGCTTCTTTATCAAAAACGCCCCTCTGCATATGTCATAAACAGGGATCTCTTTTTGTCCAAAAATTACACTCCATTCTTCAACATGTCTGACTTTGGTTGTTTTGCACCTAAAACAATTTTTTCCCGAAAATTCACAAACACTGCCATGATCTTCCCGATATTTAAAAATATTTGCAGTGATAGAGGAAGCAACAGCTCGCATGTTAAACCTCAAATTTTTGCTACAAAATTGTTGAATGCGAAATATAGCAATTTGTTTTCAAAACCTTTGTTTCTGCCTTTCAACTGGTTGCAACTTTCGAATATACAGCTAGCTTAAAAAAAACTATTACTATTCTACATTCCATTTTTCGTAAATCCCGCATGGATTTAAAGATAAACTGAAGTCTCTTTTGTTAGGATATCTCGTACTTAATTTAATATGGAATGTTTTTTAATTTGTTGTAGGTTTTGTGACGGTGCATTGCGTCACATGCACAGAGCGCGCAGTCGGGAAGTGCTTCAGGGGAATGTGGTGTCGCACAAGCAACAATAGAGTGAACCTGGTTGAGCTGGAAATCACTATTGTTGCTTGCCAATTACACTTGCGGATTTACCGTTCTTTCCGTTCTGTGTCGCATCTCCCATAAATAGTCACAACAGTTTATGGAGCTTTTTCGTATTTTGTTTCGGTTTTATTGTAAAGTTAAAAGTAAAATGTGAAGTGCGCTTGTAAATACGATTTTGACTTTGTTATCTTCACAAATACACAACCTGACGAGGTATAACAACATTGGCAAGTGGCATGCACAACAATTTGGTAGAAAGTTTGGAAGGAACTTTTGAAGAAAATTTAGAAGCTTCCATTAAAAACAAAAATGATTTATACAAAGTAATCGGAAATCTACCACAAAAATGCAAATTTTTCACAAACGTCACAGAGTGTTTTTTTTCAACATAGGTTTAGTGAGTCCCTTGTCATCCGCATAGTTTTTACATGTGCTATGTTTGGTCAAAAATTGAGGAAATCCTAATAAAAATATATCGAGAATTGAGATGATTAAAAAAAGAGTGAGTTTTTACTCAAAGTGAGGCGTTCTTAAATTCAACGTTAAGCCATGTAGATGGCAGAGCTTAATTTTATTTCCTGGACGTGCCGGTAGATGCTGTCCATATAGCTTATTTGCTGCATATGGTAGCATTGTCTTGACAAATTTAATAAGGTGAATTACCCGCATATCGGTAAGAGCCTTTTTTGCAATGCGATAAATTTTTAAAATACTGCTTTTAACAAGCTTATGGACTCGCTATGTTTTCTGCTTAACTTGAGTAGAATTAGAATATTTTGGTTAAATGCGTTAGACTGTAAAGATTTTGTTGCAGAACTGGCTTCATTTTGTATGAAAAACGCGGTATTCATTGCAGGTGATAGAAAATTTGCTTCCTCTACTAAACGAGTGAGGAACCGTCTGGACGTTTTGCAAGTCTGGTTATTGACATATAAGAAACCGGTAACTATCAATATTTTGAAACAATTTCAGTTCTAGTTGCGGAACAGAACATATAGCCATTTTGTGCTTTGAGAGGCGTTTTTCCAAACAAAATAGTGTTATTCGCCTGAATAAAAACATTTCCCCCCCCAATGTTTTGGCTGGCTACGCCACTGTTTGTGAATGATCTATTTTCAACCAGTGCAGTTAGTTGCAAAAACTACAGCAGGGGATGTCGTTGAACACTCTCGATCGGCGCAGCGTCGATGCGCGAAGCACCGCGAATGTGATGTGCCCGCTAAGAATAGTTCCTATATCTGTGGTGCGAACAAGCATAACAGTGATCACGTCGTGTAACTCCGTTGCTTGCTGCCATCTGTGAAGCTTTGCGCGCTTGCGGCTCGGGTTCTCCGATGGCAATCATTTTTTTTAATTTCAATTTCTAGTGTGAAAAGCAAACATGCAGAAGGTGATATCAAGCAGAATAAGTGTGTGAAAAAGCTGAATTTAGAAAACATTGTTGAAAAACTTGAAATTTACGCACCCAAGGGCGGAATTTGGTAAATTTGCCATAGCACAAGGTTAGTGTTTGATAACAAAATAGTTTTTTTAGTGAAACATCATGGCAAGTACGAACAACTCAACATTTTCATTTCAATTTGGGTGGAAAGAGACAAGCATTGAATCTTGTATCTGCTTTGATGGAACAAGTCTATCCGTAGTGACTGAAGAAGAACTCTTTAAAGAAGTAAACTTTTTAATCATATGTGTATTGTGGGGCGTTTTTTTTATTTGGTTTAACTTTTTGATTTGCTACAGACCTGTGGCAGGGCCTGAATATTTAGAAAACTGAATTTGACTTGACATTACTATTTTTCTGTATTTGCCTTATTTTCCAGGTTTCCTTACTAAACAGGTTCTTTGTATTGCATTTTTGCTGCTACTATACCGTGAGGTCTACCACACTATAGCGTGAGATCTACCTCCCGCAGTGGCGTGCAGAGCGCCGGCCCCTGGCATCCAAGGCAGGGGGGCATCCAAAGAGTAAAATTACAAAAATTTAAATGCTGTAACAAGATGGTTTTTCCTATTGTAAAACTAGTAAAACATGCTGCATGGATTTAATTTTTCAAAACTTGTTTTGTTGTCAACACTAATTTTTACGTATTCAAATGCCAGTAACATTTAGTCTAGGTGTGCGGCGCACACCCAATCAAACTAATAGTGACGTGACTTGTTCCAGATCGTGCGATCAAGAGAAAATCACGAAATAGAATTGAAAGATAATCAGGGCTGAGAAAAACCCGTTTTTTTGATAAAAACAACCCTACTGTTTTTTTAATATGTTTTTTTGGTTTTTGAAAAGAAACAAGATTTTGTTTAAAAAAAACACAAAAACCCCATTCTGAATTGTTTTTATTGCATGATGCAATATCACCATTTGCAGAATTACACAATAATATCTTGTTATACCTATAATGGCATCAAAATTTTAGGGTAAAAAATGTACACCATCTTTGTTTTCGCAAAGTGTTGTTGGTCAATTCATTCCAAAGTGGTAAAAGGCTTGGCAAGAATGCGCAAAGCAAACAGAGAAAAGCCACTTCCACAAAAACTCTGCAGTTTCACATCAAAGTTTATGTACATGCCTGCTAGTTCAGCATCTATATAGTGTATTTTTTCAACATATGATTTGGTATGGTCCAACATCAGAAACAGCTTGGATGCAGAGAAGGCAGAAAAATTGATTTAAATATACCGATTTTACAGAGCTGAAGAAGATAACCAGTAGAATTTACTCAAACTGTTCGAATTATTCTTCTCTTTTTTCAAGTCGATCAAATTTCGTTGCTGTTCGTTTTCTTTCATTAAAAAACAATTTACAGTTAACTGTACAAGTGTGCTGCTTATTTTACTTTTCACTGCACAGTACATTTTTCAAAGGAAAAGTAAAGAGTGGGAAACAATGGGTGATTTATTTTGGTTGGGTCTAATTACATCAACACTGAAGATAATTATGGACGTTTAATTGATTTTCTGAGCCAAATTTAAAAACTGTCAAATTTCAACGTGCTTGATTTATCTGATTTTGTGATGCATCACTAGTTTCCCATTTCGTTTTCTGTGCTAATACAGTTGCACACCTGTGCTTGCAATATGTGTTTCGTTTCGATCTTGGTCATTAATTGGCAGTTCAGGCGGATTGATCATAATGGCTCAAACAAACCCGTCTGATCTTATCCTTTGCAATTTTGCATATAACAGCCACATAATAAAAAACGAAAATTTTCTTGCGTACTTTATGCGCATTCTCATTTCTTGTGTAGTTTACAAGTTTCAAACTGTCAACCCTGGGTGTCCGCCATCCCAGCCGCAAAGCTTCTGATCGACTGGTATTCGACGAGACATTCGCGCAGCCTTGTATTTTTGCAGTTGTGAACTGTGCTGACGTAGCACAGCACTGAGTGTGTTCTACTACTCCTCTGTTTTAACGCGTTGATGGATATCTTTGCAGTTATGGCACTGCTCTGTATTAAGATACCGCTGATAATAATTTATGTTCATTACAGTGACACATTGTAGCCTGCAACAGGGAATAGAATGCGCGCAGAATAATATGCACAGGGATGCCAGAAAATTGAGGCATGGCGGGGCATTTCCTCCTTTGTCCTTTCAAAAGGGGGGCAGTGGAGGTGGAGGTGCCTTTTCATCATTGGTATAGGAGCAGGTAAATTTTTGGGTGCGCAAAAGATCTTTTCCCCAAACTTGCCACAAAAAGTTTTTTGTGCAACTTTTGCCTATAAAGTTTCTCCCAGAAAGATCATTAAANACNTTTTTTTGGTGTGACGTCCAAACAAGTTATTCGTGTGTTTTTCAGCAAACTTTGGTCGACATTTTTGAAGTNAAGCAACTTTGGGTGGCATTTTTAGTTTTTTACCCAGATTTTCAGCAAATCAAAACGTTTGGGGGTGCGCTTGCACCCAATGCACCTCCACCTCCAACACAACTGCTTTTAATAACAGTATCATAGGTAATTCCGTAGTTTATCAAGATCGATTAGAAAAAATTCATTGCATTATTTGAGCACCCAGGAAATTCAGAATTATTTTCTATAATTTCTGTTAGTATTTTTGAGGTCAACATTGTTGATGTACAGACACAAACATAATTGGTAACGATTTTTTGTTGAACTGCTTTTGAACTGTTTTACTGCTTCCTCTGCCCTACCACAGCTCCGGCGTCGCTAAATATGCATATTGTGTCAACAAACTTCACCAAAACGTTGTTTGCAAATGCGAATATGACGTCATGTTGTGACGTCACAAACAGCGTATGTCTAGTAACAATGACCACCATACGCCACTGCCCAATACTAGAATTTGGTAGGGGGGGCATCCAATCAAGCAGCCGCCCCGGGCATCAGCAGACCTCTGCACGCCACTGACCTCCCGTTGGCACTATAGCGTGAGGTCTATCTCTGTATTATAGAAAGAAAGGTAAAAAATCATATTTTCACACATACCCTAACTTCCTCACACTATGAGAACTGACACGGTAAACCTCAGGCTGCACCTGCGTAGGGGATATAAGGCGGCAGACCTCACGCTATAGTAGCACCGCATTTTTTAACTGTATGGTTCACAAAAACTGTACTTTTTGTGCAACAAATAGGCCAGTCAACTTCATATTCTCATCAGCGCAAGACCAAGTGGCCTTACGAAATGATCAGTGCGTTCTTTTGTGATAGGTTCACAGGATAAAGCCAAACTTACACCAGAATAAGACGGAAGGCATACCAACAGGGTACAGACTCATTGGAAAAAATGTTTTCTGTGTATTGAAAGTTTTTCGTAGGTTCGCGCAGGCAAAGTTAGAATCGCAGAACATAAATTAAGCGCATTTTCTGTTCCCACAAGTGAACCGTTTTGAGTTCCCACGAAAAGTTTCGCGCGTGTTTGTTTACATATTTCTACGTATCGTACAATAAAATATTTTCGAACTCCAGTAAATGCATTTTTTACTGTGGTCCTGCATCATAAAAGAATTATGAACATGGACTAACTACAACCTTTATAGTTGATAATGACCCCGATTTCGATTCAAATGCATTTTAAAACGGGCAAAATATTGTTAAATTCCTGAATATTGTAAGTCACAGGTGCAGTAGCAGGCAATTTGTGGGGAGTGCAAACGATATTTTGCCCAAATTTACCCAAAAAAACTTCCTACAAATTTCTGTGGCTGTTGGTACATTATTTTCCTCTACCAAGTTGCCAGCATAGACTTGAAAATAGAAAACTTGGTACTTGAAATTTGGTTCTTAGTAACGCAACTGAAAAAAACGCTATCCTGTGCATGAGCATTGTCAGAAGCCACCTGGCTCAGTGTTCTTGAGCATCTTCCTCGCAGTTTTAAAATTTTCCATTTATATTCCAGCTGTTGCTGCCAGTAAGAAACCCCGCACCTAGCTGAGGTAGTGCTATAAATTTGGCTTTCTTCTCTGAAAACATGCAGTATACGTGTTGTGACTTGTATCATTTTACTTGTATTTTATGACTTGTGCCATGGGTCTCACAACATTATCTGTTCAACTGTACATAAATGCTACATGCAGCAAACTGTAAGCAAAATGTGTTCATCCAAACACACTGTAGTTAAATTTAAAAACAAAAAGCTTCTAATAAAAAACTTGCCTGGCATGGACTCTACTGATATCAAGTATAGGTGCCCTGCAGTATACTCGAGTCTTTCAGTGTACAATTAATAAAGCGCATAAATGAAATGCCTTCTTTTGCCAAGCTTTCATGTGAATCAGTTACTCGTCAACTCTCACAGTCTAAAAGGCGAAGTAATTAGAAGCAGTTTGTTGATTTCATATATATTTAATGTGTTTTCTAATCTATGACACAATAAACTTATTTGTACACTCAATAACAAGGAAGTATAATTTCAATAATATTGCTAAAATTCCGGAGCTTATTTGCCCAAATTTTTGACAAATCAAAACGCCTACTCCTTGCACCTACACCACTGGTATAAATTGATAGTAAAATGTTCTTACTGAGCTCTATTTCTTAATATTATATCCTTGGAAAATTTTTAACAAACTTGATACAGGTTATAGTAGCGGACGACCACGTAAATTGTTACTTCAGGATCGGCGTTGGCCATGTATGAAACACGTCTAATATCTGTACAACTAGAACCTATCTGTTTGAATGAATAGAAACATTCCCCAAATTATTGTTGGTGCTTAGAAGTTGCTAAGTATATTTTGTACTTTCGAAAGAATTCCAAGTGAAAATGTTTCCTGGAGTTTGTTTGTCTTGGTAATTGTGAAATATTAGTGAAGAAACCCATATCTATTTATTTGGTACGAAAACATTTCTTGCAGATTGGAACTGCTCGAATGACGCAGTATTGGCATGTAGAAAAAAATGTAAAAAGTCAATTCAAAGAGAGGTTTGTCGTTTTTATTTTACCTTTTATACACACTGTTTTGCTATAAACAACTTAATTTTGCAGAAACAAAAATGTTACATACTGTGTGTCGTTTTTTGTTACGTTTCAAGAAAAATTAAGGCTTTATAGTTTTTAGGGCACTAGGACGTCAAGCCGTCTTACCATGTTTACTGCAAACTTATTTCTGCGGAAATTCCCCTTCATGCTACTAAAAAATGTTGAAGTATGACCTACTTTGCAGCCATAAAAAAACGAAATGCACTTGTCCTAGTAATTTTTCTTTTTAAAACGACGCATGGCCTAAAGTATTTTGTTTGAGTAGGTTTTTGCCTCAAATCAGGTAATAGCCAATATTTTCAATAATTAGTCCTCATTTGTCTTCGCGTTTATATTAATTTTCTTCAACAGTTATGGAACTATCAGGTCCAAAGGACATAATAATGTGCGTGACATTGGAAAATTTTCGTTTCTTAAACCCATATCGTTTTTCTCAAAGATTTAAGTTGTTTTAATTTGACCGACATCTTTTTCAGAATTTAATGTTGGATTGGGCGATTTGTGGCAAGATAAGGGAAAAGTATCGTGAAATGTTCTTTGAGTAGTAGGCCTACATACTAGAGATGGCACGGGCCAGAATTTTTGCAGCCCGGCCCGCCCGGAGCTAATAAGAAATCGCCCGGCCCGTTTTGCTAAACCACAAATTATTTTTTGGCCTGGACCGGCCCGTGGCCCGTATTATAACATGACCTCAAAACCGAAGTAACAACACTTAAGTTTTCAGTTCACTGTCCTTTGGACACTAAAACCATGTAGTTTCAAGGCAATGGCTATAGGTCCGTCAAGGGACCTTCACTTTTAAAAATCTATTCGTCTGCCGCCTGTAACGTGACATTAACGCACGACAAGTGTGAGCTAGGCTGCACTACACTTGCTAGCAATGTACTAAGCCTAAACCTAAATTTTAAACCCTAACAACCGTAATCCTAAACCAGAGGTTTCCAAACTGGGGTACATATACCCCTTGGGGAACATTTGCTTATCTAGAGGGTACATTTAAGGTTAGCAATATCTGTACATTTAAAGTTAGCAATAGAACAGATGGGAAAAATATGTTTACATATTATTCGTTTCGAAATATTTATAAATAAGATATACACCAGTGAATATTATTTTTAAAATCATTATACGCGTATTGATAAATATAGTTTCGTTATTTTCCTCAGCCTTTTTGTCATAAGAAATTTTAGGGGTACATGCTCATCTATCGAAATGCTGAAGGGGTATATGGCCAGAAAAAGTTTAGGAAAGCCTTCCCCAAACCCTACACCTAAACCTCAGCGACAGAGACAGACTATAAATGAAAGTGTTTGTTGCTTTGATTGATTCATAACATGGTTCACTGATTTGCGTGGAAACAAGTGAAACGGAACGTTAGCAGAACCGCAAAATTCGTTGTTAGATTTTGAAACTTTGCAGAGAAGAAAATTTTTGCCTAATTGGCGAACAGGCCGCAGCGGCCCGGAATGACGTCACTTGTTAGCGGACTGTTTCAAATCCTCAGCGGACGCCCCGAAGACTGGACTGTTAGCTGCCCGTGCCATCTCTACTACATACGAGTAATATGGACCAGTGTTACAAATGACAATACTTGTGTAAAGTACTTGGAAAGTGTTTTATAGGCAACATTTATAGGAACATCGTACAGTACTGTACATGGTACAATCACAGTATACGAATACGACACAATACGTATAGGCACACTATGGCACATGTATTTTGAGTGCGTGCTTCATTTCCCGAGGTGCAATCTTTAGTAGAAGCGGGCCGCACGCACGTGCAGATTGCTTGGCCCCTTAAGTGCGCTGTGCGCGTCTTTAAGTGCCTTGCTCAAGCGCACAGCAATGATAACACAGGCAGGTGCAGGGAGTCACACCCTTCGATCCGGAATCGTCGCTTTGCGTTGCACCATTGAAGCCGCGTACATATTTGCATCAGTAAGGCAATTACCGTAAAGCTTCTTGTCTGGGAGAACACAACATGCAAGGAACTTCACCCCCTTGAGTTAATAAGCAAGGTAACTGCAGAATTTGCTTATAACCGCACCTCTAGGGGATTGCAAAAAAAAACGTTATTGGCGAATTGACGTTGACGTTATAAGCGAATTGAAATGCATGTAAAAGGTGCGATCTGGACCGAATAAAATGTAACGTTATTGGCGAATTGACGTTACAGACGAAGCCGTTATGAAAAATTCAACTGTATAGAACAGATTTACAAGAGGTTTCAGGCTCCATTCGAATTAAACTAAAAAAGTTAGCTTCAGGGCAAATTTTTTCTGCCCCCACAGTAAAATGCCTTCCCGTACGCTTATGGATGTGATTAGAGGTGCCAAAAATTCGTTATCTTTGCTTTTAGGATTTGAAGGATTTCAGTAACTTGCCGGTAAGCTAAATTTTAGTTTGGTGAGAACAACGTAAGTCACTCAATGAGGAATCTCGTTGACAAAGGGGCTTACTTTTGGTACAGCAATGCATTTCGCTTGGACATAGCTGGTTTAGAACAAGATATGATTCTTTAGAAAACTGCGAAGTATTTTGCAAGCATTATTGTTAGTTGAAGTTAAATTATGAAATGTATATGTTCGTGAACTCGTAGTATTACAAACAATTGGCAAAATATATAATAAAATTTGAAAAAGGCATTGAAAAGATTAATGATGCAGCGCCAAAAAAGGTTTAAAAAAATATGAACGGTCTTATAAACGTAAGGAGATACTCGGATTGTGAACGCCTTAAATCGAATTGAACACGTGAACGAAACCCGATTCAAATCATTTTGTAGAAACAACAACTTTTTCAGGTGTTGCAACTCAAAGGAAACAAGCTGTCAAACTGGGAACATAGTAGAGGAAAAAAGAAAAGGTGTGAAGAAAGAACTTTTACATCGAAATTTAGAAAAAAATGGGGAGCTCGACAGCAAACGAAAGCAAAGTATTTGTTTCAACCAGTCCCAAGCACTTTCCATTATGGGCATATTTCCAACAGTTTCTCAAGAAACGTTCGAAATAAACAAAGCGAAAACACAAAATCCTCACCAAAGCAACAGGTTTGTGTTTAAAAATCAGAATTTTTGCAAGCAGGCAAGCATTCAACCAATCAATGAACCAAATTCGTGCATGCAAAATAACGAAACATCATGGAAAAGGATGAAGAAGTTAGCATACAATTCTGCCAAGCAGCATCAAAACTTCGATGACATTCAGAAAACTTTTCGGATTATGATGAATCCAATCGGCAAAAAAAGCGAAAAAAATAAACAAACCCCAGAAAGGAGCAGGAATTACAAAAAATCGTTTACCCAGAAACTAGCATCGAAACTTCCCATGACACGAGGAAAGAAATTGAAGTGCAAAAACAACAGCAGATACTTTACCCGGAGGTTGCATTCAAAAGAACACATGGAAATTCACACTGAAGCAAAGCAGCATTTGTGCAAGGAACGCAGCAATGCCTGTATGCAAGTGCTTCGGATGAAGGGATACATGCGCATTCATACTGGTGAAAAGCCATACAAATGCGAAGTTTGCTGCAAAGATTTTTCACAGTTGGCTAAGTTGAAAAGCCACATGCGGATTCATACTGGTGAAAAGCCATACAAGTGCAAAGTTTGCAGCAAAGATTTTTCACGAATGGGTAATTTAAAAATCCACATGCGCATTCATACTGGTGAAAAGCCATACAAGTG
>JGI24021J15306_10005146_pt1 | contig 15444 bp, 10 predicted proteins | sample Ectturendosymbi1_FD_15306 | JGI IMG/M metagenome (IMG submission 15306)
TGTAAAAGCCGCCCAAACAGCACTTGGGGTAATACGGCCACTTGTATTCGTCTTCACCGATAGCCCACTTCCTGAAAGTGCCTGTTTTGTTGCGGTACGGCTTTGCTGTAACCAAGGTTCGGTATGTGCATATCAAAGGAAACTCTGGCCAGGTGTTCTGGGTCACGATTCTTCGATAGTTATCCACTATATTTTGAAGATGACCAAGATTTATCATGAAATCGTCATCACCAGACGAGTAAAGAAACTCGCTATCCAAGTGATCGTTTGCCCACTGCATTGCAGCCAAAGTCTTCAGAGGCATGCTCCTAAAAAACAAAACTGTAACAATGAAAATATGTGAATGCTGGTTTGATGATCAGGCAAAGTACAAGCATATCTGAGCTTGCGCAAGCGGTTAAATCCATCGTTTGAGCTTTTATTACCGATCATGTACGTTGTTATTGCTGATATTATAGCTGCCGATTGCCTGATGCGCGAAAACAAAAGTGGGTATAATTGACTTCACACAATTGATAATAACAACGTTCTCAGATCTTTTCTGAGCATAAGTTTCAAATTTATGTGTTGTGAAGTCCTGCAACTACACCCAAAGAGCATTGTGCTTTTATGTCAGTTTAACCAAGACATTCGATGCAAGTGAAACAAATAAGGAATGATCGCATTAGCGCAATTTGTTCGTTTGGAACATTTTGGTGTGCCAAATTTCTATGAACGCTTGAAATTTGGAGAACAGTAACTATATTTTATGGAAAACATGCTAAGCATTTGACTGTTATGACTAAATTGAAAATGTTTCCCGTTGTGTTTCATGCAAAAATAATTACATTGTGAACATTCGCAACGCAATATCAGTGTTGTGAGATACTACGGCAAACTCAAAGAATAAATGTTTTAAAGTGTGAGAAAATGAAAAATTTTGCAGTTTCAAACCTACAGAAAAAGCAATGTCAAACATATCGAACTTATAGACGAACATTTTTTCCAAACTTAGTTTCTTTTTAATGTTGAACTTCAGTTGATATCGCACCAAAAGTGAAAGAAATGGTACACCTAAATCGCTTGGTACTTGCACAGTTTACAGCAATTTCGGGAAAATGTAAATGTTCGCGCTAAACAGATAATTTGCAAAAAAAATAACAAACGTATGTGAATTTTAGTTCAGTGTTGGACCTGCACTTCAATTTAGGTATTTCAAGTTTTGTATCACGTTGCCACAATCAAAGTTTGTTATGAAACATGAAGTTTAAAGTTTAATTGTTAAATTACACCATGAATACATTTTAAACATTTCATTACCATACGTTTTTCTTCTATCAAACCACAAATAATTCAGGCCGCAGTGGGCATCGGACAGGCCATCACTGGCTGACACAAAATTTTCCGCAAGTCTACTAGACGAACATCTACCAAAATCCAAAGTTTTATTTAAGGTTCCTTTTTCGTTGAAAACAGTATTAAGCGACTGTCGTTATTCCCAGCATGATTTCCATATTATTTTTAACGTGCAGCACATAACAGTGAAAAGCTCCAGTCCATGTTGATTTGCCAGGTTGCAGATGTCTGAACGTCATTTTTTAAGTTGAAAAACTTTCATTACTCTCAAGAAAAACCAGGGATTACGCTAATGCAACTAATCTTACTTCTACGCAAAATGAACAGTAACTAAAAGCAGAAAAACTCAACCTAGTGATATGTTGTGGCTTTCATGCAGTTCATGTTTGTTTTCATTAGAAGGCAAATGACTTTCAGAACCTGAAAGTTATTCAGAGAAATGCCGGATTTTGATGTCGGTGAAATGTGTGCCTGTATTCATCTGCGCTCGATACGGAAGACTTGAATTATAAACTTCACTAAGAAGCATTTTATTGCAAGTGCATCTCAATTTATGACCTAAACGTGCTAATGAGTGTTTAAAATAGTAACTTATCAGTCACATTCAATAATCATGACTTATTGCAAGCTTTGTGTGATGAATGGCATTGGCAAAAACTGAACTTTCTGCGAGAACAAAACTTTGCTTGAAAAATGAGCATCATTTCGAAGTCTAACTGAAGTTTTGCTTCATCATTATCCAACCTGTAATCATCAGGCCCGTCGTACTGAAGAATGTCTCCATAACGCTGGTGTTCCTCTTCCAATATTCTTGCCGTGATACCTTCCGTATGACCAACCACGAAAACGGTTATGAATCGTCCTCGTTCTACGTACGTGACGGAGCCCCACGTCCGTCTCAGTAACTCGCGTCGCCAAAAATTTCCAGCAGCGGACTTGATAAAACTTACCATGGTCCAATTGCTTTCTGCATGTATTAATGAAAAGCCATTTTATTCAGAAGAATCAAATGCCAGGCTTGGTTTTTATTGGTGGGTGAAACATAAGCTTTCGAAGTTTGGCAAAGCAACAGTCACGCAAGAACTGTACGAAATCTTGAGTGATATGAAATTCGAAGCAACTTCGTACTTTTGCGTTGCACCTTCTTAATAAAAATGTACGCAGGTTGTTTGGCAATGTGTTTTTGAGAACCTACATTCAGGGCCGGATTTACCTATAGGCTATATAGGCTATATAGGCTATATAGGCTTTAGCCTAGGGCCTCGAGATCCAAGGGGGGCCTTCAGCAAACTGTGGCACGCATATAGGGTCAAATGCAGGTATATGATCAGTTCGACATTTATTCGTCAAAATTTCATGCCTTGCTTATTCGTGAAATTTAGTTTTTTTCACTTATTCAGATCCCGTGGTACGAAGGCCAGTGTCTTCCAACCAGTTTCCATGAATCTCAATATGACCGTTGGTCAAGCCGCATGCCGACTATTGCGTCGATATACTCAATGCACATTGGCTGCGTCCTGTATTTGCTGAATCGTACTGATTGTTATGTGTGGAATCAGGCAAAAGAACTTGTGACTGTTCATGTTTAAAACGCACCTGGTCAAAGCTTAAAAGTTGCACCGCAGATAAGAGGTATGTGTACCACACCCTACACGTTGTGTAGGGCTGGCAGCATTATCCTGCGATAAAAACTTAGTTGCTTCTTCTGAACAATACTGCAGTTTTGTTAGCGTTTCTATTACGTAAAGCTCCTTTGATATTTTTAGATGCAATTCTTTCATTTAAATTTTCTTTAACAGAGTTATTCAGAAATCAGATTGCTATTGAGTACTTGCGCGAGCTTGTACTTCTCCCATGCTAAACAAATCAGAGGAGATCTTAATGAGCTTGAATAGCAAGCAAAAGTCACTTTGCCAACTGGCAACCACAGTACTCTTACCACAAGGAGACAAAGAAAAGGGTAACACCAAGAAAATAGCAAAAGCGCGTTTGAATCTGATGCCTTAGCGTAGTGGTTCTTAGTTTATCCGATCCTGCGGCCCCTTATTTCGTAGCTTAATGGTTACCACAGCAACTGCTCCGGAAGAAGGTCTTTTCAAGATTCAAAAGAATTAAAACTGAATTAAAGGGTCGCAGTGTTTCAAGATAGGTTACCCACACTAAGCGTTCGGTGCATTAAAAGTGACAAACTTAGGCAAACAAATTTTAATGAATTCCTAGGTTATTTTGTTGTGAAGAAAGCCAGGACAAAAAAATTTTTAATTGTTAACTGTGCTCTGTTTAGTCTTAATTGATTCGGTGATTGTAGCAGTTTGTACGTTTTTCAATAATGTCAGCATAAGGGAAGTTTAAAACACTCCCGTCGACACGGGGCATTAGTGGGCTCACTCAGCCTCTCAAATTGAAATATGAAACACTGTAATCAGTGGAGATTTTATCAAATTTTCAGAATGTCGAGTCCCGTTGCGCAAATGTGAAGCCCCCTATTAGTGAAGACTTTCTAGCGACGGTTCTGGTTTAAATCTCACATGCCTTCGCGCGACCGTCTCGTTGCGACTTGCGTTCGATTCTGAGCAGTCTGAAAAAGTAACAAACGCGCGAATCGTGAACTTAGCAGTTGCAATCATTTGGATGAGTTTAACTTGACGTGTTTTGCTCGTGCGTGTGAGATATTTACATCCGTGGTAAGCGAGTCGCAACGTGGTCCACACGTTGTGCTTCAACGTCTTTATGCCACCGCAGTTGTGTGCAAGGTGTTTGTTTTTTATGAGCACAGATAAGTAAAATCAGATGTGCAACTTATGAAACCGTAGGCCATGTGTTTTGTCAAATATTTAACCATGACGTTTCCGGTTGGTTTGCCTGCAAAAATTGATAATCCTGTTCCCTCCAGCCAAGTACAATTTCAACAATTCTGTGTCATTGAACGCTTTTGCGTCGAAGGCAGCAACAATCGTAGTGATCGCGAGGCACTTTAATAATGATTTATAAGTTTTTATTGACTACTTTTAGAGCGACCACATCGTCATTTTCGGCTATGCTCAAACTGAATAGCGCTTTTCTATTTTTCCTCGTAACAGTGGGAGAGGAGGCCTCACAAGTGGATTAGCCTAGGGCCTCGCATCAGCTAAATCAGGGCCTGCCTACATTGCAGAAGCAGAAAAGTAAACTAATAACACCAAACAAGTTTAGGTGTCAACAATCATTGCATTTTGAAAGCAGTTCTCTGAAAATTATAGCGATTTCAGCTTCACCAAAGTATTGGGAAAAGGACAAAAATCACAGTAGATTTCACGTTCCACTAACTGAAAGCAGCATGTTGTCAAATAAATGTCATATGAAACAATCGTGCATTAATAGCAACAGAAACGACACTGATAAATGGTAGAATGATGTTGGTTTTGCGCGAATAAGAAATGCTTACCCGCAGCCATACGCTATTTGTCATACAATCTGCAAGACTGCACTTTCGGATCTCGGCTTGCAAAAGAGATTATTCACCGAAATCAGTTTTATCAATTGTAAAAGAAAATTTTTTCAACAAGCGATCAACTGTGCTCAACGCAGGGGCGTAAAGAGGGGGGGCAAGGGGCACAATTACCAGGGCGCCGAAGCATCATGGGCGCGGCGCCTGATGACTGCGGGGACGCCGAAAAGTCCCAACAATGTCACAGTACTTTCTGCAATACAGTGCATTCACTTCAAAAAGACCTCAGGTTCGAACATGGGGGCGCCAAACTTGCTTCTTGCCACGGTCGCCATCTTGCCTCGTTACGCCCCTGACTCAACGTATGTCTGCTGCACATAGTGCGTTAGCAATGTCTTATTAGCGCCACCTTCAGACGCAGAAGTCTTGCTGCTGGAATTCTTAACTAAACCGGAATGTTTTTGCTTTTTTATCCGCAAGTTATCGCTCGCACATCCGCTCCATCCTGATGTTTAACGAACGGAAGTTATTGTTTTATCGCCAATAAATGATACATTCGTCCTGAAGTTCTCATCAAGTATTGCTTCTCGGACCCTTCGTTTTCGAACGATGTAAACCCAAATGGAAATCAAAATACACTACATTTTCCTTAAAAATATGCGAGTAGCTTATTTGCGAGTAGTACCTTAGCAACTGCTTCGCAGAAGAAAGCTTGAAAAACCATTTTACTTACTCTCAAAACTAGCGCACGGAAAACACGTCGAATTTTCGATGATTCTTGGTTCTTTGCTGTAATTGAACTTCGGCCTGATGTAAGACTGGTTAGGCGAAACAATTGTGCTTGTACTTTCGCCGGTAACAATTTGCAAATCATGGAATCGTTGTTCGTAGCTTCTGTCGCTTGTCAACCTGCGTAATCCCAGCTTATTGTTTCCCAATCTCATCCCGTCAGATACAGCCCTGCATCAACAATCAAAAGAAGCTTTGACTTAAAAACCGTACCTTGGTGTCGTTTCTATATTGTAAAACATCTCTATGCCGGTGCAATTGTCTAGTTGCATAGTTACGGTAGCCTCCAAAAAGTGTTTTGCCTGCTAGTAAAGTACAGGGAATATTCAGCCAGACCTATCTTGCCGCAGGCAAATTTAGAAATAGCAACTGTCATCAGGTATCGGGAGAAACATCGCAAATCGAAAAGGAAATTTACAAGTGTAAATGAACTTCAACCAAGACACATTTCAAAGCGTAACATTGCTTTAGATAGAAACTTTTACTTTTACACGTGCTTGTAAAAACAAGCATGCCAAATACATTCTGGAAAAGCATTTGACGGTCGCTGGTAGTGACGGTTGTTCTGGTAACAATACGTAGTAGTAGATTAAATGAAAAAGGAAATCCAATCGAATTAACTTTATTCTGGAAAAAAATGTTCTTTAAAGGCAGCTTGGCAACATTTCAACTAAAGAGTACGGTTTCACCGGGAGCTTTATCATTAAAGGAAACCATGTGACGTCAGGTGGTGCTCCTCACTGGAAATAAGTGACTTTTTTGGTCATTAGATGATGCTGCCATCCCGTCGTTGTTAGAAGCAGGAAAATTAGGGAAAATGTTTTTTGAAAATCAGATTTGTCATCTGCAACGCCAAGTTATGTGGCGAGCAATACCAGTTTGTGTTTCAAGTCTGCTAAATTTAAACAGAACTTTATACAACGAGGGACGCTTTTTGGACCACCCTGGGTTATAATCTGATAATTATCAGTAGTATGGCAAACATCCCAAGTACATCACTCATTAGAAAACTGTCTCATTGGCAAGCTGGACAAAATAATGCAAATGCTGAGAGCTTCAGTAGGTTTATTGAAGAAGTGAAATACTCAAAAAGCCTACATAACTTTTGTTGTCACTTACCCACGCTTTTAGCAATGTAAAGTGCGTGCTGAGCATATATTTGCAAACGACAATATGAGGAAAGATCGATGCGGAGAAGATCGAAACCTTCCGATGGACGTAATTATCAGCGAAAAACAAAAGAGTAAAAAATCCGAGACAGCAACTTTTCTCAATTATTTAATAACTTTCACTTCCTTTGGGGAGGGTCGCGGGGGAAGAAGCACTATGAGGGACTCGATGTACCTCACACTTTTCAGCAGCCTCTGATAATTCTGCTGGCTCCACAACCCAGACGGGCGCAAGCCAGGTAAAAGATGTATTTACGCCGTCTGGACCTTGATCGACCACTGAGCCTCTTTCTGAATGGCGAGTGAAGCAAGCAGAACTTGCCTTGCCAATCTTTCGTGAGACATTCTGGTCGCATGGCCGAACCATCGCAGCTGAGCTGAGATCTGTCTACTCAGAGAAACGGCTCGACAATACGGTTGATCCTGCAGCTTCCAAAGTGACATCAACGTCGAATTAACTGTGATTATCTATCCAATTCACATTGAATATGAAGAGGAGTGGTAATAGTACACACTGTTGTTGAAGTCCAACGCCCCTGGGGAACGGTTATGCTTTAACTCCGCCAAAGCCAGGGATAACTTGATGTCGAGTAACAGCTGGTCGTCAACATCACACTCCAGCAACATTACACACTTTTTTCGAGCTGGACGCGGTCGAATCATTTTTCGATGTCGACAAAAGAATCTTAGCCATCGTTAGCATTCTCCAAGATACCTCGAAAATTTACTGAAGAGTGAAAATGTGGTCTGTAGTGCTACTTCCAGGAAAAAAACGCACAGGTGGGTATCCTCCAGCTTAGGATCAATTATTTTCCGGCATCTTTTTCATGGATTTTAGCATTCACTTTTCTAGAGAGGCAAAAGAGAGAGATTCCCGGTAGTTAGTCATGTCTTCCTCTTTGTGTATGTGAATGATCACACCAGTTTGCTAGGTCACTCAGGACAAAAGAGTAGGCAAAGAAGTCTTCTGTTCAAGATTGTGGGCATCTCAGGTCGGATTTCCTCACAAACTTCTGATTTGCAAGCCCTCAATATTTTGAGAGCTGAAAAGATTCCGATCCCAGTGATGCTATTATTCTCCCTAAAATGCATCCTCTGTGTGTCCAATGGTATGAGAGTGACTGGATTCAAAATCTCTCGATCTTCGAAGGATGTTCTTGGCTTCTTCTTGTGGCTTATTCTCGTGGTTGAATAAACCACCATTTACGTCTTTCATGGAACCAGCAAAATACTTTTTGAAGCGAAGACGCCGAATGGTTTGCCAGAACGCTTTGTTGACTTGCCAGTAATTGTAATCCATATTTATGTCAATTTCTATAAATATTGCATTTTGTACTTTTGTACGATGCTGGGGCTGCGGACTTTCGTGCCTAAGCATACCGTGTATGTAAAAGAAGGTTTGGCTTTGTTCTGATGGCCTTTTCGGCTACTTTTGCTTGAATAGCTTCTCTCACCTCCTGGTTCGGTGTTACTTTTCTGCCATTATTCGCCACACGGTGTCATTTCCTTACACGTACCTGGGAAGCAGAAGAATATACAACTGCTTTGAGCAGCACAATTTTTCAGTTGCTAAATTGACAGAAGGCGTTTCTGGGCTGATTTTCCTTGTATACATTTCCCTTGCAATATGGTTCGTGTGCATCAGATCCAAAAAGGTAAGGAGTTGGCTCAGGAAATACTTTTACTTATTTATCTGTTTTCAACACATAACATACGTTAACCCTCTGCAATTCCGTGCCTGTGGTTCAGTGACAGCTCACGATTACATGCTATGATGCGCATTGCATGCTGGGTGTATTTTTCGCTTGACTCTCCATCACATGACGCTTTCTGCCTCGCATAGTGGTGGACGTAAGGTTGGGGGGCCCGAGGCAAGGCTGAAGAGAAGGGCCTCTGATGTCGTCATCATACTTAGCCAACAGTAATAAGACCTATTCATCAAGCTTAGGAAGGGGATATGTCGGCCACGGTGTTATGCACTTCTTTTTATCTAATTGATTTTTGGTGACGGCAATTGGCGGCAGGCCGAAGCCTGAAATTTGCTTCTTGCCGGGACGGTTGGGGTGAAAGCTCTTGCCTAAAGGAGCGCTACGGCGATTCACTCAGTGGCCGTGGATCGAACACCCAACGATCTAATTGAGAGGCTGAGACTTTACCACTGAGCTGATGCTGGCCCCCTACAGTTGCTGTTGGCTTCCTTTGAAAGCGAGGTACTTACACATTACAGTTGCTAATGGGCGCCCTTTCGAAAGAGTACTTACTGTACATTACACAGTTGCTAATAGGGGCCTCTTTGAAAGCAGACCACTTACATATTGCGATTGCTGTTGGGAGCTCTTTTGAAAGCAGAGTACTTGCACATTACAGTTGTTGTTAGAGGCCCCTTTGAAACTAGAGTAGCCTACTTACACATTACAGCTGCTGTTGGGGGCCGCTTGAAGGCAGAGCACTTAATTAAGATGTGGTTCTGAAAATATTATATGAACAGGAAAGTTTTTCACCAAAAATCAGGAATATTTACGCGCGAAACACCTTGAAGGGGGGCCTTGAAAAGGGGGAGCCCAAGGCAAGTGCTTCGCTCGCCTGCCCTTAAACACACCACTGGCCTCGCAGGTATCTCTTTGTAACATATCAGCGGCAGTGGCCGCAGAAAAACAAAACTGCAATCACTCGAGGGAAGCACAATCAATCATGAATGAGATTCCCACGTTGAATCCAGGGCTGTGGGGCCGGAACTCAAATTGGAGGGTCCAGCTCCAGGTATCTGAAAGTTTGGGCTCCAGCTCCGGATCCGGCTCCAAAATATAAACCCAAGATTTCTTAAGGTGTTTTAGGGATCCGATTCGGGTACCTGGAATTGAAAACCGGGTCCCTAGAGTCAGAGAAAATTATCACCGGGTTTCTAAAATCAGAGAAAACCGGGTCCCTAGAATCAGAGAAATCGGGTCGCTACAGGTCCTTATCGGTTACCTAACATTTAAAAAAAAAACTGTATAAACGTGTTTGGTTGCTGATATATAATGATTTGGTCCAAAGAAAGCGAAAACTATTGTATTATTTTTGCAAATCGCTTGCCGCACAAACGAAATCTGTTGAACTGGAGCTCAAACTACAAACTCCGGCTTCGGCTCCACCATCTAAACGTTGTTGGCTCCGGCTCCAGTTCCAATCATCCAAAACTGCTTGAACCCCGAATAGCTCTGACATGAATAAATGGATTACTTCTGTTTTCCAAGTACATGATTGGTTGCGGTAAGTTAAAAGTTATGAAACCAAGAATTAGTACCGCTTTTGCACGAAAATCAACCCAGTGCACACAGGGCTTTGATATAATTTTTTTACAGTGATTGTTTCAGATTTTTATGAAGAGGGTAACAATGTCCCTCCACACTTCTTCACAAAACACAAAAGTATCTGCACATTTTTGTCATTTTTGTGAATTTGCTAACAAAAAATACCAGCTGTGTTTTCCAAATCCTGGTGTTGTTCAAATTCTTCACCTGCTCGTAGACCAATTTCAAATTCAGTTTTAAAAGAAATTTGGTGCATTTGGCCGAGAGTTTCAAAAACGAACTAATGTGACTGTAAAGGTTCACTTGCTGCTTCGTTTGATTGTTTTTAAACAGAAACCGGCTGCGCTGCTCATTCGAGTAGGAGACAAGAAAAGCATGTGCTGAAAGCTTAAAAGAGAGAAAATACGATATAAAAATATTTGCCAAGACGTAAATGCAGCCAAATCGAAAAGCGCACACTATAGATGCTGCAAACCTGCCTTTCAAGGTTCCTGCCAATACAAAATCTGTTATAAAAACGATGATTTCGAGCTGAACAAGAACATCAGGGGTTTCCTGTGACAAGCAATTTTGCACGCTAAATTTTCAAATCATTTGCAGTAGATCGGTTTGAGAAAACTAACTGATACGGGGTTTCTATTTAGAATTAACATTTACACAGGACGATATTTAGACTACAGCGATTACTGGCATTAAAATAATCTTGCCTCGGTAGTAGTTTCAGAACTTTCTGCTTCGGGCTTGGACTCAAAACTTGGAGAACGGCGATGCACAATGCAAGCGGAATGCAGGAAATCCCCAAAGCAGACCTTCTGCAGCGAAACATATCTTCCTAAAAGAACCTAAAACGTAAAATCAGACTGGGGATCAATGTTGCTCGTGCAAGTGTATAACGCACCGCGTCGTAAATATTAGTAAATATGCAACTAGGAACGAAAGACTTCAGCCTTGCTTGTTTATGGGCGTTTTTCAGGCAGATGGTAAAATACTGTTCTATTAGCACTTGTAGAAAACAGTTTTTTCGATAACACAGGAGATATGCTTTACGACTCAAAAAGCGCTAACTGAAAAACTGCCAAAAAAGCAAAAGTTTCACACTAATGTCAGCAAATTGTATTTTTGACATGATTTTTCCTACATTCATTAGATGCATTTTACAAGAACAAAAACTTTGAGAGGGTATCCAAAAGGTGAGTTAAGCTTCTTTCTGCCAACACAACAGTCATATAATTTAGGGTCAAAGCACTGAGACTGAGAAAAACAGCCGTTGACCAGGTTGTCTCGTCCTACCGGCATGTAGGGCTACTTTTCTTCTCGGGGTTTGAAGTTCATTGTGAATCTTATTTCAATGTGGATCTGTGATGACGCTACAAATTTGAAGGAAGTTGAAGTATGCAGAATGAACAACACAGCTGCGCATTGAATGCTGTGGCGGAATCGCTATCTTCATCGTGATGTTGCTTAGATCCACAAGGAGCTATAGGCACGACATAGTAAACCGAGATATACTTTGAAACATTTTGCGGGTTGCAGCAGCCTGCAACCATTTCGTGTCCAGGCAGACGATTATTGCTCTGCAACATTTCGTATCGTAGTACCGAAAAAGCCATGCATCCATCTTCTGTGAAAAACATAGGCAAAAATCACCTTTCGGTCGTTTTGCCAATGTATGACAAGGAGCTGCAAATACCAACCTGATGCCGTAATGGTCTTGGTGAATGTGCAGGATGTGCAAAATGGGGACCCCATTTTGAATTTACGCTCTTTGAAGGGACCCCCATTTTTAGTTTACGCGCTTTAAAAATTTCGTGAGCTTTTGTTCATGATTGTATTTTTAGTATGATTACATATTATTTACTAGAAAACTTAGTTTGGCGTGCTACATAATCTTGTGATTGTTGATATGTTTTAACACATTGGGGTTTTCAACGTGAGGATGAAAAGTCACATTAAAATGATATGGCATAAATAGACTAATGGTTAGTTAAAGGACAAGGGGCCCAGTAAAAAAGTAAGAGGCCCCCAACTAAGGTGTGAAAAACCGTAATCAAGGAATAAGCAAGGTCTTTATTCTTTGGTCATGATAAGGGGCCAATATTTTTCATTCAACACGTATGGGGTCCCCGATCAAAATTTAAGAGGTTTCAAAATTAAGAATACAGAGTCTTGCTTTTATGAATCATTTTGTTGATAGTTGCAAGATTTACCTGGTGGCCTGCCATTCTTGCTTATGAACCTACTAGTTACCCAGTTTGCATATCCTTAAGCAAAATCCCCCCACAGAAAGGAACCATAATATTTATTTATTCAGCACATACCAAATTGTACTGTAGTTTTGTGATATTAAAATTTTTATAAACTGCCATATGTGAAGTGGTTGTAGCCTATTTAGGTCAAGCCAACAGCGAAATCTGATCAAAATGTGTGAGTCAATACTGCAAATTCCATTCATTCCAGTCTCATCACAAAAACGTACGTTTGCCTTGTTCTTTCTCAACTGGTTTACTGCAGACAAAAGGCATGTTTATCTGTAGTTTTGGATGGCGAAAGTCCAAGAACAATAAGTTCTTACAAAGCTTAGCTTGTCCCCAGGGTAACTTCATTGTTCAAACCGTTATCTGAAACACAGGTTTTGTTGGACAGAATTATAATGTAAACACCAATGTGCTAGTGTATTTTTGCATGGTCTGCTGCTAAAGCAATCTTGCATCAGTGAATCAAGCCAGAACTGAATATTGGATTGTTTTTGGGAAAACTTTCCTTACTTACTTCAATCATCAATGTTTTTTTACGCTACAGCTACGGGCATTTCACTGCAGTGATTCAGAAATGAATGTCGGTAGTACTTTTATATTTTCTTCTTGTATTATTCAAATCTAAATATAACATGATATACGCAGGGATGCAGTGCTAACAAAAAAAGTGTGGTCAAGCACCCAAAAAACTAGCCATTTTAAAGCAGCTTCAAAGTCATTTTGAAGCAAAACTTCAAAAACGTGTGGGAATGCCGTGCCCACGCTTTCCAGCCCCACTGTACCCCTGGATATACGAGTATGTGTTAAGGTTTTACACAAAGTATACGTTACTACTCTACCAGGCCCGTATCCAGCTGGGGACATTAGGCGAAGCGAAGAGTTTTCTGAGAGGGGTCCAAATTTCTAACTATGTCCAATAGTTTTAAACTATGTCCAACACATTTGGGGCAAAAAATTTTGCAGGGAGGGCGAAGCCCTCCTACGCCCCCTGGTTACGGGCCTGTACTTTACTGTATTGATACAGCAGTAATTCAAAGTATTTAGTGATGTTTGAAACTGCGGTCCTTTGTAGCAGTACGGGTTGGTTTCCTGCTTTTTGTGCAAGACGAAGGAATGAGGTAGAGATGCTGAAACATTATGGGTAGCCTAGATACTTCATCAACGCATTGGACAGGCGAACTCTCACAAGCAGCTAAGGATTTGTGCGTTAAGATCAAAAGTGGTTTTCATTTATTTTGATAGACAAATATTTTCCTTAAAACAAATCCATAGTACCATCGCCAACACACAGTCAATATACACTACTGACCAAACAGTCGACTGATCTGAATATGCCCAACAACCCACCATGAAACTAACCATACTGCTCAGCAAACCAGTGTGAGCTTCAGTTACACAAGTTAGTACGTTCAACAAATGAAAACTGCAGAGCAGATGTTCGATCAGTTTTTACATTACAATGATCATTATGCGTCGTTAACCATCTCCATTCTCTGGGTTTGGAATGTTAAAAGTAAACTGGTTAACTTCAATTGTCAGAAGGGAAGTGTGCTTGTGAGAGTACGCATGGAGACTTTTTAAGTGTCTAAATTCCAGAATGTGGCACCACATTCAAATTAGGCCAAAATTCCAAAAATGCTCACAAAAGGTCAAAAAAGTATTTGCGGCCAAACCACTTCTGAAAACGGCCAAATTTTCATAATATGGCCGAAAAAAGCCAAGTTGCCACCCGTGCTGAAGTAATTTCTGCCCATGTTAAACAGCAGTGTGGTGTTATATTTTGCTGTATGTTGTGTGTAATTGTGGTATTTATGTAGTGGGTTATGGTGCACATACGGGAAGGATAAATGAATTACCTAAGAACGCATGGAATAAGTTTCAGGGGGCATGTCTCCACCAACCTTTGGACAAGGGGGACACAACATCTAATGTCCCCACAGTATTTGTGACAAATACAAATTTCATGGTTACATTACTGCACTGCCGGGGAATAAATCAGAAAAAAAGTGATTTTCACCACCAGGTAAACTCACGGAATGTTCCGTGTGGTTTTGCTTCAAACAAGTTACAATCCAGGGTGCCTTTTTTACCAACCACACGGCAACAGAAGGAAGTGCAGTGCAGGAAAAAACGTTCAATCAATCAACTTCAGCAAAATTCTCATACCGGTAATTTGCTGCGCTTTCCTCGAACTTGTCAGTTGTTTTGTTGGTTGATTGACCAAGACACTTTTAACGCCAGCTGACAACTTTCTTGGGAAAGATTTGCTGAAGCTTTTGCACTAACAATTGATCGACTTTTCAGCCTTTCTGCAGTTGAAGTATGCTGACAAATTTGTAAAATCACACTGCTACTTCTTTTTCAAAAAGACAAATAGTGATCATGAGCTTCCGCAGGGGGGGGAGCAAAACGGGCATTTGCCCGCTCTCTGGGAATTGGAACAAAGAAGCAGAAATTTCTAGAAAACGTGAAATCAGCATTTTAATTCTGATCAGTTGGGTTAATTCTTGCAATAACAGTTTGTTTGCCGATACGACACTTACACTACAAAAGAGTCAGGTTCACTGTTCTGGTAGCCTAACATGCAGTGATGAGCTTCCAGTTCACTAAATTCGCTTCTCTACCTGCAGAGGCAGGTTGCGAAACGCGGGAGTGAATTGTTCTACTATAGGCCTTTGTTGCGTAACAATAACATGGCAACAAATCTTCGAAGATGCACTTCATGTTACGGTAGCAGGCGTTTTGCCCCATGTAACTGTTGAACGCAGACTTCTTGGCAGGCACTGGTGCCACGCCTAGTGATTTTTCACTAGATCTAGTGAATTTTAGACTGACCTAGTGATCTAGTGATTTTTCACTGCAATCTAGTGATTTTTGCGAAGTACGTGCTTGAAGAAGCTCGGTTGTCTTTTTTCCAACGATTAAACTTTTCGGCCTTTTCTTAAAGATCTTTCGTAACCAACCTTTTTTAATCCGCAAACAATTGATTTAATTATGTGAATTGCTGTTTGAAGATTTGCACCCACAGAATGAGCAAGTGTTATGAAACTGACTACCACTGAAATATCCCACCTACGTACACTTGCAACCTTCCAAAACATTGGAAAAACACGAAAACAAGGAGAAGCTATTTTAATTAAATATGTATTTTGTTCGTAGTTTAATAAGATTTTGTG
>JGI24021J15306_10005148_pt1 | contig 15439 bp, 15 predicted proteins | sample Ectturendosymbi1_FD_15306 | JGI IMG/M metagenome (IMG submission 15306)
TCAGAAAAAATTCGGAAGAAACTCAAAAATAAAACAAGGATCTACTCAATTTTTTTAGGATTTTATATTTCGAGAAATTATTTGAAAAGAAAGTAGCGCGCAGTTCTTGCCAAAATATTTTTGCGCTGATTACCTAACTGCACCTAATTTCGCAATTGCATGTTATGACATTCAGCATATAACATGCTACTTTCCACATTGTATATTCGCTGGGCATTTAAAACGCTTGGGAGAAACCAAAAATCAAACTGCAATCGGAAGTTTTTCAGTACCAGGACCGTAAACGGGGAGGATGCAGGAGGAGAAGCTCCCCCTGCAAAATTTTTCACTCCCATGGAAAAAGGTGTTGCACATGCTTTGAAATTATTGGACATTGATTAAAAATTTTAGGCCCCTCTCACAAAACTCTTCGCCTCCATGGTGTCCCAAGGTGGTTACGGCCTGGTCATTACTGAAATTAACATTTGAAAGGTCGTTGGCTTGAATTCCTCGAAACGGTTTAAGTAAATTTCAGATCGTCTGGTGACAAGATAGTGGCAATATTGGTAATTTCTAGTTTGGTAGCCGCACTTAGAATAAAGCTAAAATGTAAGCCGGTCCTGATCCAAATAACTTTACTTTGTACTGCAGGATCCTAATCATTTGCACATTTCTGCTTCTTAGCAAATTTTATCCTTACAGCTATCACGTTAGTGTGTTGCTAATGCAGTTTCAAGATCTTGTGCCATCACACAATCTTGAGCATACTGTTGCAAGAATCAGTGACTATGACGTGCGTTACGTGGAAGTAAATAGCAGAAAATTGTTGATTCGAATAACACTGCAATACATGAAACTACGGAAGCATTGCTTCGTTTTGAATCTGTGTCATTACTGAATTTTTGCAGGTTTGCTTTCATAGATTTTTTAGATGTTGCTCGCAGTTCGTGTTACTGGGAATAAAACCAATTAATTTTAGCCTCATTTTATCAAAGGTGATCAGCAACTGTCATCTCAAATTAAAGCAATTTCGCAGAAACAGGAAAAAGTCAAACTTCATCTCCACGAGATTTTCCTTCCATCAGGTTTTTTGCTTTTTCTTTTCGTAGTAACTTTTTGTAAACTTTTTCATTTAAATTCCTAAAGTCATGTGAGAAAAATTAAATTTTAGGAATTTCATCGATTAGACAGAGCATGAAAAGAAAATTTTGGTATTGTAGATTTAGTTTTTCGGGATTAGCATACAATGGTTAATTCTTCGCTTCAATGCTATCTCTGGAAGAATGAGCTATCACTGATTGTCATAAACTGGCTAAGTTTGCCTGGGTTTTACAGTTCAGATTTTTTGCAATGACTGCCTCCAACCCCAAATACTAGTTTGCATGTTAGGTGATAGGGTTGTCTATTTTTTTATATTATGAACAACATGTAAAATTTTTCAACCATGAACCATGCAATTTGGTGCACTGCTGTCCTTTATGTTTTTCTTGACATAAACAAATTGCTATGTTTATTGTTTAGAAAAACAGATGAAAAGGTGATTCCTTTTATTCAACTAGAACATAAGAACAATTCAGTTACATACTTGCACTTGATCATTTCTCCTTCTAAATGAGCGCTCCTCAGGCCCGTAAATAGGGGNAGCCAAGACCCCTCTGAAAGTTTTTCACCCCCTGGAAAAATGTGTTGGACATGTAATAAAATATGGGACATAGTTTAAGAAACTTGGGCTNTTCTTAGTATACTCTTCACCCCCACCTGATGTCCCAAACTAGTTACCGGCCTGGCTCTCCTACTGAAATATGTTTACACAGATGTTTGCATGGCACTTTTGGTGAGAAAAAAAGCTAAGTAAATTTCAGAAAGAACGCTGGCGCTCTGCTAAGAACAAAATTTGAAAACAACAAAATGATCTAAAAATAAAACTTTAATTGCTTTACATTACTGAATATTTTTGCTGTTACGTATTTTTGCTGTAATACTTTACATTACTGAATATTTTTACTGTTACGTAAATTAATAAAACTCAAAGTTACCGTAAAACAGATGCTTTTCCTTGGTTTCAGATTCTTCAACGTTGCCAAGCAACATCAGTATTGCACAAAACGTTTTCAAAACTTATAAAAACTCCACAAAAAACAAAAAATATGAAGAGGCAACAAAAATAAAAACCGGACTGATTGACCTGATTGAAAACAATATCGACACAACAGCAGAGGGCATGAGATTGTTTGGAAGAAAACTTCGAGAAGACAAACATTTCTTGGAATCGATCCTGATTTTTGACGCAGCTTCAACTTTGAGCAAAAAAATCGAAAATCCTGAAAATAACTTGCGGATGATTTCGTTTTGCGTTTATGAAATGATGTTGACAAACCAAGCGATGATTGAGGATCGGGACTTGAAGGTGGTCGTGGAAGATTACGTGATTCGACTCATGCGTGACAAGCTGCATGACATAAGGAGCACGCCATCAGTGAGCGAACGATGGAAGTGTCTTCAAGTGAGTTGGGTTCTTGCTTATATTGGGTTGAGCCAAGGTTTGGTCGATCAGTTGAAGGGACAAGAACAAACACTACGTGAAGGCTTGGAGCGAATGGATGAAGGGTTCGGTGAAAACAAAGTCAAACATCAGGTGTATGGAGATTTGCTCCATGATCTTGGTCATGTGTGCTACAAGACGTCACGTTACGAGGAAGCAGCTTCGTTTTTCAAACAAGCGAACGATGCCCACAAAGCTGCAACTGACACTGATGGTGATGAGGAGGAGAAGAGGAAACGACACATTGAACTAACTTTGCCACAGTGAAAAACGCTGTTTCCGCTTTCGGTTAAGTGATTAATGTGGCAACACAAAATTCGCAAACACTATAAAAGCATGAGTTTCCATGCTTAGCTGAATATAATGCCTCGAGAGGGGCAGGGATATCGAGAACTTCAGGTATCCCTGGCGTGGATCAGGCAGGTGCGTAGCCAGAAATTTTCATAGGGGGGGCAAACAACAAACAAGTCTCAACATTTAAATAATTAACGCCTCTTGTTTTTGCAGCATCATCTATAAAATGTTCATTTTTCTGGCGCTTTTTACTGAAGTCTATTTTCATTGAATGTAAAAAATTTGTTTTCGATAAATTTCCTAGCTTCTACTGCGGATCAAAGCCACCATTTGCTCGTAAAATTAACCTGTAAAAACGCATGTGAAACACTCGATGCCAAGTGCAAGATCTGCAGTATGCTGTAGGCAGCCAATATTGCAGTTGAAGAAGATGTCATCGTGCCCGCCATTATGATTGCGCATTTTATATTTACACGCTTCTGACGTACACCAGCACATGTTCAATGGAAGCCAAGTAGCGACTGAGCGTTAAGACACCGACACGGAAGTAGGTCTACAAAACTTGCGCACATATGAGATGTGGATCTTTTCCAATTCTTGAGCGACTGGTTCACGTATAGAGCTGATACTGTAAAGGCTAGAGTCCCTCCACGCTTTTGAAAAATGTTTGCATTTTATGTCTTGAAACGCGGTGAAATGCGACTGCGGTATCATTTTTTTCCAGTACTTGCACTAAGCTTGCTTCCCAAATATGATTAGGTATTTAGCCTTGCCATTTAGAGTTAACAATATAATTCACAAATATGATAAAGACAATATCGTAACTTGGGGAGAGTTGAGTATTTTCAACGTTACCACTGCTTGTCTGTGTCTGCCTGTAGTGTAGGATGTCAAATAAGAGTAGATTGTTGATATTGAAAACGAACTTAGTCACGAGGTGTTCACCAAGCTCAGATTTGGATCGCGCACAAAAAGTTGGGGGACAGGTGATTCAGCCATTCTTGCGTAAGCGATTGATGTATTTTTTAAAAATCCATTAGTTTTTAAATAACAAAATTCAGTCGACTGGGAACAAATTTGGTTCAGGGGTGGGCAAACTACGGTCCGTAGGGCAGTCATACATATATAGATAGTAGCCTACATATTTCGAGTCTGCGCTTAAGTAATTTTATCGATAAGGTTAGAATTCTCTTGATTTTATTCCACACGTTTCATTCTTTTACTCAACCGGAAGTGACGATATCTTCATTTTGTGCTAGCTAATGGAAAACGTTTTCGTTAAACTTTTTAAAACGATTATAGGTGCAATATATTCGGCCCCGGTAGAAATAAAGTGTTCATGGCGGCCCTCTGTCGAAAATATTTGCCCTCTCCTGCTTTAGTTTCATGTTAGTCCAGAGACCGCTATCATTGCCTCCAGTGATAGTTTTTCGATGATACATCTTGAAGTTCTTCTGCTACTGCACTGCTGGTTAAACTAAATCAGCTATGTCCAACCCGCGGCCAGCGGGCCGCATGCGTCCCAAGCGAAGGTTTTGTGCAGCCCAATTTAGGTTTTCACTGTAGAAAAAGTTTTCTACATATTCACTTGTCATTCTTGATAATCTTAAATTTGACGTTTTTGATGCAAGTAGTCCTCAGCACCACTTTATCACGTCTGTTGCCATTGCAGGTAGGATCCGAACGCTTTCAGTATACTAGCTTAAAATAAATTTATTTTGCTAAAATCAAAGTAAGCCATTCGATCTGCGGCCCTCATTAATATGTCATTGAAGTGCGGCCCTGGATAAAATAGTGACAAAATTCTTGACTCAGTGAGCCATTTGGGTTGGACATAGCTGAACTAGATCTATTTTTTGCATCTATAAGCCATTCGATCTGCGGCCCTCATTAATATGTCATTGAAGTGCGGCCCTGGTTAAGATAGTGACAAACACTTTTGACTCAATGAGCCATTTGGGTTGGACATGTCCGAACTAGATCTATTTTCATCGTTACGTTGATCTAAGTCTGTCCCAACATGTTCTTCGATTTTCTGTCCTCTTACAGGTTCCGCAATAACGTCTTCGCTGGACTTCACTGCCAATGTAAAATAGTCACATGAATGGTTCATCACTTGGCTGGAACTTCTTCCTCTCTCATTTTTGCCTCTTTTGCTTTTTTACGTCTTTTAGACCCACTTGGATAAGCTCTGCACTTAATGACAATTCCCATTCTTTCTATGTTTATTTATCAATAAGCTCAATAAGGCTGCCACATTTTCATCGCAAAAAGGGAGGGCAACTTACGAGTATCATTTACTTGAGTGTATTGTCTACACTTAACAAGTCAAACAACAATTAGGCCTACTGATACGTTTTTAAGCATTGAAGTAAAACGTCCAGTGTGGAAGATGTTTCAGTCAAAACACATAAAACAAAATCCTCATTTACATGTCCTATTTAACTCAGGAATATTTTGCAGTTTCCTTAAATTTATTTGCAATGTAAAATCGCTTTTAACAATAATATGAAATTGATTGCATGAAAAATGTTTTCTATTGCACACCGTAGCTTTAATAGAGTAAAAACTGGTTCAATTAGAAATATTTCTCTTTCTTTTAAGTTTGTGGCTGCATCAAGGAAAAAATCATTTCACATTAGCGTAATGAGCCATAACGCTGAAGTAAAACTGTGAGAAATAAGTTTTTGGTACTCAATGTCCACAAAGTCACAATAGTCTTTACACTCTCTTTTGCGAACTTTGTAAATGCAACTACACGTAATTCACTCAGCTTCAAAATTATTTAGCCCTTTTCTGAAAAAGCGATACTTCCGACGAATTTCTTCATTTTTTAGCATTACGGATTAGCTATGATTTCTAGAAAGTACTACACTAAGCTATGTACAGTACGCTGATCATCGTATCACAGTTCATCTGCAAAGCTAGTACAGTATCTACTGTATAATGGGACAGAAGACCGCGCTCTAATCAAAAAGTCATTGAGCTGTTGAAAAAAGATTTACCACTGTTATGCAACGATTAAGGTGAAAGCATTCCCGCCTTTCCAGCCGAGAATTAACTCAACCAAAACATAGGTTAATTAGAGTCAACTTGCAGGCTCTCCCATTAACTTAGCCACGCCACCAGCTTGTATCTTGCTGCAGTTGAGTAGGAACAGCAGCTTACTGTATGTAACTATAACATATCATAGCCAGTGGCGTAACCCACGGGGGCAGAGAGGCGAATTGACCCCCTCTCAAGCTGAATGTAAAACCGGTCTCCTACTTAACTTCTATTTCGGTTTTAGCATCCTTTTGGTTGTCAGTAGGTTGTTGTTTTTTCGTTACCTTCGGATTATTTTCCGATGATTTATGGTTTTCGTTTAGCCACCTACATCTGGATTCACCATCATTTCTCAAGTTTTTTTCTGAGTGTTGCCAAGTGAACCCCGTACATTGGCCAGTGGGACCCAGTTATCTAAGTTTACCACCCTGACTCTAACCTTTATTTACGTCACTGATTATAGCTATGTAAAATAAGAAGTGTTAAAAGGAGGATATTTTGACAGTTTTGAATGTTCTCGGAGATTATTTCATTTCTCATGAAAAAAGTGGAAATGTACTCCAAAAAGAGGACGTATGTCAGCCAATGGCGTAACTGGAGGTTTGTGCAAGGGGGGAAAAAACTTAGCTGAAGGGGGCCCACAGCCCACCGTAGGGGGGCTACCAGCCAACACTCAGAAAAAAGTTATGAAATGATAGTGAATTCGGGTGTCGCGAATGTCTATACCAGTCGGGTGTCGCGAATGTCTATACCAGCTAAGAAAAACGAAAATATCCTGAAAAAGGCAAAATACAACAACCTACTGAAAACCAAAATAATTCTAAATATCAAAATGTGAGCTAAAGGGGGCCAGTTTTTACATTTAGCTTGCCAGGGGGACGGTTCGCCCCCTGCTCCCCCGTCAGTTACTCCACTGATGGCAGACCTACTTAACAATGCTGCTCACATGCGGCAGGTGCAAATCTGAGTAAGGCGGCGCAAAATCTACTAGTAACGAGTAGAGACTTAAGCTAATGCGTTCTATGTGGCTTGGTCTTGCATTCACTAGATTTAGATACCTGACCGACTTTCAGGAAAATAATAAGTATAATAGTTGTTTCGTCACAATATCAAATAATATACAAGTGAAATACTGATGTCTGGACGACCGATAATTTAATAGCGTCAAGAAACAAGCTTTCCTCGCTAATAAAAATGACTACGTGGCACGCACATGTTGTACATATGGCTAAACACATGAACATGGTGGGCCCCCCTTTTTGGTAGGGAGCCCTGGCAGGGCCGGCCTTAACAAGTGCAGGGCCCGATTGGAAACACTTCGGCGGGGCCCCAATCACTGGCGTGTGCAGAAGTTGTGAGGAGGGGCATCAAGCCATAAACATAGAAATCATGAGTGATGTAAAAGACCTGGTCCCAAAAAAAGTAATGCCAAGCTAGGGGTGTCTGAGGGCATGCCCCCAGTTTTATCTGCCTAGCAATAACTTTCCAGGTCGGTTCTACGTACATCTCCGTAACACCCAATAAATCCATGCGTTGATGCACTCGATACCTCCTCTCTGGCCAGGTACCTACCGCGGTACGGCAGGCCAGTAGGCTACGTGTTAAATTAAATCAGCAACACAGTCCGCCAGCAAAGATAAGATATAACAGCGTAGAAACAAAACATCAAAAGAGAGAAAACGTGACAACAGGACATCACATAAAAACTACCGTGCAACCTTGTATTATCACGCTGTACAGTAATGGCAAGACCGAATGAAACAGATAAACAGGCTGTGGAATCGGAGCCCTAGTGGAGTCTGCGCCCATCCAATTTTGGATGATTGCATCTGGAGCCGAAGCCCAAAATTGTTACAAATTGGAGCGAATCTAGAGCCTGAAATTTGGGTTCCGGTTGCACAGAGCCTACGTTTGTGGGACAAGCGAGTTAACCTATTGCGGGATGAGCTTGGTTTACCGTATGTGTACAAAATTACCCTCGTTTGCATGGAGGTCAGAAGGGGATGCAGGGGGCCTTGGATCAGCAGGATTTTAAAATTAAAAAAATATTTTCTTTTAGTTTCGATTTGGTGAAAAAGATTAACCATTGTTGGCCACTACATGGGAAAATCCACTATTGCCTCAACCCTGGAAGCAATCCTTGATACACCCCAAGCTCATTTATGCGTAAACCAGGGTTTCTCAAACTTTTTTGCACACGTCCCACTATCCGTCAAATATATATATATATATATCATTTCGCGCCACATGACCTATGATGGTGTGATAAAACAGCCTACAAATGAGACATTGATTTTCAGTTTTCCATGGAGCAAATCATTTTGGAGCCGGTATCGAAGCTCGAGCCAAAAACTTTAGATGCCTAGAGCCAGAGCCGAAACCTGAAATTTCAGTTTCGGCCCCACAGCCCTGTTTTAGGCTATCTAGCCTGGGATAGAAAAAATGCATTTGCTAATAGAAACTTATTTTTCGTGCTTTAGCATTAGCAATGTCTTTCACAATTTTGTCCAAATTTAAGCCTCTGCTAATTTCGGATTCAATGGACATAATCACCAAACTATTTAGGGGCTCTGGCTAGATTGATGAACTAAAATAGGTTTTAAGTAGTTTCAGCTTAGAAAATTCCTTTCTTCTGATGCCACGTTCACTGGGATGGTCGATTGTAAATCCTGAGGGCAATAAACAAAATAAGGAGGCTGCCTCATCAGATCTCTACAAGAGAAAATGCATAACGCTGTTTTGAAAAGACAGAGTAAACAGCGAACTAAGCCGAACTTTCAGAAGACACAGCAATAACTTTCTAAGTACGAAACGCTTGCAACTAAAACAGAAAAGAGCTTACACTCTTTCTGTCGTAACTAGCTGCTGTTGAAAAGACTAGACCGCACATCGATAAACAATGACCACTGTTCCACGATTCCACAATGACCGCGATTCCAGAACGATTGATGATGAATGAGGATGTTAAAAAAACGCGCAGTTCACTTTCATTTTCCTTGGCAACAGGCCCACGATTAAAAGTACTGTGAGCCCCACGCTGGCACTACACAATCAGCTTCAATAGGAAGTGTAAATTGGTGTAGGTTAGTAGGCGTAGCGCGGGGCCCCCTTGGGCGCGGGGCCCGATTGGAAGCAATCGCTCCAATCGACTAAAGGCTCTGGGTCCCCCCTAAATCCGGCTCTGTCTTACCTGCAAATACAACAAGCAAAAACGTATTTGAATTATGAAAGTTTTACTAAGCCAATTCATTGAGATATGCAAAGTCTCAATACAATAGGTTGTGATCAAGACCTGTAGCTTTTTAGACCGAGACTTGCAAAAAATGGGTCTCGAGACTAGTCTCGAAACCAAGTCTCAAAACTTCAGAATTTCAACCTCAGAAATTTACGTTTTGGCTGTAAATTACAAATATTTATGTAAAACCGATCAGTGTGAATATGTATAAAACAACCACAAATCATACCTAATCCAAGTTTCAGAAGGTCCTGATAAAGCATTTTGACGCTTCTATCACGTCCGGAAAAGCTGACATGAAAAAACAATCAGCGAAATTCACAGCAAAATCACGTGTTGTGGCGTCAGCAGATTATATTGGAAACTTGGCAGGGATTTTAACGAGCACTTAAAAATTATTTCTCACTTTTTCTTTCCATTACAAGTGGGTGTATCTACGGGTGGTCTAAAAAGATATATCCATTTTATTACTGCTGTAATTTTATGTCAGATTAACCCAGGCTCCAAATTTTTGTCCAGTTTCAATGGATCAAGCAGCAAGATACTCCATGCAGGACAGGTTCAAAATCGTAGGGGCCTATTTTTCGACAAAATCCTTTGTCCCTACTCAACGACAATTTCGGAGCGACTTCAGGCATAAGCACTCCAACCGCACTAAAGTAAAGCTCGCAGTGGCCGGCCACAGTCAGTCAGGACAGAAAATCACATCATGACTGTGAGAAAATGTTTGGAGCAATCTCCAAGGAAATCCACAAGACGTTTCTCCCAGAAGACAGGTCTTTCAAGGAGTTCAGCTGCGCACATAATGCACCAAGATCTTCATCTGTTTCCACATAAGATGCAGATATTATAATTTCAGATCGATGTTAATATGGCTGAGAGACGTGCCTTTGCGCAAGCCATTAGTCAGCGAATAAAAGAACATCCCNGTTTCTATTGAACTTCATTTTATTCAATGAGGAGGCAAATTTCCATGTTGGTGTTCATGTGAACTAACAGAATATGCCTTTTTGGGCCCAGCCTCATGAGCTTCAGCATCGCCCACACACTGTGGAGAAAGTGACTCTTTGGTGCGCGCAGGGTCGTATAATGACATTATCGGGCCATACTGGTTCAAGAATGGTGGTGGACGTCCGGTAACTGTGGACACAGAGCGATACGTTGAAGTAATGAGAAGAAAACCCATCCTAGCAGGATGGGAAGTGAGAATTGGACATGGATACTGTAATTTACCAGCAGGAAGGAGTAACACCTCACTGTCGAATGTTTTCCTCGTTGCGTCCCTGGAAACGGATCATCTCCTGTGGTATACGGATCACCGTTGGCGTGCACTTTCTTCAGACCTATCCCTTTCAAATGGTTTCCTATGGTGTTACTTAAAAGACATGCTTATGCTAACAATCCTCAAATTGATGCGCTCAAGAATAACATATTTATGGAGTTTAGGAAAGTTCTCCATGAGATGTTGGACTGGGTCATTGCATACTTCAATGTGTGAGTATTCACAGTGATTCAGTGACAAAGAACTTGGATCGAGCACATCATAAACTATTGCGATGTGCTCGCAAAATGGTAGGGTACGAGGAAAAAACAAAATTACACAAAACATGCATGTCTGTGAGACAGGCCTAAAAAATTGCAAAGTTTTTCTTTCGATATAAAATGCTACTTTATAAAAAATGTATACGTCTTTCTGGACCACCCTGTGCATTTCTGATGTAACTTCGNAATCCCTACAGACATTACTCACCAACGTAAGAAGTTAGTAAACACAAGATTTTGGTGTTGCAATTAGGTAAACTTTAAATTTCGGTAAGTCATCAATCAAGTACGGTTTCAAACGATGTAAACTGCACAGCTCTGGTGTTCGGTATATTTTCTCATCAAAAATACTGGCCGTTTCACACGGCAGAATTTTGGCGTTACATTGAAAACGAAAACACTGCTAAATGGGCAGGTACAGTAATTTACATCGTAGGGAAGGTGGGGTACAGTCGACACTTTTTTCCATTTTCAACCACTGCTACTTTATTTCAAGTCCAAACAAGCTCAAAATTTGTCCCATAACAAAACAACTCTATATACACAACATCATGCCAAACATAAAAACCACGCCCTTCAGAAAAAGTTTTGCAATCAATTTAAAAAGGGTACTTTTTCTGTCGAGTGTGCTCCATGCCTGGAGCACACTCGACATGAGCATGGGGTACACCTGACCGGTCAATGAAAAGTTGGGCTGCATGCATTGCATGATGTTCACGTGATATCCCATGTAAAATAGGCATTTGCTGACTGCCTTTTCACTTTTTTCACATTCTAATAACCCACTATCACTGCATGGCAAAACAAATTTTTATGATTACCAAACATTAAATGAAACCAATGCAATATGCTGAAATTCATGCTTTAATTATCATACATATATAATATGTGCCTCTAAGCACATAATAAACCTAAAAATGCTCATAGGTGAGAACTATTCTGTACTACATTCCAACATAACACCTCAAGCTTTACCTTGTTTAGACTGACCTAGTGGCAGTGTGTTGAGTGTGCTCCATTTTTTTGTCAGATGTGCCCCATGCAAATCTAAAAAATGAAATGAAGAAGTACCAACTCAACTTAAAAAGAATTTGAAATCTGGCATTATCAAATAATATTACACTGCCCTGGCCACAACGTCACAAAAACTCAAAACAGAAGATGTTGATTAACGTGGGCAAAACCCAAATCTAAGTGCGATTTTATAATACTCTTGGGTAGCAAAAACACAACTTGCTCTGTATCTCGTAACAACGGCTGCCTATCAAGGAAAATTTCACTTTAGTACTACGGCTGGTATGAGACTAAATCACCATGGAATCTTTAAAGTTCAACGTTTTCAACTTTTTGAATAAATTAAAAAAGACGACTGTGCCCCTACTTCTACTGTGCTCCACCTTTCCCTACATACAAAGAATAGGCCTAACATCTACGTGAGAGGATGCATAGTCAATTGCGGTTGCATTCAAAGAATGATCAAACTGTGAATTTTACAATTTCAATCATTTTCATTCATAAATATTTGTCCTTTCTTTTCAAATAAATTGATTTTCAGGTGATATTCGTTCATTTCGAAGTGAGGTTTCGCCTAAAGTGTTAGTTTTTTCTGCCCAGACACGGGGTAACGCCATGTATAAAACAAGTGAAGCACAACATTTTGCTTCACACGAACAAAGAAACATTGTTCCTTACAGACAGAAAAAACACCGTAAATACAAGTTTTTAGACAAGTGCGTTCCATCTTTTATACAGAAAAGCTTTGGAAGCATTGTGTATAAAAATCTTCTTTTTTGAGGCTCAGGTCTGACTAACCACGTTCTATTGTATTTGGTGAATTAATTCACAATGGAGATAAAAATATTTTCATTCGAATCTTTTTCATATATGGCAGGGGTGGCCAACTTGTCTTCCACTGGAAGCGACTAAAAAATTTCTAGATAACTCGCGATCGACCGGTGGGTAATAAATTCACAAGTAAAAAATGTCATAAAATGCAACGTTTTTCCTGTAAATGAGTTTGTATTTACCACTCGTTTACCATCGAGAGCCGCATTCACGCGTTTTGGTTAATTTAGCAACTTACAATATCACAATAGTACATTCTGGAATATTGATTGAAAGATGTTTTTTTTAGGTATCTTGTCAATTCAATGCAAAATCAGGCGCGATCGACCAACTGACACTCGGCGATCGACCGCTCGATCGCCATCGACTTGCTTGCCACCCCTGATATACGGGATGCTTTGCTGCTAACGAAAGCTCTCTCTTCGTTTATTAGAACGTTAGTTCAATTTTTGCTTATCTGATGAGCAGAGAACGAGTAAGAAGATTGTTTTATTCTGTAATGACGTGGTTACATAGCTTTAGTCTCCTGTAGACCTAAACATGCAACTGCAACGATTTCTTTGCAGTCGTAAACAGAAAACAAAACTTACAACATAGAACATAACCATGGAAGGGTGTTCTAGTTTAAAGATTGTAACGTCTACGTTTGAATTCATATTGGGTGGAGAAGCCGCAAATCGCGTTTCAACTGCAATCGTGGGAATTGGTGTAGGGATAGCGATAGGTTTGGCTGGTTATGGCATAGGAAAAGGTGTCGCAGCTGCACGAGGTGTGGAGGAAGGCATCAGCAGGGTCGCAGAGTCTGGGTCGCAGAGGAAACAAGGAAGGGTCGCAGAGGAAACAAGGAAGCAGTTAAATATATCAAAGTTTTAAAGTCGACTTACGAGGCGTATGGTTTTACGAAAGAAATCGAAAAACGTTGTTTGGTCGTAAAAGTAACAACAAGAGACATGGAATCTGCGCATAAATTATTCAATGACTGGTACTCCGGACAATTGAAGAAAATCTTGAACGAAAGTCTGCGAAACGCACTCGCTGATGGAGAAGAAACTAAAGTGCAGTTTGATTTTATTCGTCTCGAAAAATTCAAAACATTTGAAACTACTGAGCAAGGTTACAAGTCCCAGAGAGCGACAGCGAACTTGTACATATCGGCTCTCATTGGTGAAATTTCTGGAAACACTGGATCTCAAAATGTAAATCATTTGAGTTTTGTTACTCTGGAAAAAGCTTTTCCACTGCAGTATTTAAGTCAAAACTGAAACAAACATTCTAATAACGAAAAATATTTATAATGACAAAACAAAGATCTTTCAAGGACTAAAGCACTTTGCCACAGACTTAAACTAATGACCCTCCATTTGATAGTGTAAGATCTGTTCCCTATAGACATTTACTTCTGCATCATTTTATCTTCTTTCATAAAGGCTACAATCATATAATTTTATCTTTATACATTTATAGAGGCTGAGAAGTGCAGTTTATCTAATACAAAAACGTACAGATTCATTTATATTTCAGTTGAAAAAAATGTTGGTGCACCTAATGATTGTGTATATGTCTTGAACCGACAGTCAGTGCTGAAGTGATTACAATTGAAAATCATGAAGTTTGATTTTCATGTATATACATGGAGGCGAAAGAAGTAATTTCGCTTTTTATGTAGGATGAATTAATGCAAAATTTAATGGTTAGGGACCAGATAATCGAGTTTCATACTGGAGAGGGATGAACGAAGTTGACAAATGAATGTTCAGATGCAAATCCTATCAAGAAGTACAGTAACTTTCAAAACCTACGTAATCAAATGAAAAGCGTGAACCTGATATTGGCATAATAGCTAGTTTATTTCGCAAATGATAAAGTACAGTACACTGTTGTTAATCGAACGAAGCGCTTTCGTTTCCTCAGGATGATCTCGAACACAAAGAATGAGAATCTGACCACGCCTTTAAAACGCTAGGAACCATTTTCCTTGAAGTGACTTTGGGAAGCGTGCAAACTAGCATAAACCTGATTGACCGTAATATTGTAATATACCGCTTTCTAATTCTGATTTTACAAACAAGGTTAATGAACACAACATTCAAAATTGCGTTTACTATTAGCAATTATACTGACACTTCAAATGTTGATGAGAACAAAAAATGTATTGCAATGTAAACCAACAATTTCTTCAGAACGTTAACAAACTGCGAGTATTAACATCCTTGGCAGGATCTTTTGAAGAGATTTGAAATTTTTGCAAATACATGGATATCAAACGTATCGACGTTTTCTTTAAGCTTTTTTATGCTTTTCAGTTGCCATGTCCAAGACCTTTACAAGATTTACCTCATTTGTTTCTACCTCCATTTCCAGCGAATTCAAGTTCAAATGCTTCCCATACACGTACGTAATCCATGGTTTTGATTTCAAGATATATTTCACATGCTCTCTGGTTAAAAAATGCTTTGTAAGCATGTATGTTAGTTAGGAATTTTATTATTCTGTAAACTTTGGGTGTTAAAAATTTTACTGAAAAAGCGTGGAGCTCGGTTAATAAATTATGTTTATGTTTCAAGATGTCCTAAAGTGATCCAACGGGCCCAATAACGGATCCACTGAGCGCAAAAATGCGCTTATTGCTTTTTGCAATCCTGTGTTAAAACTGGAACATCACATTTGTTTCTTCAGCACTCATTATGAGTGACTTACATAGAATTATTGCCAAATAGGCAGTTTGGCGAACCACCCCACCATATACCCAGGCTTGTCCATGGGAATTTCATTCCTATGGGAATTCCATGGGGGAAATGTCCCATGGGATGGGACAGCACGCATCCGTATTTCCCATGAGACTCAGAAATAGAATGAGAGTGTCCGAATGTTACTGAATTGTCATACTTAGACTATACTTCTGAATTTTAAAGTCAATAAATTTTGTCGTTTTGCATGTCTCTTTGTACATGTAGTCC
>JGI24021J15306_10005154_pt1 | contig 15438 bp, 9 predicted proteins | sample Ectturendosymbi1_FD_15306 | JGI IMG/M metagenome (IMG submission 15306)
ACAGCAATTTATCTGTTACATTTTTACTCTGGATCGTCTATGTGCCCGATTGCAGTGTGGATTATTCAGGGCTGCGGAGCCGTCAAAAAAATGACACAGCTCCGCCTCCGGAGATGTTGGTTTTAATGAACATGGCTCTGGCTCCGGAGCTCTCTTCTTTCATGGCTCCGGCTTCTGGTCGTTTTCACACATTAATATTTTATTCACTTGGTGTGCCTCAAGTTGAATAGAAAATGAATTAAAACAAGTGCACAAAACTAAGAGAATACACCAAACCTTTTTGAGTAATTTAATCTGTTAGTTTTTTACAAGCAGCGCTGTTACCATGAGGAAATCAGCGAAAAAACAACAATCACAGATTCAGACGATTCAAAGAACAGTCACTAGCAGAAACGTAACTCAAGATAACGATAACATAAACAATTTCTGCAAAGGGAGTCGCTGGTTTTGCCGTCAGTCCCTGAGGACCTTTTGTTATTTCTTACGACCAGAATCAAGAAAATGGCTGTTTGGAAAAATACATTTGTGTCAGAGCATTTAAAAGCAGACCGGTCCAAGCCTTGGCGATTCCAGCTAACAGCGCTGCCAGGGCAAACCATGCAAAGAGCGCAAAACACATAGTCGACTCTCATGTGCTCTTTCAAACACGCAGACATTTGCATTAACACATACGCGAAGATGTGTTTAAAAGCCCGTTGTTTTTAAAGAATTAGTATGAGAAGAAATTCACATCTGACTTTTTTAAAATAGCTGAAAACTTCTGATTTCTTATCTTTTGTACTCAAAATAAGCAGTGATGAATCGCAAGGAAAGCACCATTTAACACGCAAAACTTAAGAGAAAATACGACTGGCGGTTACCGTGCTGAAAACAGATTTTTTACACAGATGAAAACTTCAAGTAAAGTCCATATTTGTTTACATTGACTTTTATACCCTCATGATAATGTACTGCTATGCAAAGCAATGCTGATTTGCTACCAATTATTTATAACTTTCGTGTTACGCTACTGCTTGTAAATGTAATGTTTCCCAGTGAACTTTGCCAATAATCTGGAAAACCTTGCTAGTAAGCCTAATGGTTTCTAATAAAAATTCCTACTTTACAATGGCGTGCCATGGATTTTGCGCTTAAATCTGCAGTGGTATCATATCTTAATCAAACTCCCTGCTAACAACATGACTACACAGCTACAAAAGTTTTGGATATTTTATTATACACCTATTCATTATAGCTCAGTTCTTTTTAGATCGCTGCTCTACTACAGACCTGGTTTGATCATTTTGACTAGAAAGTAAGAAGTTGTGGTAGTTACGTTTTTTTTACTTCTACAACAGTGGCTCACAACCATTTTGCTGTGGGGAGCAAAATCCAGACCTAAGATTTTGTTAGAGGGCCGCACAAAAACTTGCTCCGCAGGTCAATTGACACGTTTTGTTTTATTGCACTAACGAAGCCAATTACACAAAATATTAGAGGTGTCACTGAAAGACACTGCCTAACGAAAGGAATCCTTCCCAGCAAAGAATCAGACACGAAGCTCTTACAGAGCAGATATTTCGCCTACGAAGTAGGCGTCATCAGCTCTTATTCAAATACAATCTGTTACAGAACGATTGCTAAAAGCCGCACAAAGGATGCTTGGGAGCTGCATGCAGCTCTTAAAACAGTGTTTGAGAACCATTGTTCAACCAATGACACCACGCTTGCCAGCCACGATCTCACAGCCTTAGAGATTATTAAACCGAAGAAACATCAAAGGCTTGCAGATCCATTGTTGCAGTCTGGTGTCGTAACTCGTAACAAGCGCGTTTAGTATGCTATAAAAAGCACACGTAAGTCTATTTGGCAAACCGTTAGTATCTACGAAGGGACCCGGAACAGGAGCTACCTGTTGAATGGCCATAGCTGCACCTCCGATCCTAAATTTTCAACTGAGGTCCGGCTCCTGATTTTTAATTTGAGCTCCGGCTCCGGGCAAAATGCCCATCTCCGGCGCTCCGGCTCCGTAGCCCTGGATTACGAGGTATTTTCACAAAAATTCTGAACGTAATATTAGCGTCGTAATGCAATTGCTTAGGTCAGCTATTTAACGGCTTGGTTCAGCTATTTAATACATTCTTTAAAATAAAATTCTTTAGTTGACTACCTTGTGTTTGCTTTATCAGGCTTGGGGGGCAAAAACGACGTGTCGAGAGTGAAAAGGGGGCGATGGAATAAAAAAGTTTGAGAAACACAGAAACACTGCTTTAAACGGGTGAAAACCTTTTGGAAGAAAAGCGTTGAGTTTAGTTCAACATTTATTCTGTTCAATAAAATCTTATTCATTTGCGTTTACACGAAAAACGAATAAAAACGCTGGGTGTCGTACAAGAGCTTAAACGTGACCAACTAGAGAGCAATGTGCTGCAACGCATACTTTCGATAAGTCAACTGTTAGGTGTAATTTACAATCACGGACGTGTACAGCAAGCTTTGTCTCAAAATACATTACCTGGCAGACTACGGTTCACTGCCTCATTCATCAAGTTGAGAGAAGCTTGCACGGCTGTGATGATGTCAGTCCCTCCCCGGGGCCGGATTCCAAGTAGGAAGAAGTTTGCCAAAACTTTATTCAAAGGTGTAGCAGGGACCAGGGTACTGTTGGTTCCAAGAGGAGACCATTTGTGAACAGTGCTGTTGAAGACGATTATGGCGAAGGAGTCCTGAAAATGTAAATCATTTGTTCTGGCGCTGGGAATTTATATGTGGTCAGGATCCAATCTCACACTGCTATAGGTGTGCGCAAAACTAATAACATCTCGAAGGTACAGAAACAAACTTCATAGAACCACTTTTTCACGAATATATTTGACAAATGTTTTATACATGCGTGAGAGACATGGAATTTTCAACCCAACTTTATGCAAACTTTTCATTGGAAGTGTGAAAATGTTATTGTTCTGTAAAAGCAAATGCAGGATTACACGGTATATCATGTTTTTTTGTAATTTTTCAATTATCGACAGTTTTTGAAGAAGCTTGGTGAACAGCTTCCGATATCGTAACATGGGTGTGGCAAGGCTTTGTTGTTGTAGCCATTGTCCGAAATCCTGCAACACCATATACATGCTCTTCTAACATTTTGTTACGTAATCAGTCAAATACTGCCACGCATATATCCTCGTGTTCTTTCATGTATTTGTGTGTTTCTTGTTATTGCAATGCATGCTTAAGTCTATCGCGTTGCGTGTGGGAGTGAAGACGTTATACACAGTACACAATCTTGCAGTTGGGTTAAAAAAAGAAACAAATCTGCTCAATGTCGTTTGTTCATCAGACCTTGCAAGTCTAAAACTTGGTATGCCACTCCAGAAGGATGCACCAAACACAACCAGCATTTGGGTCATTTGCTATATAGTTTTTTCTTTTAATTGAGGGTAGCGGTATCAGACGTTGTGTTCCTTCATAATTTCGATATTTGCTTCTTTTTTGACCAATTTGGTAGTTTATTGTTCATTTATGATGAGATAAATTCTCTCAGTGGAATGCTGCGACGCGTCTGAAAAAACACATTTCAGTTAGCTACATTTCCTTCTGTTTTCTTTAAAAAGTACAAGGTAAAAGAGCCTATAAGAATGCGCATTTTGGCTAGGCGTACAAAACATATAATTGAATTCTTATTTTTGTTTTGCATTAACAGTATTTACCGTTGGTTGAAACTGAGATAGAATGCTGTTCATGGCGGATCGCAGTTGAGCGAGTTTTAAGCCAAACATTGATCCGGATACGTCCAATGTAAAAATAACCCGCTTCGGCATCACGTTGACTTCTGGCGCAACGAAGTGGAGAAAATATCTGAAACACATGCGATGAACACCTACGTTCAGCGAAGAGTTATACCTATGTCGCTTCACTACGTCAATAACGTTTAAAACGAACCTTGCAGGAGGTGTTAATCATCTTTAGAGCTCTTGCAGGTAAAATGTCAATAAACTAAATTGACTTCGTTAATTCGTTTCACAACAGTGTTTTAATCCACGGCAGCGGAGCTCTTGTAAAAATGAAGCGGCTCCGGCTCCGGAGCTGTGTTTTTTTTATAACATGGCTCCGGCTCCGCTCCGGCTCCGGCTCCGCTCCGGCTCCGGCTGTGCTTTGTTAATACACTTCAACAATTTCGGTTTTCCTAGTGTCCTTCTTGTAGCAAGTGAGCGTGTTATTCCAACATATTTTAAACACTGCTACCACTACCAGGCCTGTATAGTCGGAAGGAGTTTAGTCTGGAGCAGGGGTCACCAGCATGGTGACCGCGGGCGCCAGGTCGCCCGCGCGGACCACGTCGGTCGCCCGCGGGCTTGTTCTGATAATAGCAAAACGTGATCAGTGTCTTCACATTGATGAATATCTTTAATTTTTATTAATGATAGCATAATTGAAAACAAATTGAAGAAAATTTTATTTCAGAAGTGTGTATCAAACTGAGAGCCCTTCGTATGAATCTGTACCAAGAAGTAGCTCTCAGCATCGAAAGGTTGGTCACCCCTGGCCTAGAGCAGTCGGAGTGGGTAAAAATTATTTTTTTTAAATCCGACTTCGGGCTGATCCTCTGCTTGCCGATTGTAACTGTTTGTGCCACAACAAAAGTGCGTAAGCGTCACACTTTGCGTTTTTGCACAAGGACATAGTCTCGCAAAATGCGGAAACATGCGCTGGTTTTGACTGACTTGTCCACACCACACTTGGCAGTAATTCCACAGTCTGATGTGACTAGAACAAGTCCCAACTTGAAATAAAAACGCATTGTGACCTTAAACCCTGGTAGAACAGAACCTCAGATTTCGCTTCGAACAAATGTTCCTTGAAAATTTTCATGGGGGCATTTCATTCAGTGGCATATGGTGGTCATTTGTATTTGGTGTGCGCTGTTTGTGACGTCAAAATTCGACGTCATAGTGATATTTCCAAACAAACGTTTTGGCGAAGTTTGTTGACATAATATGCATATTTTTCTACATCCACTCTCCTTATTTTATATGTCATTGCACTGAATAGTGAATATAAACTATTAGCACTCCAAGTTAGGCTATCGGAGTGAAATACACCCAACGCTACGATACAGCAGTTCATAACTGCAAAAATATCAGGCTGCACGTTAAAACAGGGGAGTAAAATACACTCATCAATTCGCCAGTGGCCAGAGCAATGTACAATTGCAAAATGATGCTGCGCTAATGTCTTGTCGAATACGAGCAGTCGAGCATAGAAAAAGTGCGGCTGGACTGGCTGGCGCACACCACGGTTTGAAAAATCTAATCTTGCTAAGCTACACAAGAATTGAGAACGCGCATAAAGTACGCAAGAAATCTTTCGATTTTTTGTTATGAAGTCCAGTACACTTTAAGTTTTTCTTTTTTCCTGCTGAAACATTATCAAATGCTTGAATGCTTCTGTGTTAACAACTGCTGTTTTTGAGCTCGTGCAACAGTTCTATCATGTTACAGAAATTGGTAATGCAGCCAATGCGTTCAGCACTTGCGCTGATTAGCCTTAGCAGACAAAATAAATGCAGTTCTTCTTGCTACACATGTTATATGTCGTATTCTTTTTGCTAAACATGTTATAAAATAAATGCAATTGTTTCGGATAAAGTGAACTATCGCCAAACACAGTCTTAAACATGCATAGCCTAGTGGACGAAAGGTCTGCAAAAAGTGGTGAGATGGTTTCTGGACGCAGATGATAACCCAGATTCCTACCGAAGCCTAATTATTACTTTTTGGCCCATTTACAATGTTCCTTGAAATTTGCATGTAAATTCATTCCGTGGTATTTGCATGAAGTCGACAAATTAACAAGCAAAAAGTATGCGAAAACAAGTGATCTCCTTTGCGCAGGTAATAAAGTTTTTGTACAATATCAAGCTCAAGGAGGGATTAGCCCCAACACCCCGCTTGCAAACGCCCTTGACTGTCACTGCGCGAATGATAATCTGATTTTTGGTCCTCGGTCATGTTTCTGTTTCTAAAGCGTTGCACGTTTTGATCGAATAAGTTAACGGTAACACAGTTAGCCTACTTATCTTCGTCCTCTACATAATAGCAGCGCGGCAGAATTTAGTGAATGAGAGTTAAGTTTCGTGTTGTTTGGTAGGTTCAATTGCTTGGAGCTTTTTATTACGGTGGTTACAGAATATTGAAATAACTTCACTTGAAAAGCCATTTGAGACGGTATCATCATGAAAGCCTAGTGCGTTTTGCGACAGTGTTGCGTAGCCGATGTGTGGACTGAGGAGACTGCAGACCGGAGAATGCACTTTTCCATTTTCTTGATTTTCAAAATCCTGGGCACACACCGATATCAATAATATCGGTTGCAAAACTCACAGGGGATCTGCGTTAACCAGTTATAATCGGCGTTCGACAATGACTTTAATTGTGACTTTTTTAGATGAGAGCTTTCTTTTCTGTGAAAACGAATAAGATATTTTTGCGAAAGTGAGAGATATATTTTGCAAAAGTGAGAGATAAACGGCATGTACATCGTTTCAAAACAAGTTTCAGTGTTCTTGGAAAGCGCAAGAAGGGTCCACGACATCACGTGAAACGAATTGTCACTTCAAGTAACTCAATCGCAATGCTGCAGCACTGAAACTGATCTTAATCTCACTAACAGCTAGCAAGCTACTACTGACCTGTGTAAACAATCTCGGTGCAATTCGCAAGTGCGTGCAAGCGTGTCGACTAGACAGTTGTGTACATCACTGAGCGCTATTGTTTAGTCATAATTCATAATTGACGGTAGTTTGTGCTGTGAGCCAGTTCAGAGAGTCTTGTTTTTCAGCGCGCTTAGCAAATAGTGGTGGATGATGTGTCTCAGAAAGGGTCCGGAGCCGGAGCTGCTAAATTAACCACCAGCTCCGGCTCCGGCTCCAGCTAAATTTTAAAAACAGCTCCGGCTCCGCCTCCACCGAAAATGACCGGCTCCGGGCTCCGGCTCCGGTTCCGCAGCCCTGTTTTAATCTTCGCCATGAACATGCGCAAGCAAAGTTTTTTAGTTTCAGGTTGTTGGTTAACTTTTTGCAATGCAGTAAAAACAGAAGGTTCGTAAATTCGATCAAGTACTCGATTGCGATGCGAACAACGTCATGAGCCGAGTCCCTGTTCCTAGCAAACCAGACATAAGAGGAAGCGCCAAGCTCCACATCGAATTACTGCATTGAAATGCAATAGAGACTTCGCTATCACTTAAAGCAAGGACAAAAACACATGGTAAAACAGATTGCAAAACGTTTTCAAGTGCATTTGGACATTTTGAAACAACAAAAGCGGTTTCACTAACTGTCAGGCCCGCAACCACGGGAGGCAACCAAGCAACTGCCTCCCAAAATTTTCAAAAACATTGTGAAAGCGCCAATAAGTTTTTAGGTTGTTAAGTACAACAAGTTACATTTATTTTGCCCCCAACCCGAAAAATTCAGCTGGTTGCGGCCCTGTTAACGGTAACTTGCTCTCTGATGGTTCAAACCTAAACAACCTATTGGCATGCTGGCCAACGTCTCTTGAAAGCAAATTTTGCACATTTTATCTGTGAAAATTCCCGAATCTGCCGAACATGTCTTAGTAAAGTGGCTAGTTTTACTGATGGGAATTTTCGTAAACCCGACAATACAAAGCCAAAGTTTTTCTAAGTGACTTCAAAATGATTACCACAATAGTTTCAAGAAACATGTGCTGGTTCGGTAAAACGTCGACGATTCATGAACAAACGCACAAAACACAACTCATCTGCTGTGGCGTGTATGGTTAGCAAGCTCATTATACCATTTGCTAGCTCACGACTTAGATATTATTCGTCCAAACGCATGTGTCACAGAAAGACGGTTCTAGTCTCACAAGTACTAGGAACTTTTGCAACTCATTACCAAGAATCAGGGATCTGTGGGTTTGAGCATTCAAGGATATTGAACCTTCACGTAAGACAAGAATCTGATGTGCCAGTTCTTGGTGAAAACTGAAAAGAGAGTAAACTTACTTTCCAGAAATAACCATCTCACTTGGACTTTTTTCTCGAATCAAGTTATATTGCACAACGAACTTCCCATTTAGACCAAAAGGAGAGATGGCCGACTGCTGTTGCGAGGTTGGTTTGTAACTTATGCTTGCTGAAGTGCTGAAACAAGAACGTTCGTCAGGTTGGAAAATGTTTCCCAGCTATTAAATGTTGGTAACGATTTTACGAAAATGCCGGTTCCATTTCTGGTATTCTCTGCCTTTTCTTCGAATCTGATACCCTGGTGACTAAAACATTGCACCAGGAACATTGTATTCAACTAGCAGTGAAGCATTTTTACGGTACAAATCTAAAGCATTCCATAGAATATAATGTTCCTCACATTCGTGAAACAAAAAGGTTTTAAAAGCTATTACAATAAGCATTGCAAGTAAGTTAGTTTTCCAATATAGCTCCTTAACAAATGCACACATCTCCGATAACTTCTGCAAAAAGAGATTTAAAGAGGAGCAATTAATTTGTTCGACATAAACGTAACTTGTAGCAAGTTGTGTAGCGCCAGAACAGGAGTGCGTTACATTTTAATAAGAAGTTTTGTCACGGTGAAGTCAGTTGAGGATTTTACAAAATCAACAGCAAAAACCTTGATACTTTTAAATGCCATCTTGAAGGTTGTGAAATGTTGTCACTCGTTCAAAAACAATAGGGGAACCACACTCCCCGACTATACCAATGGTTTTACTTCAAGCAGAACCGTCGCCAGAAAGTTTTCAATAAGGGGGCTTTGCGTTTTCGCAGGGGGGGCTTGACATTCTAAAATTGGCAAAAACTCCACTGATGCATAGTGTTTCATGTTTCAATTTGGGGGGATTGGAGCTTTGCTTGGGGGCCTAAGCTCGCCAAAGTCCCCCCGTGGCGACGGGACTGACTTCAAGGCAAACACCAGATGAGCCATTCAGCGACAAAGAATCAGATGAATCATGATAAATCACGTGTACCACTTACAGTTGCTTCTGAATTGAGACACCAGGAACGGATACGGGACCTGGGAGGGTTGTCTGGTCTGTGTCAAAGCCAAGGACGTTCACGTTTTTCAGGGCTTTGCTCTCGCAGATGGACACGTCGATAGAAAAGTTTTCAACGGGTTGCAGCATTCTCATGGCTACTCTGTATGTGTAGCTGTATGGAAATACAATCTAATTGGTACGTGAGAAAATTTCTGTGCACTCATATTACTGCAAAATCTTTTGTTTCAAAGCCGGGAAGTTGTAGGTAATTCTGAATCCGGCAAACACCTTGCAATGCGCTTCAGTAAACGCAAGTCGTAATGGCATCCATCCAAAACTGCGCGGGGTGTAAAAGAGGTTTTCACGATAAAGATAAACAGTTAAATTCATATGAATGCTGATAACTTTCTACCAAGAAGTAATTTCCTATCTTTTTTATCTCAAAAACCTTATTTGCTTATTTTTTCCTGACCTACTTCACAATCACAGAAAGTAAACAATGAGTTTTGAATGGATCAGGCAAAAATTTCAGTTTTACTTTCAAGAAAAGGATGTGCAAAGCTTTTCAGCGTGTCTAGCTCCCCGGCTTAATTATAATGCGCCGGTTGGCTTCACACGTAACATCCTCAGCTCAACATACTTATCATTTTTCCGGAAGAGCACTTCCTGGTACGTCAGCACGAAGGTAACCCGCTGACGAGGAGCAAGATTGACGGAAGTCTGAAAGACGTTGGTCGACTTGTCTCGCGCGGCGACGTGTCCCGCTGTTATATCTCGTTCCTGCAGGCGCGCCAAAATAATTTCAGACTAATTTGAGAAAGAGCCCTTGACAGAAGCAACTTGATTTTGATTGAAAGACAATTGTTGACGTGATTAACTTCGACGTGAGAAAACTTGTAACATTTGCTGTAGCTGCAGCTAAAACATGAGCTGCAGGATGGGCAATGTCCCGTTGCTGAATATGATTTTCACATGGCGTAAGGCGTCTACGCATCCCTGTAAAAATTGGAGAAACGCAAAATATCAACGTTCGGCAACACAAGAGAATCTACCCGAGCTCGTTTCTTTAATGAAAGATTTTGTGCTTAATCGTCAAAAACGTTGCTCTTTGAGACTAAGAAAACTTCTTTTAATGGATGATACTGCTGTGATCGACGATCTTTTTCTTTAACAAAGAAAAATATAAAATTCCTTTACACAAGTTAAACATGGCCACTGTTTAATAGCACTGTTCTACTGACGGTAAACGAACAGTGAAAAAAAATGAATCAGTAAAACGGATAATTCCTTAAATCTGTAATTGCTGGGATATCTTTCGNCTCCTCAAAAAAACTTTGTAAGTTACTGAGCAAGACATGAAAGTTACAGATGATAAGATTATTAGACCGATNAATATGAATNAAATTCAAGTGAATTGCAAATGTGTCCAGTCTCAAAAGCACAATGGTGGAAATTTCTGTAAGATCTTAAATAACGTGAAATTTAACAGATAGCGACAAAATACTCTTTTTTGAAGAATTTGCTTAAAATCCAGCAGAACCACAATTTCCGAAAATATGATACCCCGATAAAACTTGAGGGATGTTTAAATTGGCGTTGCATGTTATTTCCCGTGTAAGTCGTGTTGTCGCACAAATGTAAATAATTCATTAAAATAAAACGCAAATACTCACCCGAGCTGCTTGAAATATCCGAGCCGCCTTTTCTTTTTCTCGTATTTGACCGTTGTACGTCACACCGTCAATCGTCATCGAGAAGTTAGTTATGAATGCCTCGACGGGCAGCAGAACATAAAAATCTGCTGATCTTCCTTCGTCCGCACTGCAAACCGATGCTTCCGGTTTTTGCGACGAAATGAAATGCATAAATCGCCTTAGGTGGCTGAAATCGACTTTACTTAAGGTAGGAGGGTGTCTGAATTGTGTTGAAGCATCCCAGATAACAGTCAGTTTACAGAATAGGTCGTAAGTTTTCAAAGTTTTCGACAAATGTACAAACAACAGAGCAGACATTCAAAACTGCGCGGTAGGACGGGGCATGAAGAAATGCTCAGTTTTTTTCCATTTCTATACTAAAATTTCATTGCGTCACTTTACAAGATGTCTATAAAATTATGTTTTTAAGCTTCCTTGCACTGAAGGAGAAAACGTTTTACTCGGATAAGTCGTAAACAAAGAAACTCTTAGTTTGTTTCAACTCCAGCCAAACGGAGGCCAGGATTGTGCCTTTCAAACAAACTGGTTTTGACCAAAACTTACTCGTTGAGAACGACACTGGTCATTTTTGTTTCGGCGAATCTGGAGTTAATCCTTGCGTCGACAGCAAATGATTCCACGCGAGGTCGCAACGGAGGATCGATCACCATTCGGCAGGTTTTGTAAAGCAGTCTACTGGACGTGTTGCTTTTGGCTGATAAAAGTAAAGAAATAAGCTTCGCCGGACATTCCATAGATATTAAAGAAAAGTTGAAACTATGTGCCGCCAAAAGCTTTCAGCTACAGTCCACGCTTTAGTGCGATTCTCATTTTCGCGTTCAAGTTCTGCTATGCGTTGACAGTATAACAGGAAGACAGCGTTTGCACCAGGGACGTAACGAACAGGGCAATGAGGGCACGATTCCCCGGGCGCCGAATCACTGGGGACGCCGAAAAGTCCCAACAATGTCGCAAGTACTTTCTTCAACACAGTACATTTGCTCCCGAAAGACCTAGGTTCGAACATGGGGGGCCAAACTTGTTTGTTGTCCCGGGCGCCATCAAACTTCGGTACAACCCTGGTTTCAACTTAACCCGCAAAGCAAGTTATGAACAGAATACGAATAAAGAAATAAATGAACCCGTGGAGAACACAGCTAGTGTTATTGGCAACTGACAACAACGTCAGAAACATTTACATCAACTACTTGCAATCGCATACTTTGCTGGAACTTTTGTGAGTAAATTGCTTCAGTGGAAAACACTGAACCATTACAAGCACTGAAATATTCACCGCATGACCCGAACGTAGTGGTTTCACTGGATTATTCAACGGCTTAGTTGAAGGCTTTTGCTACCAAACGAAATTTTTAATTCAGTAAAACCACAGCATGCGCGTTGAGGTCGGTTTTGAAATTATACCCGTTGATCAGGAGTTGAAGACCAGCGGTTTTCGAGAATGTTCTAAACACAGAAGCAGAGCAATCTACGACGAATAGGACTGCAAGCGACTGACAAACACCTTATTTGAAAGAGATCGATGGCGTCATTTCCGTGAAAACTCGCTGGTAGTCAGCATTAAGGGAAAAAGTACACTGGGACGCGTTTGCAGTGATAACTTGTAAATTTGTAAACGACGATGTTCGCAAGCTGTAATGCTCTCCCACAAGCGATACTTTGCTAACGTCAGGCGAATATTGCTTGCCTCTCACGCACCTGTTATGGTGATGACGTTGGTGGTTCCCACGACGGATGAATTTGATGGCGTTGCGGAAATGACAGCACGAGTGACGCCATTGTTTCCTGCCACCGTAAGGGGCGTGGGAACCACACCCGTTGCACTGACGTATTGTAACGTGTCACTGACCCCCATCTCGAACTTGTCATCGGTAACACCGTGATTTCTCACGGATAGTGGTATGTTTACTGTTATTCCTGGCCTGCAGTAAGGAGCATATTACTGATTTTAAATGCTAAGCATTTTTTAAGTATGTCAAATTAGACATTTCTATTTCTAAATGTACTAGCCTAGAGTGTCATTTCTCAATTTTCAAAAAATTTTTTCAAAGATGTGCTAAACTGATGGTGTTGTTTACGTAATCATTGTTAATCAAAATTGGTTTGCCACACATTTCGGCAATTTCTTATGGTACTGAAACATTCTTTGAGTAACAGTGTCAATCAGCTGTTATGCGTTTTGAGCGAATAATGTCCAATGCCGTATTCCATATTTTTTAAGTCGATAAACCATTTTCTTAAAGGTTTGTGAAGTTAATTCCAGGTGATTGAACTTCACAAGGGTCCAAAAATAAGATATGTTGGATTCAGACAACGATAAGCTCCAAATGTGGGGCTTGGCAATCTTTGTCACCCCAAAACTATGCAGACTATAAGGTGATTATTTGAAACTGAGATTTGCCTCATCAACCTACCAAAATTACAATGCCTAGCAAATTTTTCCATATGCAGCATGTGGAAAGGATTCACGCGTTTTCAAAATGCTTTTGGATTTACGCCCAGACCCAAAAGCAACCTGGACCATTTAGGGGGCTTTTAAGCTGGTCAGGATGGGTTCTCAAGTAATATCAGGCCTCATTTGAGCTTATTAACATTGTATGCAATCTTGCAAGTGGGTGATGTGATCTTCCACTTGGGGAAGCTCAGCCTACCATAAAGCTTCCCCGTGGAGTTAAGCTTGGTTAAACGTACATAAAATAGGTTCTTGTCTAAAGGCGTCTTAGCTTGCTGTTCCCGCACCCTATAAATTCGGACTGCAAGACGCAGAAGCGACTTATTCTTCTACTCACTTTTTCACTAAAAATGTATGAATAAAAATAATTATTATTCTACTTTGGACCTTTTCAATGCGTGAAGTTAAAACTTTACGAAACCACATATCGCTATTGTATCATTGCGAGACTTGCGCTGTAGGTGATAGCCACCTGAGCAACACCCCAAATATCTCCTGATGCATATATTGTAAAATATTTGTGGAGAATATAAGTTTTCTTGAGATTGCCAAACGAATCGCTCAATTTTACGACTTTTTGATTTAAATAGTTACAATTCATTGCCAAGATATTGGTGTGCAAAGCCTTCCCCAATGTTTTTATGCTGATACGAGAACTATAACTTGTAAAAATAACATTGAAATAAATGCTGTAACTCCTTTTGCTGAGTTGTCAGCAAAAAGAAACATTTCATGAAAAAGTGTACAAGATTTGCTTTTTCACGACTATGATTAAAAATTATTACGCACAAAGATATACGTTAAACTTATCTTTAAAAAGTAAAAGTTCTATTGCGTTTTTCTACTTGCACAAGTGCGACTTAAAAACACAAAGTGATGTATTCGATGGAAAAGCTGCACTGGTCAACTTTCGTGGCTTGCCCACTTGATTCTGCATACACGAAATCTCAGTCAGGCAAAAATGTAAGTCATTTTCAAAGCTACAGTTACATATGGGATTGTACCATTACAACCAGACGAAATAAGAAGTTGGGTTGCGTCATAAAAATACCAAATTTTGCAATTAAAAAAGTTTTGTGAATCAAAGTTTTAATATTAGAATTGTAGTGCAGGAGATATAGGAGGATAAAATTGGTCCCAATTGTTTCTAACTGACCTTGTTTTCAAAACATGTTATGTACTTGTTTTCGAATCTTTCCACTTACCTCATTTTTGAAAATTATGTAAAATTTTTATTGCAGATTGAAGCACTACATTTGCTCAACCTCGTTAGTTTTGCTCAAATATTGTTGGAATAGACCTTTACTTCGTGCATTGTATTTACAACGCCGTTGAGCTCACCAGGTGTCGATCAGATCCAAAAAGGGTCCGTTTTTAAGGCAATGGCGCATGAACGTTTGGGTTCTTAGTCCAAACCAACTATTAACGGACTCTTCCCGAGTGAAAACTTTTCACTTCTCACTGAGAAGTCGGCAGACTCTTGGACAGCTAGATAAGTCTTCGAAAGCATTGCACGCTTGCTGAACGTGGTTAAATGTAAAGTTATCTTGCCAATGTTCGCTGAAAATACTAAGTACATTGCAATTCGGTAGAAGTAATTTCGAAATGGAGTGATTTTTCTTGTGGCATGTAGGTTTTCGAGCAAAGAGAGAACTTCCTCCTGATGCTCCCTGGCCGTAGTGACTCAGATTGATCCGGTTGAATAGACAAATCATGTTGAACACGAAAAAAACTCAACTTATGCGCTAGATTTAGTTTTATGAACTTTTCAATTTGAGTCGTTTGATATGATCATGTCGAATCCCAGTACCATTAAAAGTGTTAAAAAATGTGCGTCAGAACGTCAGAAGTTAACAGCGCCAATCATGTGTGGTTCAAATAAAGATCACAGATTTTTCGCAACACCGGAAACGTTGCACCTACGCTTCATTTTTATGTAAGTTATAAATAAGAAACTTAACGGCAATCATTATTACGTCGCATCAGCAGACCCAGTTTTGTTGTATGCGGAGATCCCATCAAACAACACAGGCAATAACAAAGGCACGTCCAGGGACCCCCAAGAGCAGTGGTTCTTAACCGGGGGTACACGTACCACTTGGGGGTACGAGGAGCCAAAGCAGGGGGTACGAGGCACCAAAGTCTTCAGGGATACACGCTCTGGAAATTTAAACCAGATTCTATTGAACATTCATCGTGATTCTCTGTAGTGTAACGTACCATCATCCATTCACTAGGGCTGGTTCGTTATACGCTTTGAATATTATATTTAGCTTGC
>JGI24021J15306_10005156_pt1 | contig 15436 bp, 13 predicted proteins | sample Ectturendosymbi1_FD_15306 | JGI IMG/M metagenome (IMG submission 15306)
CCACAGGGCACACTTCGATCTCTCCATGACCCGCCTCCCCTACCTCCAAAATCCGCACGTCGCCGTACCTACTGTCCTTTCTCATTTACAAGACCACTATTTGGATCTCCTCCGGATATATACCGATGGTTCCAAAACGACCCAAAATGCCGTGAATGGTTCCAAAATGCCGTGAATGTTTGTAAAACACTACGACCTACTCTCTAGATACGTCACGTTATTGCACGACGCCCTTGCAATGTAATTTGACGTTCTGTAACACTGTTACGTGATCATCGTGGATCCTCTCCCGCAATTGTATGCTGCGAAGAGTTGAATAAATTCTAGTACAAATGTACCGTACTGGGCTGTTGTATTGAGAGTAGGCTGTGTGCTTTCGCAAGTCATAGCGGCCAGCGGAGACATACCTTGAAGTTGAGCCTTACACCTTAACATAATTGTACAAACAATGGTTTGTCATTACCATAATTTTACAAACAGTTGTTACGATTTACCAATGATATATTGATAAGTACATTAACAGCTACAGTAGAGTCAAACCTGAGAACATCATAAAGCTGAAACACTATGCATAATGGATTAAGGATTTACCAAAAACAGTGCTAATATTCCATCATAATATTCAATCGACAAGTGGTTAGAAAAACAACAATATTACGTCAGAAATCGCTTTGGTTTGTGGACGTTTCATTAACTTTAGAAACGACAGAAACTTTTTGACTTTTTAACTTTCGGTTACCCTAGTTTGTGGCTTGCACACTCGGTGTTTCATGTGTTGTTTAGCACGTGTTTACTTAACATGTGATAGGCCTACTGACTCTCGCCAGTTGTGCGAAGTTTGCAAGATACTGTATAACATGTGCATACGGGCGTCGGAAGGGGGTTCCAAGACCCACACTAGGATTTTTTTAATTTGATGTTTTCTCATTAACTTTTCAGTAGAAAAATACTTTTTTCTTACATTTCAAAACCGTGGCCCCCCTGGGAAAATCCACTATTGGCTCCACTCAAGAAATAAATCCCTCCGACGTCCATGCGATGTGCATTATCTTCTTCTGATTTTTCAAAATTAGTTTAAATTTTATTTTAAGGTTTTGCAAAATGCATCTATCAAACATTATTTGGCACTTTGAAAGCAAACTATGGCGAGGTTCAAAATTAGATTTGCGTTCTGCTTATCGGGCCTCAAAATCAGATAGAGTCCTCTGTTTTTGAGCGATTGTTCCGCTCCACTGCTCACCTGGCNTCCAGCAAAGCGGTTCTTGTTATTGTGCNTTTGTCGCTATGGTAGATAAGCTGAACGTTCACAGTCGANTTCGTGTTCTGTATTCTGATGCAGGTCAGNCGGGCAGTNAGTGTATATGCAAGTAACTTCACAAGCAGAAGCTCTATAAGAAACAATTGCTGGTTTTAGATTGGTGTGAATATTTCAATCAGGTCTTTTGGTTGATTGAGTTGTAAAGTTAGTCTGACACCAGTGATGACGTGAGACTGACTTCACTGATAAGGAGAAACATGCAGCCAGTCAACCCCTTCATGAGACAGAAGATCTCCNTTAAGTTTATCTTTGTTCAATTTCTAATCAGTAATTATTTTCAAAAAATACTTNCAACTACTGTACGTCTTCCAACACTTGCAANCTGTTGCAAAACAATCCATGAAAACCGAAGCTNAAAGGCTGCTTACTCAAAAGCAGGAATGAAAATACTCTGGAAGCAGTCGGTATAAATGTATCTCGCCCTTGACATACTGTACAACTAATGCGGGCATATTCTCTGTCTTGATTTGTTTNAAAGTTTCGGCTTTCTGTGATTTTGACGCTTCCATTTATCAAGAATATTAGACGTNCCACTCCTCGACAATTTGCTTCAATCATTCAGGTTTGATGTAATGTAAACGGCAGTTATTCAAAGTAAGATAAGTTTTTGTGATATTACGTTCGCTTCTGAGCCTGTCGGAAAAGTGGATTTGGCCTGTAGTTTCAAGCATTAAAATCTAAATTTCGGTCTCGAACTACAGCCTTTATATTAACAGTCCTTTTTCAGCTTTGTATTTAGATTAACAAATCATCTCCAGCAAACCATTGAATATCTATTGGTCTCTAACAAACGATTCTTTTATTCTGTTGGCCTTTCAGTGAAAGGATAGGTAGAGCGTATCCCGTATTCTGGTATNCTTGCTATATGTACTCAAGGATGTGTTTATCAAACCAACCATTTTCTGAAGATAGTAAATCCACGCAGGCAAATGCAATCGAATTGATTTTGAATTGAAATCAGGAATGATTGATACAAAGGATCGTGAACAAATGTCAATATTTAAAGCGATCAAAAAGTGACCTGAGAGGGAAAGTGCTGCACTTTCGTGTACGCTTAAAAAATAGAAAATGTTGAATTTCAAACAGGTAGCATTAGAACAAAATCAACACCCGTTTTGCAAGAAGACCATTGAATATGAAAATATGACTTCATAAACTGAATTGGACAGGGTTCCCACGCGGTATTGAAAGTATTGAATTTCAAAACTGGTTTTCAAGACCTTGAAAAGTATCGAAATTGGCCAAAATGTGCATAACTATTGAAAAAGTATGGAATTCTAAATGGAACGGAAATTCGAAGCGTCGGAACAGAATTTTACTGAAGGCGAAGCAGTTCATTATTTATGCAGTGTGAAAAATTGAAAGAGAGGTAATGGTATTGAACTTTTTTAATTTAGTTTTGAAAAGGTATTGAAAGAGTATGGAAAATGATTTTCAAAAATGTGTGGGAACCCTGATTGGAGTGAAAATTTTCAATGTTGGTATTGTTTCACTCAGTGTTTCACAACGCTTTTTCATGTGGATCAGTGTTCTGGAATGACAATCATGTATGTAACTTACATCTTTGTTTCTGCTGGTAAACTCTTAAAGCTTGAATGGATCACTTCTGACCTGAACGAAAATTAGAGACACCGTTAATATTTGGAGCACAATTGTCATCTCCCATGTAATCATATTCCTCAAGTTGCTTGTAGGCAGGTTGTCAACCAGCTGATTTTTGGGAGGGAAAAATGGTAGTAACTTGTTGTTGTACCTAAGAACTTAAAATATGTTTGAATTGCGTGGGGTAACTACCCGGTTGCCTCCCCTAGTTGTCGGCCTGCTTGTAGTCATTATTTTCATAAACACCAAATGATGATATTTGTAACTTCAATAGAAGAAATGATGTTTTCTTTATAACCAGGGGTGGGTCTCCAGTGATCCGTGCTTGGTTGATGAGTGGGTTGTTAACGATTCATGGAGTGTATAGAATGTAGGGTGTGTGTGGGTGTCTAGAGATCAGTGGTGTATGAACTGGGGGTGAAGGGATACAAACACTCCCCTGAAAGATTTGATTTGTCAAATTCGGGAGAAATCCCTGAAAATTCGTGCACAGAACTGTAGACACCTTTTTCCTATTGGCTGATCAGTGCGTTTGATTGAGAAAAAATATAAAAGTCTAATTTTGATTTTTTTTCTCAATTTTTTCTGCATCCAAAAAAGGAAAATCTTTAGTGTTCGTTAGAGTTGGTGAGGAGTAACCCAACTGCTACAGAAAAGTTTCCCGCACAAACATTTTTCGGACAAGGCGCACCGCCCAAAATTTGCCTGCTCCTACACCTATGCTAGAAACCCACACACTCTGAACATGGCTAGCAGGGCCTCCAAGAGAAACTTTGCAAGACGACAGAACAGTTTTTCGGTGCAGGGGCTCGTATACAATTTTTCAACAATTAGTGTTCGATTTTCGCTAAATCTACATTTCTCGAAACTCCAATTCAAACCGTGAAGACCTTCTCCCTTAAATTGTCGCTCCCCTCAAACTCAATAACCTAGTTTTCCCTGAAATGAAATTCGGTGTTTTATTAGAAGTGGAATAATTTAAGACGGTACGACGTCTTTAGTCTAGCACAGTGGTTCCAGCACCATTGTTGGTACGCGAAGGCATTCAAGTTGGTACGCGAATAGATCCACTCACAGCGTTTCTTCACAAAAAACTTATTTACCACTACATAGTTTTATACGTATCGTGTTTTGTTAATAAATTCCTGAATTTTTGTCTACCTCCGTTGTTGGTTTACAAACATGTCCATTGCAATTTCTCACAGCCATTTTGTTCATGTCGCATTTATGTCAATTCTGGTTTTCGGAAATTTTATCGAGTAATGTTTGGTAGAATAAGTTTTCCAGGAACAAGGTGTTACGTGGTGACGCTGTACGGGTCCCAAAATGGTACGCAATCAGAAGTTTGGGAACCACTGGCCTGTTATCTCTCTTGTCTACCTTTCGTCTGAGTTGCATCTTTCCGACAGCATTTAAGTCACGTTTACAAAGTCGACCAGTAGCGCATGAGCCTAAACAGCCTGAAATGTAGGGTTACTTACATATGGGGGACTCATCCTCAACCACAACAATTAGTTTAAAATTTACTAGATTCATTTGAGATTCCATTCACCTTCAGAAACTATTGTATTAGAAAGTTTGCCATCTTCCCATGATTATTTGTTTCTGACAGTCCTTCGCCTTTTAAATCAGATAGCCTGACTGCGAACACCACATGCAACACACATTTATCGAGTGATTGATTCTATCATTTACCAAGGTTCCATGAACGGGCAAATATCTGCCTGGCCAACGAGCTTTGGCCTTTGCTACTTAGGTTCCCATGTCCATAACGTTATTCATTTGTAACGGTCGTTTGGAAAGAATATACGAGTACGCCTTCTGCAGTAGGCCATTACTGAGTGCGCTATATGTTGCTACAAAACATGGATCCCTGTGTGCACATCAACCAATTGTTGCTATTATTCTACGAGAGGCGTGCAGATATCTGGTGATGCCCGGGGCAAAAACTTGATCTCATGCCTTCTGCCAAATTCTAGTATTGAGAAATGTGATAAATACAGGCGCAGCAAAACAGTTTAGCCATACCTTTGTTAGGTGCAAAGGGATTTGCGCCACAAAAACTTCCACTTAAGAGAGAACAAAGAAGAGCAGAGAGCTGTACTAGTTCGTGTCACGTTGCGCAAAAATAGCAAGGCACTTAAACGTTGCAAATGTGTTGCATGTCATTTTTGGCGAGAAAAAAATGAAGTACGTTTTTGAAAGTACGAAGGCGTAGTGGCGTAACCAAAGGTTGGAGCCAGGGGGCGAAAACTTAGCTAAAAGGGTCCATTGGCCACTAGCCAAAACCCAGAGGAAAAGTTAGAAACAATGATGAATCCGGGTGTGGATGGCTATACTAAAACGCTAAATCACCGGATAATACTTCGAAAAAGCGCAAAAAAAACAACGTAATTAAACCAACAGATTACCAACTACCGAAATATATGCTAAGTTGGAACCCGATTTTTACATTTAGCTTGTTAGGGGCGGGACGGTTTGCACCTTTGCTTCCCATCAGTTACGTGACTGCGCAGGCTCTCTACTCAAAAAACATAGCACGCTTTTAAACATATCGAACTTGGACCAGAAAGTGTTTCAACAGCCCTGAGCCATGTTTTTTTCTGACAAATTTGCAATATTATTTTGGTATTTTTTACAAGAATTGAAAACGAAGTATCTATCGCCAAATCANCACGCAGAATATAGTTATGTGACACAATTCGAATTGCCCCTAAAATTGAAACCAAGTAGACAAGACACCATCGAAACATGAAGTGTTCTTTACTCAAATCCTTTGAACTAGCAAGTTTTTAAGAGGGCTCGGTTTTTGTCCACTGTACTGTCCGCTTTGTTTCAATTATGGCGTTCATAGTGAAATGATAAGATTTGAGATGGATATAAACAATGCATTTAAATCTTTACTTTCAACGTGGTTTTCTTGAAAATCTCGCTATGGCCGTGCAGAGAGCCATGACTTACTGGTGGGAAAACAAGGTTTCCTAAAACACCTAATTTTCAATTTTTGGTTTGAGATTGCAGATGCGATGTATTTGTGTTTTGGTCTAGGGTGCAAACATTTCAAGAGTCCTGATGTGTAACTATTGAACTTCAAATTCATTTCTTGTAATCGTCATTATTATCCAATCCTTGCAGCATGGAGGCAGGAACTTAATTGAAACTGTACGGTTTGTACATAAGTTGACAACTGTCAACGACACTGAAGAATGGAAGCTGCAAAATCATCCAACTATTTGCTAAAAGGTTAGTAAAAAATTCAAGAGACATAGAATTGAAAAACAAATAGATCAAGACAACAAAAACGAACCTACACGTTTTTTTCCTTTAACAGCAACTACTACATACACTCACATCCTTCAGCTAATGCCGTGGAGTCTCACTTGGCGTGCCCCTCTTGCATGGTAGCAATGATCAAATTGATTTTGGCATTGGTAAACGTCACATTGGCACCAAAAAGTGATTTTTGTTCGTTGATTCCGAAACTGAAATAAGATGTCTGTCATCGTATCGAGTGTTCAAGATATGACGGTTATTTCAAACTTAAAACTAACTTTGGGATCCTGGAGAAAAACTACTCATACGTGTGCAAGTAGGAAGATATTAGGAACCACTGAGCTAATAACTCTAGTTTTTTTATTTCATAAACGCAGATTCTTGTTTCTGCATGGCAACATAATTTTCAGTATGCAATAATGAAGTTGTTGGGACTTGAAAATTGTGAGGAATAAGATGTAGCTTGTGATTCAGTGGAGTAGTTGAGGGATCTGGTGTTGGTCTGAGCCGCACAGGCCCATTAATTTCGTGTTGGCCGCAAATCGGCCAACAACTGAGGACGGGTGTTGGCCGATTTGCGGCCAACATGAAATTAATGGATCTGTGCGGCTCAGAATTGTATGAATGTCGCAAGGTGCAGACTGCACACCACATTTTGCATGATTGCACCAAATTCAAACATCCGTGCCACATCAATGAGGTGGACAACCTGCTATTTTGGAATACCTTACCCAATCAAAGTTCTGACCAATATGTATTCCTGTTCATCTGTACGAAAGAAGAGCGATCACAATTAGATAAATTACCTGAAATCACGCATTAAGAATGCACAAAACACTAAAGCACGTATGTATCCACTATAAACTTATTGTCCTGGAATGTTCTTCGTTACCCTGTACAAAATTTTCTCTAGTTTTCAAGCCAAATTGCATTTGTGTACAGAAAACTTAAAAAATGGACCCCGCTTCAGACAATGCAACCCATTGTAAAAAACTGAAATGGTAGATAGATATGCGATGTAATACGTGCCATATCACAACACGATCGCAGCAAGATGCAGAGGTACGCTGTGAAGAACCTGAACGGGATTGAAATCTTTGAAAAGTCTCCAAACGGCGGATGGGCATGGGTAGTGATGCTTGGCTCATTTGCGGTGAACGGATTCGGTATAGGAACAGCAAAAACGCTTGGAGTGTACTTTGTTGACATTAAAAACGAGTTCGGCGTCAGCAACACCGCTTCATCGTGGTTCATTACTGTTGTGCTGAGCACACTCATGTTTGGAGGTGAGAGTGATTGAACTCTATTGTAGATACTATTCCGGCTGTTTTGGTTATCTATATCTAATTGGCGATACACTGTGCTTTGCCAACTGCAGCCTGCAATCAACGTGGCTTGTACTTATTTCTTGCATACCCAGAAATGAAAAGTGACCAGTGCAGTGTCAGTCATCTTTGCGAAGGCAAAAATAGTAGCACGAGAAAACTTAAGGCGGGTGATACAAGCTTTGAATAAAACCACAGGTATGAATGAGATATTCAACGGAGAGGAGATTTCAGCTGGGAAGCATTTCTAGTCACTAACGAAAGTTCAAATTTCTGATCCATCAGAATTCACCATTTCGTAACTAATATGCTTGGCGCTCATGTGCACTTTCAACTTTGGCATACAATCTGTTAAAGAAGGTTGCAACGAATCGGACGTGCATGTGTTTCACCCATAAATGTGTCGACTTGCATTTAGCTGCTGAAGGTTTTATTTAAGAAGACTTCATGACTTCGTGTGCTGCGCAATAAATTACAACAACATTTATAAATTTTAAGCAGTGGCGAAAACTTAAAGAATGGATCCCAATTTAGACAAGGGATTTCATTGTAAAAACCTGTTGAGCCCACAACTGGGAGTTTAAGCAGTGCACTTCCCTTGGATTTGATTAGTACATTTTAACCCTACAGCATTAAGTACACTCTTGTCCCTAGTTTTGTATTTCCATTTCTACATGCGCAAACATTTTTGCAAAAATTTTCGAAAACAGCCATTGTATAAGAAATATCAGAAGGAAAACGTTGCAGGGCACTATACTCTGCTTTTTTCAAAAATTTTGCGCGTAAAATGGTAAAAACTTGCTATAAGTAACTCACAAATTTTATGTAGTTGTCACGAACACAATTATAGAGCATTGGCTTTCATAAACAATACAATTTTTTCAACGATCTTGATTACTGCAAAATGCTCCTTATTATCTAAGGTATATTTTAATTTGTTAGTGTTTATTTCGCTTTGGAAATGACACTAAGACACACAAACAAATTTTTACTCATGAAATCCACAAAGCGTGTAAAGTTTTCAGCTGTGTATACTGAAGTATAGAGATTATTGTTTTATTGTTGAAAAGCTTCAGGAGAGCCAGAGAAGCTCCAAAAAATGTTCGAAAGATATTTTTTTTATATCGTAAAAATGTGAGTTTGCAAATACATGAGTAACTTAGTTTACGAACATATCAGTTGGATTACACCAGTTAACTTCAATCTTTCAGTTAGACTTTGAACAAAGGTGAAACGGCTTATTTCAGCTTGGACAACAATTTTGATAAAACTTCCAAATTTTCTATGCATGCATAGAGTAAATAATCGGACGTGCATAGAATGATATAATAAGGGCAAATTGCTCCCATCATTATCTTTTCAGTTGTAAGTTAAAAAACACTATGATTGCCGTTTTTAAAATAAAAATAGAGAATGACGTCAATCACGAAATGCAAAATTACGTTTCAGAATGCCACCAATGAATAAAGCAAACAGCCAAACGAAAACGAAGCGTATTGCAAATTAACCGGTACCCAATGATCAGATAATTTAAAATAATATTCAATAGCAAATAAAAGATTTCTTGTTCAACTTGCAATGCTAAGGTCGCATCGGAATCTTGCATCGACCCCTTACGTATTTCAAGATCTTTAGCCTGTGCGTACTTTATAAGAACAGAGTACCTCAAACCTAAACGAGGTTTGTGAGACAAACCCTAGTGGGTATCCCCAAAGCAGAAAATGTGTTTGCAATAATTTGCAACGTTCCCGAGGTAAAAAGTTAGATTAGATACCAGTATCTAATTTAACTACGTCATTGCGTCATTATCAGGTCGTATTTTCAACAATACCTCTCATCGCTAGGTTGTGTTTCGGGTTTCATCAAGCATCTTTTCATGGAAATCCTCTGCTCATAATTGTATCCTTCAGGTTTGTTGGCCAATATTTGTATGAGATGGTTTGATGCTCGCCAGGTGGTCATGGGCGGAGGACTTGTGTCTGGCCTCGCGTTGGTCATCATGTCAATATCGTCTCATTTCGAAGTTTTGTATTTCGCCGCAGTTTTATCAGGTATTTCTAGATGGTTTATGGTCAAATTCAGTAAAAGAATACGATGCAGCATTACACTCTTGCATTGCTTTCCGATAGAAACTGATATTGTGTAACTTATGAAGAGGATGCCAAACCTTACAACGTATGTTTAGAATAATGTCAATGTCGACTGTCGTGATATTTTTGCTCACACAGCTTTTTGCATGAAATTAACGATGAAACAGTACGCAGCGTTTGTGTAAGGAAATAAATAGAAATACTGTAAAACGCTTTTCAACAACACGAATGCTTTTTCTTCATGCAAGTCGTTTTCTACAATCAAACTTTTACGGTTTGAAACTGTGAAACGGCCTACGGTGTAATACATCGAAACGTTTACTCCATTGATTTAATTACGCAATTTTGTACTTCATCACAACGTAATTCGCCAAGCCGCATTAAATTATCACCACCCCCTCTGTGGTAGGTTTAATTAACTTCCAAGCAACAGAAATAAGTAGCTCTGCGTAGTGCCGTCCGCACGCAGATGCAACAAGTAACAAAAATGAACCTTCAACACATTGCAGTACATGCTTGCTATCGTAATCCCCCCGAAGCAGGTCATCACGCGTGATAAACGACTGCATTCGGCGCAGCGGGAAATCGATCGTAACAATTAGCAGACGGACATAACGCAATTACCACAGTTCCATCTCAGACTTGCAGAGCATTTGCCCACGGGTTTTGAGGTGGAGACGCCTTTTTATCGCCATGCTGCCACCCTACCAGCCGCTGGCTTGACATGAAAAAGCATGGATGAACTCATGGAAGGACGTTATATCTCCTCCCAGTTTTGCGTGACCCCGAATATCGGCCTTCCCCTGGTTCCAAACGTCCATCTCTGGGTTACTTTAAACCGGATCAGAACTGGAGTAGGCCGCTTGGGCTCAGACTGTGTCGGTGGGGACTGGGAGAGACAGCCTCGTACATATGCGGGGCCGAAAAAACAAACAGTACACCACAATATTTATCACTACGAGGCCTTCCCCTGCGACCACCAAACTCCCTTGATGGCTTGGCCTCTCCCGGTCCAACCGGTGTTGGTTGGCTGGTCCAACTTGCCGCTTGAGGGCCGATGCTCATACGAAAGAAGATAATTCACGGTGCTGATGATGGTTGCAGCTTTTGCCGAAACATCCACATTATATATGCCATTGACTTCGTGTGCCTAACAGTGAATTTATCGTTAAGCTGTTCAACAGTTACAGTAGCGTGTTCACAGCTCACGCATATTCATTTTGTTTTCTCCATGTAATTTGTGTTGTGGGGAGAATGTTAAACCCCTACAGTTTTCACATATTGTTATTCAAATACCACAGAACATACCTTTCGAATGAATGTTCGATTGGTCCGTAGAAAAATATTTAATACATAATTTTAAAAATTTTGTCATTTATCAGTACAACGAAAAGCAACCAGCACCGAGTTATATCGTTCATAAATATCGTTGTTAATATGAGCTACTTAATATGGTATTGTTATTTTAGCTGATTGCAAGATATTAATTCAAGTGCACTATGGGAGTAATTTCAATACATTTCGTCTTCAAAAAGTGCAAAACTCGTTTTTTTCCCCGTGGGGTACATATACGCCATGCCTGCTTCTCAGCTCGTTACAGCTTTTGAATGAAACGTGTAAGTCGGTTTAAATGACCACAGAAACGTTTCAACCTGACGATTGTAAAGCTATTTCCTCTGACAAGCATTTTGCAAAACATTTGGAATAATTTTCCGAAAACGCTTGTAGCAACGCAGTTCAACACAACCTGTCATTCAGTGTTTCCCGAAACCAACTCACTTTTCACATCGCTAGTAACAATGGCTGCAAGTTAAAAATACTCCGCAGTACATTAGGGAATTAGATCAATTTAAGTTTTGTTTGTTCTTAAGGATAAAAATCTTATAAAATTCCCAAGCTCTTGTCAAGCGAACGCATTAGTGACACAATAAATCTACTTCAACAATTTGTACAATCGAAGACGTATACCATGGAAGACGTGGTTAATGTTAGATATTTATTTACATGAGCCCGATTGTTTGAATTACTGCAAGCTGACGTACATGGAAGACTACAAGAATGAACTAAACCAGAAGTCATGTGCACTTGGCAGAGCTGACGATGCCTACTCCGAACGTGAAATGTATCCTCTGTCCTCTGATAAGATAATATATGCCTGCCTCTTGTCTGTGAAATGATTCGTTCGATAGAGAGTAAAGAAGACCATTATTGTTTATTTCAGGTTTGGGTTTTGGCATTTCAGCCATTACATCGCTGTCGCAAATGTCGCTTTACTTTTCGACCTGGAAGTCTTTTGCGAACGGTTTCGTTCTTTCCGGGTCAACAACTTTTGGGGCTGTGTATCCTTTCCTGAACCAATATTTAATCGACGAATGTGGATGGAGAGGAGCCTTTCTTGTATCCGGGGGTATCGCACTGAACATCTGCGCAGCCGGGTCACTTATTCGGCCAATTTCCGTAATTTCAAAGAAAAAAAGTCGCGAAAATGAAACCAGCGATTGTGTTATCAGCCAACCTATCGATCACTTGCAGCATGACAAAAGATTAACTTCGAGCTCCTGTTTCAATTTTGTCATACGCTATTGGGTTGGATTAGGTTTTCTAATTGCAGATTTTGCCTTTTCAATGGCTATGTACGCTCCAAATGTTTTTGTCGTTCCCTACACAGAGGAGCTTGGACTGAAAACTTCTGAAAGCGTTTTGTTGCTGTCGCTCCTATCCTTCGGAGATTTTTTGGGGCGCCTTGGATCCGGTCTAGCGGCATCCAAAATAAAATTTTTAAGAAAAAACGTTCTTTTTCTAATGACAGCATGCATTTTTGTGCTTTCGGGAATAGAAATTTTTCCAATATTTTATGCAACGTTGCCCTTTCTCTTGGTGTACGTGATAGTATACGGCTTGGCTATTGGTGCTAGCATCACATTATCTTTCTCTGTTATCGGAGAAATCTTGGATTCAGCGGTGGTGGAAATGGCGATTGCAATGATGTTTGCTTCAGATGGAATAGCTCTTCTGGTTTCTGGACCAGCCACAGGTGAAAATTACTGTGAATGCGAACTATCTATTTGCAAGTATGGACATGAGAAGCAGCCACTATGTCAAAATTTTTTCAATCCAAAGTTTCAAAACCTCACGTTTACAGACCGTTCTTCAATCATGACACTAATACGTGAAAGGGTCAGTTTGGATTTTGTACTGAATCTAGAATCTGATCATGGTCTCTTGAGACGTATTATTTACAGATCTGAAGTGAGCCTTAGTTCATAGGCGAAATAAGCAACAGCTTCATTGCAGCATCGTCACAACATTGGTTTTCATAGGCGAACAAGATATCCCATTCAACTGCAAACGAAAATTCCACTTCTGATACCTTTTGCAAGGCATACCTCTTTCAGTTTGAAAAATCTGCTAATCCCAATAAGCAAAATTGCAAAGATAAACATCAGCTTGCTCAGGGTATTACACACCTGACTTTGGATTCAACTGCATAAACTCACACCTTGAATTTCGTTTCGAATTTCGTCAAAACGCAAAGAGTTTTCAGTTGCAGCACATAGAGCGAACCCCGTATCAACGCTAGTTTTATCATACATTAAANCCACAGGGGTGCAACTTTGGCGAGTGATGACGCCATATATAATGCTGANTTCGTGACAGCANTGGCGAAGTGAACCTGATCGAGCGGGGTAANTGTACAGCTGCTGTTCGGAGGGTCGTCTGTTCGGCTCTCACAGTAGTTACTACAAGGGCACGCAGCTTGTGGTTTGATATGTTGATGTGCTCAAAACATCTCTGTCTTGAATGTTTAGAACTGTGTGTCGATACCCTGTTAATACCGTCAAAAAATGAAACTGCAAACAGCAATACATTTCATGAAAGCAGAAACAGCGTAAGCAGCAATGCAGTTTCCCTATTCCATGACCATATAACCTGTACGCGTGGGCATATGCATCAGTTCAACCGTTTGTAATTTGTAAAAAGTTTCTCTTAAATAGCAATAAGGGTGCTGTTACGAAGTAGTCAATACCAGCCAATATCAATTTTGTTTCGTGAGATTAACTGAGGAAGATACAACTTGAAAACCATTTTTCAGGTGCGATGGTTGATGAACATGGAGGTTACCAAGCGGTCTTCTGGTACGCATTGCTTTTGATGTTCGTGTCCGGAATCATGTCCTTAGCTCTTTCCATTGTGGTCAGACGATCTGGAGTTGTCGTTACTAAAAACTGACTTCATGTGGGTTTGAAGCTGTACAATGTGCAAAATTTGGGTTTTGTTCTCAGTCCTTCGTTTCAGCAAATTGTTTGCCTAGGTCCAGTAGCATTCTCCAATAATGTCACTTCATTGGACCGGAAAAAAGCGTCGTTATATACCCAAACTGTCGTTAAAGACAAACTGCAATAAATCATTCCTAAAATGACGTTTATTTTAATGCCAGAGCCTGGTTAAAAGACTTTTTTGATCAGGAATGCAGCTAACTGTTTCGCTACCACGTCCTGCCTCATACTCCGAATTTTTTTTCTTTAACTTTTCAAAATTGTAGTCACTGCTGTTGTTGGGTTATTGAAATCTCTTGCAAGTTTCGCAGCTTTCGTACCATTTTTGCCATTGAACGAAACAAAGATGCCATTTTTCCATAATGGGATACTGCTTCCTTTGTTCGACAGTTCACGCAAGCACTGCTGCGCGACCACAGTACTCGATAAAACTGCCTACAGTCACAACAATCCATAGCACCGATTTTCCTGGATTGCTGCTGATGGCGCAATCCTTGATGCTATTGTTACGTCATGCCTGTGACGGTCAACGTTTCGCCACTTATATGCGTTCCTGTTCGCTGAAAGTAGGTTGATGTAGCCGCTCAGTAGATGACAAAAAGGATACCGATTTTCCGCATTTGACCAAGACAGAGGTTTCTCAATCATGAGGGATTCCCCACCAGGGGGAATTTTGTATTTGCAAGGGGGAATTTTATATTTGGGATTTTGTTAAAAATGTACTATAGTTTAAGCATGCATTAGTTGATGTAAAAGTGATCTTTATTTATCTGTGAACAACGGTAAAAGGGGTGCATGGGATAAAAAAGGTTGAGAACCACTGACTTAAGGTAACCTCACGCGATGAAAACGCTGGAAACACTGCTCGTTTCTGCGACAAGGTAGGGTCGGAAGGAAGTTTGTGGTGTACTCGACTGATTCCGTTATGATCCTAAATTTCAAACCTTCGACCTAACCCCTAAACCTAACCGCTAAACCTAAGCCCAAACGTAAAGCAAAACGGAAAATATGAAAAGTGGACACTTTGCAACAACTACTACCAAAACGAAAGTTGTAAAGCTGAGAGCCGAACTGAAAAGCATTGGCATGCGAGCCCTCAAGCATACCTGTTACGCTATGAGGTCGCTGCCGTCTGACTGATAAACTCAGCGTTTTATCCAGTCGCGTCATGCCAGGCGGATCCGTCTCGTAGTCACTACCTTGACGCAGAAACGAGCAGTGTTTCCAAGGTTTTCATTTCGCGAGATTACCTTCGATCAAATGTGCAAAATCGGCATCCGTTTCATCATCTTCCGGCTGCTCCACACACAGCCGAGATGAAACGTGAAACCGTAAAGGATCTTGCAGATGTCTTAAAAAACGAACAAAACCATCGACGAAAAAACGTGGCTATCGGCCAAGTGACCATACGGTCGAAGTCGTTATAGCCGATTTCGAATGCACGTAAGAGATAGGATTTTTTAGATAAATATCTGATGAGACGATTTTGATAGATGAACTTTAACAAAGTTTTAACGCATGGGCTTCGGAAGGATTTTTTCCAGGGGGGGG
>JGI24021J15306_10005158_pt1 | contig 15434 bp, 14 predicted proteins | sample Ectturendosymbi1_FD_15306 | JGI IMG/M metagenome (IMG submission 15306)
TAAAATCTGGTTTAAATTTCCAGAGCGTGTATCCCTGAAGACTTTGGTGCTTCGTACCCCCTGCTTTGGCTCCTCGTACCCCCAAGTGGTATGTGTATCCCCGGTTAAGAACTACTGGTATAAATGGAACCCTAATTGCGCATGAGTGCTAAACAATTCAGTGATCAAATGCTGCCTTGTAACACCAACATCCTTGTCGGGGATAGACTTAACAATTTACTTTCGATAATATTTAGTCACAATTATTTTTTTGGTTTATGCTATATCAACATTTCAGTATCATCAAAAAGGGTGAACTTGCTCTATGTAAAGCATTTAAGCAATGGCGACCTCCAGCGTGCATCTTTGCATTGTATAAGGAATTGTGTGTCTTGAATGTCGCCTTTGTGCGCAAACAAACAACATTTAGTTGTCATTGAAAAGAAAAATCAGTTTATTTATTAACAATCAATGCTGAGATGTTAACTAAATATTGAAATTTGCAGATCGCACATGGAAACCTGTATTCTGGAGTATCTGCCTTCCAAAAGATACTAATAGCTCTTGATAGGCTTTTTTCAATGGTCAATGAAACTATAGTAACATTATCACCACGACGCTAAAGCACTTTTGAATGAACGTGTTTACCATTTAATACATTATTAAATTGCATTTCTTCCAATACTTGTATAGTCCAAACCAACAAAGTTGTTTAAAATCGGATTTTTAAAATCGAACAAACAAACAATACGCAAAGACAGCATTTGTTTGTTTTCTTGAACTCACTCGTTCACTGCGAACTCACTGCAATTCCTTTCAATTAGTACATTCTTCCGATCCACAAATTTCTCTTTAAAATTACAGTCAGAAGTATGGCTTCAAAACAAGGCTGAAGAGTTGAGCAAAGGATTCGGATGGAGAGGTGGATCTGATAGACATACTCAGGGGTTTTGGGTTTGGAGCGAACCATTTGTCATTACAACACCCCATCTTGGAAAGGTAAGTAATCGTCTCCCTCTAAACTCTAGTCAGAAACGATATCCTCGGTATGGATAACGATACTTGCTTCTATTTTGTTTCGGAATCCCTCGATAATGAAGTCAAGGCAATGCATACATTCAAGAGATATTTCATTATTTTCTTATTTGCACAGGCTTACATGCTCTCAACATCTGCGAAATGAGGTCTTATTTGAGGTTGTACAGCAAAAAGCTTTGTTACACGGAAAGTACAAGTGCTGAATAGCGTATAAATGAAAATAACGGCCAAAGCAATGGTGTAAACGACATTTTCGTGGACGTTTCGGTAACTGCTGCTACCATCATCAGTACATTAGGAATAACTAACTTTGTGTTAGTCAATAAAAGTTTGCTAAAGTTTTGCATTCTTTTGTAATTACTTTCTGTGAATACAATGTAATCACTCTACGTGGAGCAGCTTGCAGTAATTGTGTTCAAAATCATAGACTTTCTTGCCCAACTAAAATATTAAAATATTGAAATGTCAGTATGCTGTCAGAAAATGTCGATACGGGGAAAAATTGGAACAAGCCAGTTTCAAGAAATCAGTGACAAAACTATTCTCTTGCTTAAACGTAAATGGAAAAAAGGAGAAATATAGATGTTTGCCTGTTCACAAGACGATTAAAATAAGAAAGTTCATATTTATCATTTAGTCTTTCATATCATGAGTCCTGCGAGACACTTAAGCCTTGCAAAACTTGATGCTTTGTGTAAAATTAAGCTACATAAAAAACATTTCGATAGAGTAGAAAAATGGGGTGAGTATTTCCTCCAAAAAATTTTGTAATCTTTATGAAACAATCCAAATCCGGCTTTTCACGATATTAGTTTTTTATCTCTTTTATTTACTGAAATTTGTTAAAAATATGCGTTTTCCCTACGTTCAGGTTGCTGTGTTTCTTATGGACACTCAAGGAGCGTTTGATCATGAAAACTCTGTGGAGGGATGTTCGTTTATTTTTGCTTTGAGTACTCTGATAAGCTCTGTGCAAATCTACAATATCATGCAGCAAATTCAAGAAGATGCACTGCAGCATTTGCAGGTATTTACAGACTAATAAACCCGATTTATTTGCACAAACCGAATGCGTGCAATGCAATTTTAGAACAACAACGGCTTTGATTAAAATATCAGGTAAAAATGAAAACCTCCTGTTGTTCTGCATTTTATTTTCCACTGACGTTGCAACAATATTCATAATATATGTTCTTATAACGACTCGAAAATGTTCTCAAATAATTCTACATTCAATTATTTTTAAGAAAACAAACAAACATTGTTTTCAAATAATCTTTAGTTGTTCACCGAGTACGGAAAAACAGCTCGCCGACAGCAAAAGGACAGCAACAGTGTTGGGCAGGAAAAACCCTTTCAAGTATTTCTGTTATTGGTGTTTTTCTAAATTTAATCTTTTGTCTTGTTGATATTTGCATTCATTCGATTTTTTTTCACGTAAACAAGATGTAAGAGAAATTATCAGTATTTATTCTTACCCCCCAATAGACACAACCATTTTGTTTTTTTAAGAGTAGTAGCTGACAGGTTTCCAGTTTAGTGGTTGGAAGAACAACCTAAACATGTTCAAAACCAACTCATCGGTTTTTGTTGTTTCAATTTGTTTGATCAGCATGCTGATGTTACGTTTTTTTTTTATATTTAGAACCTCCTGTTTTTGGTAAGAGACTGGTCTGACCCTGATATTGACTTCGGATTCCGCGGTGGACATCTGGCACTTTCCAAAGTGCTTCAGGTTCAACGAAAACACAAAGATCTTGAATCTGTTCGAAAAAACATTCACGATTCTTTCAAAAGCGTAAAATGCTTTTTGATGCCTTTTCCTGGTGTTAATATCTCCCGACGGGGGGCCAACGAACGCCCACCAAGGTTGCAAGGTTAGTTTTTCTTTCATCTGCTATGTGATTTTTGGCTTTTGCTGTTTCGCAGCAGATTTTTAAGCAAACCCTTTGCGATTCAAATCCTTTGAATTAAAACAATCGTTGTTTAAGTTTAACCTCCCACGTGATCAGTGCAGGATCCTGGGGTCACTTAGTCAGTGACGCAGCAACACAAAATGCAACCTATGGACATTTAGCACTGCCCAAATGCCTCATCAATCAACACCACAACTCCCTCAACAGTNGGCTGACTCTATTTGGAAGGCTTCTCACAGTGCAACAAACCATCAACTCACGACGTGTAATGCACNCCTGTCATTAATTTCAAAGTTCATGTTAAATAGTTTGTTCTCATCAAACTTCCAAAGAACAATTCGTCGAGTGTTTGGTGAAAAAAACTCCAAAAATTTTATCATGAAAAGATAGTTTCTGGACAAAACCTTTTTCAATGGACAGGATCGATAACGCAGGCAACGTGATTCCCTCATAGCAGATAGTTTTGCTAAAATTCACTTGCAACTAGCTACAGGTTCAGCGCACATACAAAAAGATGCAAAAATGAATAAAGTGTTGAATCACATCAACTTCATTATTTTAACTACTGTAACAGATTCAGCGCTGTCGCATCACTCCCACTGCTTTGCACCAGTCGACTGAACCAAGCGAGTTTGGCTAGTAGCTCATAAGTACCTACTTCATCAGCATACGTGCTATAAAATGTGTTCATATCTGTTTCATTGCTTTCACTCAATAACAATGCATGGAGATTTATTCAGCCAAATGTTTTTCTTTTGACGACTAATTTCTCTGTCTCTTTTCTACTTCCTTCCGAAATCTATCCACAGCTTCTGACATACATCGCTTCATTTAATCGGAGGAACTATATGTACCTATGTCTTCCGCATGTTCGCCACGTATTCCTCTCTTCTTTCAGAAACGCCGCTCCTCAATTGCGATTTTTTGGTCTTCGCAAATCTTGAGAGCATCATCAATGCATCGCTTAACCAGCGCATCGCATTCATTGATCAAAAAAGCTATAGATGTTTACGTATTGTGGACAAACGTCTCCAGTGACAAACCTTTTCGTTGGAAATATTGTATTTCTGGGAATCATGAGACTCCCTCAGATCTTTATTCCAAAAATGTGAAAAAGTAACGAAAACCGCGAAATTGCGTCTGGTATGCCGCGAATTTGACATAGCGCATGAATACATCCTTTTGAAAAAAAGCTCGTGCATTTGTTCACAAATGCGCTCACTACATCATGAATACCTTGATGAAGCGCTTTCAAAGTATCGTAGTGTGCACTGTGTACTCCACTGTTGTATCAATCACTCTTTTAAGCGCAGTTAGAGCATACATAAGTAGGACTTGCCATCTGTGAGTAGAAGCCGTAAAAGAGGAACAGACCTATTCTGAAACAGACAAAAAATGTTTCGGAAAGCTCCAACAAGCCACTGCATGGACGTCTACAAAGTTACGCGAGTGATTTCTGCTTGGGATGAATAAGGGCTTTAAATTAATATCGTTTTATTCTGCGTTGCACTCCAGAACTGTTTCTTCCTGTTATAAACGCATTGTCATACACTTGACTTCTGCCCAAGCTGTTTTTTGAAGCTCCTTGAGCACAAACCTAGCTATTCCTTAAGCATTTTACCCGCACAATGGTATTAAATTAATATCATCAATTTTGCAATATCATATTTTATCATTGCCGTTTTCTAGCGTCTTGTAAAAGCACTTCTTACTCAGAAAGCTCAAAGATTTCTTTCCTCATTTTTTTTCCTTTTCTTCTTCTGTTTGTGGTAGATTTCACCGATATCGCTAACTGCAACATGAAGCAATCGGGGAATTACAATAGCGTAAATCTCGTTAACTGGAAAGCTACTGTACACCACATTTCGCATTTAGCTTAGGTTTGCCAACAAGTATCTGAGAAGTCACTGACTGAGCATTCTAGAAAAAAGTGCTGCACCAGAAACCGCTTTATATATCCACTTCCATCCCAGCCTTTTTTGGTTTCCGTTAGACTTGCCATCAGTGGATTTATAAGCGAATTCTACAGTAGCATAGGTTTGCACCCCAAATATTTTGCCTCCTTGCATATATCCACAGTGCAATGGGCAGCTACGAAACTGGTGACAGTTAGTACAACTACATCCCCAAACGTCTCTGGGGTCATGAGCTTCGGAAGGGGAGCAAGGCTCCCCTAGATGTTGAAATTTGACATTTTCTCATCATTGTTTTGACAAAAAAGGTTATTATCCTAGTTTCGAGTGGTTAAAATAAAATTTTGCCACTTTTGGCCCCCCTTCGAATATCTTTTTGGCTACCCTTGGAAAATCCCCTATTGGCCCCGCCCTGAAAAAAATCCTTCCGACGCCCACCTCCGGCGTCCCGTTGAATGACGCCCCATTGATACACTGTAAATGCGCTCCCTTTTGGCGCTTTTGGAAATATCATTGGGGTTTAAAAACACTCTCAAAACGACAGTTGGCATATCGTTGCACGACCGAATTTACGAGCCGCTTAAACCAGGGTGGGATCTCTATTACCGAATAGTATTAACAACGCCATTTTTTGTAACAACTAACAATACCGGTCTTCCGTCCGTCACTACTTGGGGCGGCGATTGGCTCAGTGGTAGAGAGTCACTGTGCGTAATCGCCGTAGCGCTACTTGGGCAAGAGCATTAACCTCAACAGTCCCGACAAAATCATCAAACTTACCGCCAATCGTCATTAGTAAATCTGTAGCATTATTTGCGCGCGAGAACTTCCCAGTGCTCAGCCTTATTCAGGAAATCACGAACGATGTCCCTTTATTCCCTAACATGATTCTAGGTTTGCCGCGTGGCTGCGCAAAACTCACCTGCTTTTATTCCATTATTATTGTTTTAATGCTTAATGGCAACCTTGAACGGAGAGGCAGTATTGAAAATAGGAATGCAATGTGGAAAACGCATAACAGAAAAGCCTCAAACGAAAAAGCAAGTGTCAACTTTCTTACCAGTGCAGCCCGTGAGTCCCCAGTAGGCATGTATCCTAGATTTGCAACATCAACGAGTTTCCTGTCGGAACTAATGCCCCTGATTTTAAAGTAATCAAATAGCATTGAGCCATAATGCAGTCTGTAAACCGCTACTTAGGAACAATGGCTTAAGAGCGCATGGGGATTATACTTTCGTTGAATACTGACAGGCAGCTCCTGTTGTCCACTGACAATGTATTTGGTAGATATTGAAGAACACCGTCGCCCAACTCCATTCGTGGAACAGCAAATAAAAAGAAACTCTTTTAACGTAAATATTGTCCTGCAAAATGTGCTGAGCTCTCTTGTACCACGATTTCTGGGAAAAGTCGGCACTTTTCTTGATCGCTTTGAAAGGGTAACTGTGTCACCAGCGCAGGGCGTTTAATCACTANAGAGCGCAAGTCTTCCTTTCATAGAGCGAAATTTTCTGTTGCATTATAATGTTGGCCTAAGATAATGAAATGACAACTGTGTGTGACTCGTAAAGTCTGCAGACAATACTCAGTTTCTTTGCAATTTACTGTGGCTCGCTAAATTGCCCTGTACAAGAGATAAATAATTACACTGTTCAACACGATTCTTCTTCCATGGAGTTTTTGAAGGATTGTGAGTAATTTGAGGGCGTAACTGGTGTTAATTTTTGCCAATCACTTCACGTTTCAGAGATATGAAAAACAATTGTTTTTGCAAATTGTTGTGTTTTTGCTGAAAGTTAAAAAATGTACGTTACGTTTAAGCACCCATGTGGAATAACATTAACATTAGCAATGGGAAGCAGCTAATCCATCAACAATGCATTTCCAAAACTACTTTTTTGTTGCACCCTCTTTCAGCATATTGACTACAGAATGCAAACACCAAATAAGTGAAACAATTAGATATAAAACACAATCTGGAGCATTACGCTTATCACAGGTAAGTCACCGATGAAAAGCTAATTTTTTGGTTTTGTTTGTCTCACGCAAAACTATATTTGTAAACTTTACACCGAAGATACATGAAAAGGTGTCGTTTCAAAACACTAGGGGGTGATGCAAAAATCCAAATCATATCTCGGAACATAACCAGTCGTTTCATGACATGATCATATACTTTCTTTTTGTCACTGATCTCATATTAACTGCATGTGGGACATCTCTCAAAAACTTCAGCAGTAATCTGGCATCATGTTGCATTTCCATCGGCCTTAGCATCGTTCTTGCATCACTTTGATATCCTGCGGAAATGCTCCTCACATCACCAAGATTCTCGGGAAACTTGCTGAGGCGGATGTGAAGATAGTGTGTGTCTTTATGCTCATCATACTCCTTGGTTCTTACAAGCTGATGAGAAGCACCTCCCGCTCCTTTGTATAATTGTCAGCTTTCATATTGCCAAGGTATTTATTAACAATAGTAGAAAATGTATTCCAAGCTCGAACCTCAACTGCAGTCATTGCAGCCACGAACCTGTGGTCCTTCAATAATGGTTTGATTTGAGGCCCACCAAGCATCTGTGCGTTCTCTTATAGCTAAGACCAGGAAAGGTGATCACATGGAGCCAAAACAACTTCCAGAACAATCAAGTGCTTTGCTAAGCTGCTTCGTTAGACCACGTTTGACATCCACTGATGGTAAAGTGCTGTTTCTACGATCAAACAAAGGGCTGTTCACGGTATGATGTTCTGCAGGTTTTATTGTATTTCTTGGTGTCCATTCTTTTCTCACCCGATGCTTGTTTTTGGCTCTGCTATCCCAGTAGCGTAAGAAACAGGGATATTTGATGTGACCTTCTTATTGTCACAATAGGAAATTCATCATTTTCAAATCCATGCAGATTAAACAATGGTGGTCACAATATTTCAATCTTTTTAGCGCAACCTTGACGTGTGCGNAGTTCTCCTTCAGGTTGACAGAGTGTCCTTTTGCGATGGATCCACACTTGTTACCATTGTAGAGTAAAGTACATTTGGGATTCGTTTTGCGCTATCAAGAAACGTCTCTAGTCACTTAACGATAAGCAGGCAAACCCATAGCAAGAAGACCCTGGACATCTACGAAGTTAAAAAGATGACCATCAGAGTGGAAGTACTTTCTCAATTTCGCCCCTCCGTTACAATAAAATGAATTCCTTTCACTGGTATTAAGATGTTTCTCTTGTATCATGGAAGTCAGCAGTTCAGCAGATTTCTTTGACATAATTCAAACTGGGATGAGATCGTTCAGTTCAGACTGGCTACACAGCGAAACTGGATCAGCATCCCATTCGTCATGAACTACATCCTCTTCTTCTTCATCGGAAGTAGATGAAGACTCAAAAAATTTTCTTTTAAGTCTCTCGTCATCAGTGTCTGGGAGTTTGGCGAAAATGGGCGCAGGTTTTTCATCACTGTGGGTAACACGTGCGAATGAACAACTATTGCAAATCTGTTTATGTGGAACATGCAGATTGTGAAAAAATGTGATCGAGGAAACCTAAGCTCAGATTCAAATTCAGATACCCCAAAATTACCATAAATGAGTTTTCAAAGTCGAACTGTTAAAAAGTACCACTGGTTGAACACGAGCAACCAAAACTAGTAGGCTGTGTTCTATTCCTGGTCAGATCATGCCGAACAACTTGAAAAACGTACTTGTGACCTGTCCAGCCTCGTGTTCGGCGTTAAGCGGTCAAATGGGTCATGGGTGCAAGGAAACGGTTCCCATTAACACGCCACCAGTGCAGCATTCACTGCGAAAGCAGCCGTGTGGCCCATGACACAAACAGGCGAAAATTGGCGACCGCAAAACGCTTGTGAAACTCCGAAAGGAATACAAAAATCGAATAAGAAATTTAACTGCGTTTGTTTTTGGAGTCCATGCAAGAAAAAAGTTTTTATTTTTCACCGGTGAAATTGATAGAAAGTTTACATTTTTGATTGGTAAATGTTGTGGTGTTGGCTGCAAATGTAAGATAAATGTTTATAAATCCACACTTGCAAACAAATTCAAGTTATAAGATAAAATGGGCCGTTGGATTCTTGCTTCTGTTGAATTGCTTCTTTTTTCATAATCTGATCCAGGGGCCTTGATAGATTTATGTTCATATCAGCCTTCTGTATCTATGAAACGGTATCAAATACTTACTTGAAATCCTACCTTTATTAGCGGGGGTTAAATACATTTTAAAGAATGCGCTCGGCCAAGTGTGAATTTATCATGTTCACAATTTTTGATCATGTCATTCTGACACTGCTTTACTTGACATCGACAGCCAGCAGAGCTGCCTGGAATGTGAGTAGTGTTACAGCATATGCCTTTCATTGTTTTATGTGAATTGTCGTATCTGCAATAATTGCACTTTACATGTACATCTAACTCCACAAGCTGCGCCTGGAAACGTGATTGGGATTTAATTATTTATTGGACTCCTACCCTGGGACTTGAATTGTCACTGATGATGTAAGGATAGCCATTCTAAATACTTTATAACCATCTTGGAAATACGCTTCAGAAATAGTTTCTTCTGATCTTGGTGGGGATAGCCAAAAACGTTAAACATAAAAATGTATAGCATGCTTGAAGGTATATTGTACAAACACTTTTGCAGATAAAATAGATTGTTGGAGACACCAAAGTGTTCTCAGTGGTTGTGACGCAGGTGAAAATGGTATATTTGCACCCGATTCAAAGGTTTTATGAATTTATGATATCAAGCGCTTTCAAACTGCGGTGATTCGGTGAAAGATCTGACAGTTTGATCAACAAAACAGCTCGTTCCTTGGTTGAGAAATGCTATCCAGTTTTGTGTGATACCCAATGATTGTCATTACCAGAAAATCTGCGGTATTTCACACAAGTGAAAATCTTTTTTGGCGACCCTTATTTGACTCCCCTCTAACGAATGGCCTGGATCCGCCACTGCACGTGATCGGCCAAATGGGTCGACACAAATTTAAAAATGTGCAAACTTTTTGACCACATTAGAACACAGCTTTCATCCTCTTGCGACTATTAATGTGAGTTTTGGTCAATTTGCAGTAGATTTTATTTGAATGAGATTCAGGTAACTGTTTAATGTTGTTATATTACCTATTGAAACATGGTGTTATCTCACTTGTCTCATATTTTCATCCATAGATGTTGACATCGAGTTTCTGAAACTGGTTGACGTTCTTGTGCACGAACTGTTTTCTCCTGAAAAGGTGGTGGCAAAGCGAGTAAATGGAAATGTTGTTACTGGCAAGGATCTGATCAACTTCACTTTGGCATACTGCGAAGTATTCAAAAGTGGGAAAATGCCGAAAGTGGGAACTATTCTTGAGGTACAGCGAAACCTAGACAGGTTTAACAAGAAACTACTGTAGCCTCCACAAAGGCGATGAAGTTGCATGAATCAGTTGAAAATGGCACTATTTGATAACAACACAAAATTTTTCTGATTATAGTGTATACTCAAAAATGACAAACATGTCATTTGTGAAAATTTCAATTTTGGTGCGCACACAGCTATTCCTACATCAAATTATGAATATGTGTTCCTTGCATGGAAACCACTTTCACTAAATCAAGCTAGTTTTGGTATTTGGATGAAACAACAATACTCATGGTATTTAGCAAAAGATTTGTTTAAAGCAAATCTTTTAGAAAAAAATTATTTTTTGTGTACTTTTTGTGGGTTCAGGTGTTTCTTCAATTTTTAAAGGAATTTTTGAATATGAAAATGTGGTTGTTGTAAATGAAATATCAAAGATTTTCTTTCACATAGCGGCTTCATTGAGCGTTTTTAAGATGAAAGACCTTTTGTTATTCAGGCCAGTGCAAAAGCTGCGATTTTGACAACAATACAAAACGGGAAAAACAAGTACACTCTTTCAATGAATGAGGTAAAATTTCAAACATTTGTTCAATCTTTGTGAGGTCATTTTTGTGCATGTGCAAGTATATGGTTTTATTTTAGGTTTCAAAAAGTGGCTACATTGATCCCATCATTTTAGCCGACTTACACGAGCAATACAGGGAAGAAACATTGACCTGGTATGATGAACAGCCTAAGCTTGGGGATGAAAAGTTCATCAAAAAATACAGGAAGAGCCTCACGGAGATTATCGATCAACAGTTTGCTTTGCACGAGCAAAAGAATATCGCCGATCGTGTAAGTAAACGTCGACGTCAATAAATAAAAGCATTTCATGCATATAGATCAGTGAATGTGATCTTTGTAGATAAAATGTAAATATTTCTATTTTAGGAGCAAATGTAGACTTTCGGAACTGATACGAAGTTCATAAAACTATATACAGCATATTTTGCTTAACACTTAAAATGTCTAGATTTTCTGAATGTGTTTGATGTATCAGCCGACTGGGCTCTGCTTTCGTCGCTTTGCTATGATTTAAACTTGCACATATCTGTATTTAAGTAGCTAGTCTCCACCAAGGCGACTGAATTGAATCCATAGCAAATGCTAAGCGCTGTAAGTGTGAAGAGAGTTATTAATATCGTTAGTTCATGGGTGGTGAAAAAGGTCAAAATTTTCGAAGAGGGAGAACCATGTTTTGAATATCAATTTGTGCGTTACATTTTTTAAACGATTTAACTTCACAGTTATCTAGATAGTCAAAATTGGGTTGTTCTACAAAAGTAACAGTGCAAGCTTCATGCTAGGTGATTTATTTATGATGACGTAAAACACTGAATAGTGTCGCGATAAGGCCATTTGGTTGCTGTCATCCTTATTATCTGGGTTGTTCCAATTACGTCGGTGTGTCATCTCGTGGAAAAACTTTGGCCGTTAGAGAACCAGCCACATGGAGTTTTGAGCACAATACCTTTCACATCTGACTCGATGCCCTACTGTTTGCAACGGATTAGGTATTCCACAATTGTTTCGCTCAACCGTCAGCTGCCGGCTAACTTTCCATGTGTAGACTGTTGCAAACATGTTGCTTCGTTGCGAAAGTGTTGTTTTGCTGAGTCTCCATGTTTCAGTATTGGCTGCATGTTGTTCAAATTCCGCTGAAACATTTCCAGACTAGACCTAGAGTTGTCTCAGGCGTCCATGGATTTCACCACTGATGCAGTGTTCCACAAAGCCGTATAAACGAAATCTTTGCAGTGAAACCTTTCCCTGCAGGTCTGCTTGGTTGGTTGTTGAATCTTGCGCGAAGTTTTTTAAATTCTTCCTTATTTGTGCAACAAACGCTCTTCAACTTCTTGGTGGAATTGAGCATAAATCTCCAAGATTTTTATAACGATTTTATGAAATCTATTGCCGAAAAAGTACATTTATTTATAAACGTTTCATTATTTTAATGGCAATATTTTTTTAAGAAACAAATCATAAATTTCTCCTGGTGAAACGGAAAGTTTTCAAAATATTCACAAAAACAGGTTAAAAAATGGAAAGCATTAAAAAAACTTCACAAAGATAGGTATGCTTTGAGTATTTTCTTGGTTTTAACTTTTTCTGTAAAATTCAGTTTGTAGCAGTTACTCTATGTTCATGACTTATTCACAATTTTTTAAAAATTTGATAACTGCAGATTAGGAATAATTTGAAAGGTTATCTGCATTTAACTCAGGTTGTTATTTAATAGACCTGATGCGTTAAAACCAAAAGCTGTAATGACACTGTTAAAAAAGTTCAATATTCCAATAGTCGTCTATTTTAATACATTGTAGTTGCTGGTGAAACAATGTTAAAACTTAAATGTATCTAAAAGTATGTTGTTACGCAATTGAAAACGCTGTTGTTTTTCATGGTATAATACCAGCCTTTTAATCCCAGATTAATACTAAATTGTAGCTGTTCTTCACGGTATACATCATTTACAACACCGCATTCGTTAACGAAACACATCTGGAAAGTATATAGTTCAATCGAAAAGAAAAATTCGTTAGCTTAAAAGATTTTTATTTCTGAGTGTTTTTATTTTTACTAAATATTTTACAAACGAATTTTAATTTTTTTAGCATTTTAACACGGACATTCTCATAAATTTGTTTGTACTTTACTGTCAGAAAACGTGTCCTATGAACAAAACGTTTTGAAAGGTTTATCTGAACATAACTGATTTTGTAACATTTGACATGGATGTATGTGCAGGAAAGAATGAAGAATGATATCCGTGATCACGTGACTGAAACTGAAGCCATGTTTATCTCGAAGCTTGAACAGGTAAAGATATATCAGGAGACTCTTATTTTGAAGGAAAATATTCAGAAAATTTTCATATATAAAAATAATTAAAGGTGAACATAATTTTTTGAACAATGTTGGGTGCTAAAGAGCAGAATTGCAATAAAATCGAACTTCTTAGCAAAATATTTGTCCATAAATTGTGATGTAATAAAGTTTTGACAACCAATTCATCAACGTCACAATGTAAAACATTTTTTAAAAACGTGTTTGAATGATGATCTTTCTTGAAGAATCCCATCGCTTTCGAAGCAAATATCTTAGAAGTGTTTGGTGCGAAAGACACAGTCGCAACTACTTAAACGGAAATCAGACAATATTAAGGCATAGTGGAGCCTGTGTTACAAAATGCAACTTTCACATTTATGCGCATACGCGTTTCCGCCAACAATGCATGTTCGCAATCAAACTTTCCTTGTTTTTTTGCAGTTCAGTTGTGGAGAATATAAAGAGGAAGAAACCGTTGAAGTCGCTGCTGACAAATACAGACACGAAGCTTTGCAAGAATTCAAAGAAAAAACCTACAAATTTGACAAGACGTTTGTCCAGACGTTCACTGGCACATTGCTTGATCTTATTCAACAGTCTCTGAACAGATTTAAAGAAACCAACCGGCACCGAAGAGTAAGAAGATGCATTCATACTCTCCCAATTAAGATTTAACATTCTTAGTGTACAAAATAAAGGAAAACGTCGCGACATGCCAGCACAAATAATGTAGGGCCAATGCATGTAGGTGAGATGGTAATGAGGAAGTAAATTCACATAAAATCTCTGAAAGTCTTTTGCTGATTCATCAAGTCCAAAATCTTTCGATAATTTGAAACCAGAAGTATTAACACAAAAACAGAAAAACTGTGTTGTTTCCACTCAAATCTGGAAATATATGTGAGGTTCTAAATGCAATCGATAAAGAGAAAACGATTCCAGAAAGAATGAAATGATGCAGTTTTTTTCAGTTTCTAACTTGAAAGAGTCGAGATGTTGCGCTGTAATAAACACTGAACTCATGTCATTTCCGTATACAGATTTGAAATATTTGATTGATAAATTGAGTTTGTCCATTTTCAAATTAAAAGAATAACATTGCACTCCGAAAAATGTATATGGTTGTATTTTTCAGGCTAACTTAATTCAGCAACTTGAAGGAGAATCAATCCAAGCTTTGAACACGTACATCTCCACTATGGATGAGGTGCTTTGCATTTCGCATTTTTTAAAATGATTGCATAAAGTCAAAGATATGAACACTATTTTGTTGACAAAAACAATAACATTTTTGGTTCAACTGTTTCGTAGCATTTGAAAAGTTTAATTTGCACCTTTTCATCACAGCGGCCATGTTGCCCATGCAAGTGTAAAACTGATATCAATGCGTTTTGTCGACATTTTTGTGATATCTATCGAAGGAATCATTTTTCTTATGAGTTTCAAACTTATCATTTAGAATGGATTTCGCCTTCATACTGTTTGAACGTAATTATGAAGGAAATATATATGGGAGCAAGTAGCTTTTATTCAGTGTTTTTCGCAAATATTTTTACCTTTCCTTTGGATTGCAACGCAACATTTAGCGGTTCTCCGTTTCCTGTAAAACTTCATCGTGCATTTGCTTACTGCTGTCAATTCTTATGTTGGGGCGGTTTGCTCTGGATATTGCTTGGGATCCGAGCCACCGGTATGGCAAACATGTGCTTTTTGTGCAATGAAAAAGGGCCCACTTTTCTTCAGACAAAGTAACAAATATCGCAACGGCAAACCATAATCGATCCAACTAGCATCGAAAATTTCTTTACACACAACTACCATCAAAAATTGCTTGATACGTAAGTGAAACAATATTTATGAAACCAGTAATGCTCGATATGTGTCCACCAGACAATATGGGTCCGCTGTGAATATTCGTCAGCAACTCAACTACGCAATATGTCAGTTTCATCACCGTAGGCACGCTTTTCGTTAACATTTGAAGTAAACAAGTTGACCATATCACCAGGTAGCAGGAAGAAAACACCACACTCACTTCAGCACCAAAACTGGCCTTGGTGGAAATTAGTCTATTTGCATTGAGCTTGTCATTTCAAACGTAATAGCAAGTGTTGCTTTACATCTTTCTTTCGCAAAAAGTTTGTCATGACAAAGAACTATAAAAATTCCGGAATTAAAGGAGATTTTTGACTTAATGAGTTAAATATGGATGAGTATGTTCCGTACAAGAAAAAATATTTTTATGTGTTTTTGTGTTATACTACAGGGCGACCCAAAAAGATGTGTACCCATGAAAATTTCAATTGTGACTTTGATTAAAAAGCTATTTATTTCAAATTACAACCACACATTATTCAG